>Ga0255343_1006195_pt1 | contig 10750 bp, 8 predicted proteins | sample wastewater_treat_4_FD_192413 | JGI IMG/M metagenome (GOLD analysis project Ga0255343, IMG submission 192413) | Wastewater microbial communities from Lulu Island WWTP, Vancouver, Canada - plant16 | ecosystem: Engineered > WWTP > Wastewater > Unclassified | place: Canada: Vancouver, British...
CCTTGCCGCCCACGATACGGGAGCTATAAGCAGTGGGCGAAAGCCATACGGTAGTGCCAAGACCAAGTTCGAGTCTCGTAGTGCGCTGTAATTATTGAACTTTAAAAATCGTGCTGTCAAAGATCAGCTTGAGGCTTCCACAGGAGCGCTTCCACTTTCTCCCATTTCACACCGATATCATCAACCCAGAACGGAACGAATCGCACGGCGATTACATTCTCAGCGCGGGAAAAACCGGCAGGGACTATGATACCCTGTTGAAGGCCGTAAAGGATCTCGCCGTCAAGGTAGTAATTGTCAGCGACCAGTATCATGCACGCGGCTTAGAAGTGTCGCCTAATGCCAGCTTAATGGTTGAAATCCCTTACAGGGATTATCTGAAACTGCTGCGGGAGTGCCACTTTGTCATTGTGCCATTGCAAGGTCTTGTCAAATCGACCGGCCAGGTGGTTATCCTGGAGGCGATGGGACTTGGCAAACCTGTCATTGCAACGGAAACCGTGGGCACGGTCGATTACATACAGCATGGCGTCAATGGTTTAATGGTGCCTGTCGGGGATCCTGAGGCGCTGCGAGCGGCTATCGAAGATCTTCTGGTGGATAAGAAACTATATGACAAACTGGCGGACAACGGGCTCGATACGGTTTTAAAGTATCATACCTTTGATGCGTACGTGAAAACCATTCTTCGGGAAACGAAGATGCTCCAGGAGAATGCGGACTGATCGGAGCAGGGTTATCGTTCATCGAAAGGAAGATAAGGGCAGACAAAGCATGAAAATCGGCATCGTTGGGTGTGGGCTGAACGCAGACTACCACGTTAATTTCGCCAGAGCTTATGCCAGCGCGGAGATCGTAGGGGTTGTCGATCTTGATGAGGAAAGGGCGCGGGACTTTGCTGCATCCCGCCGCATACAGAGATATTTCAAAAATGTTGGTGATCTCGTGGAACACGCCAGGCCGGATGTGCTGCATGTCGTGACGCCGCCAGGCACTCACTATGGCGTCGCCAAACAGGCTATTGGCTTCAGGAAGAATGTGATCATGGAAAAGCCCTTTACCCTCAATGCCCGCGAGGGAAGGGAACTCTACGAAATGGCAGAGGCCGCAGGGGTCAAACTGTGCGCCATGCACAACCACTATTTTGACCCTTGCATGCTCAAAGCCAGGGCACTCATCGCTAATGGCCAGTTGGGAAATGTGATCAATGTTGAAAGCTACTATGGGCTGAACACGCTCATCGATGCCTTCCGCAGGTATCCTGCTCCCAACGTACTGCCCTGGCTCTACTCCTTGCCGGGCGGTGTTTTCCATGACTTCCTGCCGCACCCTCTGTACGTGATGCTTCCCTATACAGGAAAACCGCGCCGAATCAAGGTAGTGGAGAGATCCCACGGAGAGCTGCCTCAAGGCATATCCGATGAGTTGAGGATACTCATAGACGGTGAAAAGTGTGCCGGCTCGCTCATTTTTTCTTTTGCCGCAAAACCTCATTTTCATTTTGTACGCGTTTATGGAACTCGCGGCATGGTGCAGGTGGATTTCAATACGATGACGACGGTGTTTCATCCATTAAGCGGTCTTCCCAAGGCAGCGCAGAAGGTGATCTACAATGTCAGCGAGAGCAAGCAGCTCTTTTTTTCCACCGCAGCCAATGTGTGGAATTTCCTCAGAGGCAAACTCAAGCCCTACCATGGCATGCGGAATCTGATACACCGCTTTTACGACAGCATCACTGGACAGACCGAAGTGCCTGTTTCGAAGGAACAGGCACTCGCGGTTTTGGAAGCCATGGAAGAAATCTTCAAGCAGGTTAAAAATACCAAGTTGGATTTTTCACCCATCGTCCCGGGGAATCAGCCGGAAGCGAAGGAAGGGTTGCCGAAAATACTGGTGACCGGGGCAAGCGGGTTCCTGGGGACAAGGCTTGTAGAGATATTGGCAAAGAGGGGCTACCCGGTCAGGACCCTGGTAAGGAAACTCTCGAATACGAAAAAACTTAAAGCGTGTGGAGTTGAGATCTATTTCGGTGATGTGGCCGATCTCGAATCACTTCACCCGGCTTTTAACAACATTGACATTGTTGTTCATGCCGCCGCGGATACGGTGGGTAATGAAAGAGAAGGAGAGTGGAGCACGATCCGGGGGACGGAGAATATCCTTCAACAGTGTCGGCAGGCAGGCGTCAGGAAATTGATTTACATAAGCTCCTGCGCCGTTTATGGGGTTGCCGACATAAAAAACGGCACCGTCGTCAGCGAGGAAGCGCCCCTCGAGCGTTTCCCGGCGCAAAGGGGCTTTTATTCCTGGTCAAAACTGAAGGCGGATCAGATTGTTGCCGAGGCCATCGCTAAAGGATCCTTGCCCATCATCAGCCTGCGTCCGGGGACCATATGGGGTCCGGGAGGGGAATTATTTACCCCCATGATGGGCTTCTCTCTGGGAAATAGTCTCTTTGTTGTAATCGGAAACGGGAAATTCGTACTGCCGTTCGTCTATATCGACAACCTCGTAGACGCCATTATCCGGGGAATCGAGACACAAAATGCGGCTGGTGGAGTTTACAATGTGGTCGACGACGAACGCGTCACGAAACGGGACTATATGAACAGACTGGTGAAAAAGATTTACCCGCAAGCCTCCTGTTTCTATGTTCCCTACGGCCTGTTGTACATGACGGTGTTTATTCAGGAACAGATTTTGACATGGCTGGGGCGGAAGCCATTTCTTACGCGGTACAGGCTGGCTTCCTCGCAGAAGAGCATATTGTACGATTCTGCGAAGATTCGGAAAGAATTGGGATGGCAACCCCCAGTATCACTCGACGATGGTATCGGGACTGTTCTGGAGTATGAACAGAAAAGATCCAGCCGAAATGTGCCATGATTGTGGACACTGACACAGTCATGTGGGGCCGAAGCATGTTTTTTTACTCTCTCTAGATATCCCAGCAGGCAATATCCCGGTATGTGTGGAATCTTTGGCATCGTAGGTCACAAAATTGATGAAGCTCATCTGCGGAAGGCTACCGATTTGCTGTCGCACAGGGGGCCCGATGCATCAGGCTATTTCGTCGACGGTGGCATCGGTCTGGGCCATCGCAGGCTGAGCATCATCGATCTCGAAGGCGGCCGTCAGCCCATGTTCAATGAGGACGAGTCCCTGTGCATCGTCTTCAATGGAGAGATTTACAATTTCCCGGAGCTACGTGACGACTTGGTCGCAAGACAGCACCGATTCAAAACGAGAAGCGATACGGAGACAATACTCCATGCGTACGAGGAGTGGGGGGAGGATTGTGTGGTCCGCCTCCGCGGCATGTTCGCCTTCGCGATTTGGGATCGGACGTCCAAAAAGCTGTTCGTAGCAAGAGACAGGTTTGGCATCAAGCCCCTGTATTATGCGGAACAGGGGAATGCCTTCTACTTCGCCTCGGAGATGAAAGCCATTCTGGCCGATGCGGCATTGCGGCGGGACATGGATGAGGCGTCTCTCGCTTGCTATTTTTCTCTTTCGTATATTCCTGATTCCATGACCATCTTCAAAGGCATTCGCAAACTGTTGCCAGGACATACCCTGACGAGGCAGAATGGACGTACTCGAATAAATCAGTACTGGGACATGGCCTATGAGCCTGACAGGTCCAGAGGCGAAGACTATTTCATCAACCGCTTCATGGAGTTGTTTCATGAAGCGATCAGAATGCATCTCATCAGTGACGTACCGCTCGGGGCATTCCTGAGTGGCGGAATCGATTCGGGCGCGGTGGTTGCCATGATGAGCATGGCAACCGACAGACCCGTGAACACTTTCTGCATGGGATTCGGTGGAAATGCGGGAGGTTACCTGGATGAGAGGGTCTACGCCCGCCTGGTTGCCGACCGGTATAACACGAACCACAAGGAGTACGAGATTCACCCGGAGCCGGAGGATCTGCTGGACAAGATTGTATGCTCGTTCGACGAGCCGTTTGCCGATGACTCAGCGATCCCGTCGTACTTTGTATGCAAGATCGCAAAGGAAAACGTTACCGTGGCGGAGTCCGGATTGGGAGGCGATGAGGCGTTTGCCGGATACGAGAGGTATCTCGGGTTCCGGGCGAGGGCACACTACGGCAAACTGCCCGGTGTCGTGCGGGAGCGCCTGATCCGCCGTTTCGTGGAACGTATGTCCGAACGTTCCGACGGTCATTACACCATTAATCACATGAAAAGGTTTGTGAGGTCCTCATCCGAGGATGACGGTAACGCATATTACGGTTTCATCACCAGGCTTACCACGGGCATCGGGGAAACATTTTTTTCTCGAGAGTCAAAGATTGGGAAATACCTTGATGCCCCGAGACAAATTATTCTCGATTACTTCAACAGAGTCCCTGCGGGGGATGAGCGGGACGCGCTGAACAGGGTCTTCTACTGCGACATCAAGACCTATCTGCCGGAAGACATTCTGGCCGTGACAGACAGGATGAGCATGCATCACGCTCTCGAGGTACGGGTGCCGTTCCTCGACCATCCGCTGATGGAGTTCTGTGCGACCATTCCCCCTGAAATGAAGATGAAGTGGTTTCGGAAGAAGTATCTACTGAAGAAGGCGATGCGTCCAATCCTGCCCCGGGAAGTGATTGGTCACCGCAAGCAGGGGTTTGTGGGGCCCATGGCACAATGGCTGAAGAGAGATCTGAAAGGGTACACCCTGGAAGCACTTTCAGCAAAGAATCTGGCAAAGCATGGGTTGTTCAATGCCGATACAATCGCAAACGTGCTCGATGATCACTTCTCGGGGAGAGAAATACACGATACGCTCATCTGGTCTCTCCTGGTATTCCAGAGATGGTTCGACTTGTACGTAAACGGCAAAAGCGACTCTGGAAAATGATATGGAAATAACTTTTTGGATCTTTATTGGACTATCCGTCTATTCATACCTGTTGTTCCCGCTGACCCTATTGTTCTTGCCGATAATGTTCCGGAGACCGTGGCAGAAAAGAGATATCAGGCCGATCATCTCGATGGTCATTTCCGTTTATAATGAGGAGAAGGTCATTGCTGAAAAGATCGAGAATGCTTTGAACTTGGATTATCCGACGGGTCGTCTGGAAATATTGGTCGTATCCGATGGCTCAACGGACGATACCGAAAAGATCGTTCAAGGCTTTCAAGACAGACGGGTTGTGCTCAAAGCGTACAGGGAACGATCGGGAAAGACGGCGTGTCTCAACCGAGCCGTACCTGAAGCGCGCGGCGAGATTATCTTGTTCACCGATGCGAATTCCATGTTCCCCGCAGACATTCTGCTGAAGATGGTCGATAACTTTGCTGACAAAGAAATCGGCCTTGTAACAGGCTGGACTAGATATGGAGATGCCAGTCAGGACGATGACACGACGGGACTCTATTCCCGATTCGAACGGTGGACGAAAACAAGGGAAAGCCTTGTCTCGTCCTGTGTCGGTGCGGACGGCGCCGTCTTTGCGATTCGCAAGGAGCTCTTCAGGGCTCTACGCGAGGACGATATCAACGATTTTGTTATTCCGCTCCATGCCATCAGGCAGGGAAGAAGGGCCGTCATGGATCCCGATGTCTATTGCTACGAGAAATCGGTCGACGACGCAGGGAAAGAGTACCATCGCCAGGTTCGCATCACGAATCGAACATTGAACGCCATACGGCGAAATCCCGAGTTTCTCAATCCTCTGAGATATGGTTGGTTCGCGTATTTTCTCGCTTCTCACAAAATTATGAGATTTCTCGTCCCCTTTTTTCTGATTGTGACATTCGGGACCAATCTGATGTTGCTTGGCACTTCGTATTTATACAGCCTGACATTCGGGCTTCAGATTGCCGCCTATGCTGTTGCTCTGGGCAGTGTTTTCGGCTTCAGAGGAGGGAGGGTAGGGGAGATCGCGAAGTTCTTTATGGTGACCATGCTGGCCCAATTGACCGCCTGGTTCCGAACCCTCGCAGGCATATCGGATACCATGTGGATGCCGCAGAGGTAGTATAACCGGTTTCCATCAAAATGACCTTTAGTCTTTAATAATGAAATTATAATGAATAATTATGAAACGCTGAAACTTGCCGTTAGTAACCCGGAATTCATCAATATGCTCATCATCGCACTGGTACTGTTATTTTCTTGTGCTGGCATAAGAAAGGCGGAAGTCCAGAATTTATTAACGGTAGACCAATCGAAGCAACTCAAAGGATTAGCTATCATCTTTATCATTCTTGGCCACCTCTGGGTTCACGTAGTGGATTCTCTCCCAAAGATTCTTTTAGGTGGTGAGGGTGTTGCCATGTTTCTGCTATTATCCGGTTATGGACTGACAGCCTCTTATAAAAACCGTGGGATGGTACCCGGTGCTTATCTTATGGCGCGTCTCAGAAGGGTGATGATCCCCTATTGGGTCACTACGGTATTCCTCGTTACCCTCGATTACTTTATATTGAACCGAACCTACAGTTTACAGGATATCGGCATGACGATGCTCGGGGTCAACATCAATGTGACAACGCGATACATTGATTATGTTCGATGGTTCATAACCTTTATCCTTATTTGGTATATATTATTTATCATTTCATTTTCGCTGTTTAAAGATCGACTGCAATATCTTTTTCTGATTGTCTGTGCGGCCATTATCTTTCCATTGGACTATTACATTACGCATCTGGGCTTCTACCAGATTTTTGCCTTCCCCGCAGGTTGCGCAATAAGCCATTATTACAAGGACATCAACAACGCTTTTACCCGAAGGCCCCTTTTCTATTTCTTAATAGCAACAATTATTCTTTTCGGAGTTGTACTATACAAGTATGACTCTTCAAGTGTGTCGTACCCCTACGTGCCCACCATCATGATCAAGGCATTAGACGAGGGAATCAGTATTTTATTCTGCTTTGCTCTAATAATTCTTATAGGAGCAATCGGTACAAAGGGTTACCAGAGTCTATTTCTGTGCTTTTTAGGAACAATATCCTATGAGTTGTTTTTGCTCCATGGAGCGTTTCTAATAAAATATAATCCCGTCATTACCAGAAACGGCCAACTTCTCCCATTATCCTTCGGCATTTTTCTGTTGTGCATAACCATTATGTCGTGGATTGCACACAGGGGTATCGTTAATGCGTATGCCAGGCGTTAAATATAAATATGCGGCGTACATATCCAGTTTTCTGGCGCTTTCACTCATTGTTTTCAACATCTACTATTTTTTTATAAGGCGCGATGTAGGCATATTGTTTTATATACAAAAGGCATTTTACCCTGCCAGAGAAGCCGTCTTAATGTCGCCCGACTATAAAGACCTGGTTGATGAATATGCGAATTTTAATCAGTCGGCAAACACGGCAGTCATTGTTTTCCTGGGTGACAGCCTCACCAAGCGGTTCAACGTTCAGGAATACTTTCCCGGTTATGACGTTCTCAACAGAGGTGTATATTCAGACACCACTGTGGGGCTCTTGAATAGGTTGGACAGAAACGTAAATAATTTGAAGATAAGTAAGCTCTTTTTGCTTATTGGTTACAATGATCTACAGTATCGTACGAACAAGGAGATCCTGGCTAATATAGGCCTGGTAGTGGATCGAATACACTCAGGGAAAATTTATGTTCAAAGCCTGTTGCCGGTAGAGGCAAAAAGAAAAGATATTAATTTCCGCATAAATGACATAAACGAAAGCTTAAAAATACTGTGTGAATCCAAAGGGATTGAATTCATAGATCTACACAGGCACTTTCTGGATGACACAGGCGGGATTTCAAGAAAATATTCTCTCGATGGCATTCACCTGAACGGGGCAGGCTGTCGTTTGTGGAAAGAATTAATTCTAGATAAACTCTGATCTGCACTTCAGTATTTCAACTGGTATCGCTCCGTTATTTTGTCATTTTACGACCTCAAGAAAACAGGATTGTGTATTTTACAAAAATGTCTGACAAAAGCGTGAGTTTTACACTGTGGCATAACAGAAACCGATTTTTCCACTCCGTTAAGTGAAAGAATTCCAGATGCCATTCAAAGATTACTATGTATCTCATTTTGATAAAACGAACCAAATCGATGCCGCTTATGGAAGCACTTCTTTATGCTATATTCTCTTAATATTTGTAATACTGACACTTGTTACCGGGAAAAATGTTCGGGAGGACAACTTCTCTGGAAAGAACGCTAACGATCATTTTACACATTCAACAACGACATCATTCAGAGGTCTTGCGATCGTGCTCCTCATTTTGGGGCATCTATCGGAGAAGTGCATAGAAGGGGTTACTTTTCTTGACAATGGCGGACGGTGGGCTGTCGTTGTGTTTTTGTTCTTGTCCGGTGTTTCGCTTGCGAAGACTTATGGACTCGACAGCCTGGATAGAAGATTCATTCTTAACAGGGTAAGAAGAATTGCCATACCTTACTGGATAGCTCTCGGGTTGTTTCTTGTTCTGGATTATTTCCTGATCGGTTATCATTATTCCATAAAAAGGATCATTCCGGCTGTCGGCGGGCTCATGTATCCGTGGCCTCCGATGGGCCATGCTTGGTTCATCACCTATGTACTCTTTCTTTATGGTCTTTATTATTTTGTCTCTCACTTTCGAATGAGCAAGCAAAAGAAGGCATTTTCCCTGTTGTTGCTGTCATATTTATCCATGCTTATCATAATCAACACGCGATTATTCAACTACTTCGCATTATGGGTCATATACACCGCTGTATTTCCGGCTGGCGTATTAATCGGGATTTACAGAAACAAGATCTTCGAGTATTTGGGAGGCCTATATGGCAAATCTCGGACGTTGTATGCTGTTATTTTGATAATCACGCTGGCATGGTATTATTGGGGGTCGTCACACAGTTGGCTGTCGCAGCCCGATAATGTGATGCGGACGATTCACACTTTTCAGCCGCTCATACTGGTGGTTTTTTTGACAATGTATGCTTGCATCATCGATTCATTCAACTATCGATCAAGCTTGTTGATACTGCTGGGCGATTATTCGTATGAAATATATCTTTTACATTTGCCGTTTATGGAATACTACGATTTCGAACTGTTTAGAAAACCGCTTGTCGAATATTTTTTCATATACTTTACGATGATATTACTTATGAGCTACATAGTCAGAAAAATTACAAGGAATTTGAATCGAAAGATCGCTTTCGGCGAATGGCAACTGAAGCATTCGGGCACGTGACATAAAAGCCCCTTTCTCTTATTTTCTAAACGATTGTTTTTGTGCTGAAGGCAGTGCACAGCATATCCGGTTACAGATTTCTCTGATATCTGAGAGTGTACGCCAGCGCTGGAGTCATGACGGCAATCGCAATGAATCTAACCCTCATAAAACTTCCATAACTCTTTTCATCATTGGATCCGTTCTGATTTCCTACTATTCCGTACATGACGTCACCGGTTAGTCAATGCGGACATCACAATGGGGGAAATCGTGTACTTTCCGTGGATATCCTGCGCGGCATCGCAATGGTGCTGGTGATACTCCAGCATTCTTATCTCAGCGTGCACAGGAAGACTATCCCGCCTCTGGTTGACTTCTTATTATGGAATATGACCGGCCTAGCCGCCGTGGCATTCGTATCCATCTCCGGAATGGTCTATAGCTATTTTCTTTACACGGCTTCGGACTGGAGGCATGCATACCGGCGCTATGCAAAACGCGCCGCTTTCCTGCTTTTAGCTGCACACCCGGCGATTAATCTGTCGGGCTATTTTTTCAATGCGGCAGGAAAGGAGAATTCTTCAAGCGCTCAGGTGATCCTGAACCTGATGGTCCTTAATTTTCCAATTACCGATATGATCGCGGTATGTCTGCTGGTGGCTCCCGTGTTCGTTGTCTGTATAGGCTCTGCAATGAGAGCTACAGTAATCATTGCCTTGCTGCTATCGGCGGTTCTGGTCAGGGCATATTCTATGCCGGAGAGTGCGACATGGTCACTTCTTCAGGAATTGACATTTGGCGGCCTGGGTATACCAAAGGTATTCTGGTTTCCAGAGGCGTCCTGGCTGGCGATTTTCTTGACAGGGTCATTTGCGGGGTATGCACTGGCGTGCCATACGAAGGGTACGCTGGAAGTCTCTGCAATGGTGCGGATGATCAACAGAAGCGGTCTTTTTCTAGCCGCTTGCGGCGTTGTTCTTGTACTGGGCTATAAAATGCTGAAGATGGCTTTTGGAAGCGCCGGGAACCATAATATAATTCTTGCTGTCTATCCGGGTCAGACGACTGCGCTCCTTCCCGGCTATCTGGCTGCCCTTGCGCTTTTGTTAGCGGCTTTTTTGAAAGAGATAGATATTCGGGGACACTACAACCGTTTATTCTGGTTATTGTCCGTTTTCGGGAGGACGTCCCTTTTCACATTCGTGATCCAGTTTGCCATTGTTGAGAGCGTCCCGGCACTGTTGGGTATGAAAGGAACTCTCGGCCCCGTCGGATTCGTTGTCTTATTCGTAACCGGCTCGCTTCTCATATGGACGTTGGCCTATCTATATGGCCGCTGGAGGGGATGGATCTCGGCTAACGATTATGCCATATGCGTGAACATGACAAGAGACCGCTTTTTCAAGTGCCAAGTGCATGGGTGAGGCACGACTGCTAAGAAAGTGATAGCATAAAATACACGTTACCTGTTCTTTGAAAAAGCAGAGAGCATCTGATACGCCTTTGGAGAATTCGCCAAAACTCGAAAGGAGGTATCGAGATGCTCCCAGGAGAGTTTCCCCTCCCGGAA
>Ga0255343_1006202_pt1 | contig 10742 bp, 5 predicted proteins | sample wastewater_treat_4_FD_192413 | JGI IMG/M metagenome (GOLD analysis project Ga0255343, IMG submission 192413) | Wastewater microbial communities from Lulu Island WWTP, Vancouver, Canada - plant16 | ecosystem: Engineered > WWTP > Wastewater > Unclassified | place: Canada: Vancouver, British...
TCAAGCGCTCGGACCGGAATTCCTTCGATAGGAATATCACAACAATCAAAATAACTGCCTACCCTGCCATCTGCCAATTTCACCACTATCTTGATCATGCCGTAATTGACCGGTATGAGTTCGTCGATCACGATCACTCTCGGTATCCCGGTATAATTCAGCTTTCGGGAATACTGGAGATAGCTATTTGGTTGGTTGTTCGAAACTGCCTCGGATCTGCCCGGATTGACAATATTCGTCCAATCTGCTCCTACGAGCTCATATTCTTCATAATTGGATGAATCAATATGAATCTCTCCGGATTCGTCATACTGTATAGGTACATTCTGCAATCCGTGAAAATCATTCCTTGCCAGCGGGAACAGAGGGGTCCAGAAAGGACCGGTCAAGTCAATACTCACCACCTTGTGAGAGCGATCATTCGCTTCGAAAGAGAGTAGTCCGCCATCCTGACTGTCACGGAGTACAAAAAAGATCCCGTAATCTGCCATTGGTAGAAACTCTGTCCCTAACTTCGTAAATTGGTTTTCCCAAATCGCAGGATAGCCGTTTCTTCCTTCTCTGTTGGATCCGCCTGCCCTGCCTGTATGGGTTTGTCCACCGGGGTATCCACGGAAATCTCGAATCAAGGATCCTAATACTGGATTGTAATCGGGTTTGATAGAGGAGGTATACACCGCATCCGAATACCGAAGGGCATGATCCACCACTACCATTTCGGAAAAAACGATACCGTCGTTTCTTCCGCTACCTCCGCCACCACCTCCCGGAGGATCCGGATCTTCAGGTGGATTTGGGTCTTCCGGAGGGTTGGTGGATTGCCATCCGATCTCAATCACCCCGCAATAATCGATCCCTTGGTTCCCTCCTTTGATAAAGTACGGAGGGTGCTGTATCATCCCGTTGTAATCAAATAGAGCTTGGGTGGTAAACACACGGATAGAGAGAGCTTCCGTACTGTCTTTTGGCCAGACGGGTATCGGTATCTCGCCCCCTTCTTTTCCCCACATTCCTTCTCCGTAAGGGGTGACATACACCCACACACCGTCGGATACAATGGAGCCAAGGGTGCCATCGAATACACCAAAAGTATCTCCTTCCGTAATTTTTCCCAATGGCGGTATATTGCCTGCTTTGCACACATCGCACTCCATATAGTTCGCGGAACAATCCAAATCGGTAAATCGACCATTGTATAGCTCCACATTATTTACTGAGCTATAAGGACCGGTCACCTCGTCCTGAAAATCCAACGCTCCGTAGTACCCTTTCCCACTCGGAGGATTGGGTTTGTCTACCCATTTCCAAATCAGATAGGTATTATCCTCGTTGACTTGGACAATGTATTTGATGCCGGCCGTGTCTTTCGCAGTAAAGCTGTACAAAATTCCCGCGCCGGTTACATTGACATTCGCTAAAATTGTCTGTGCCGGAGTCGTAGCGATAGTCAGGTTAGCCGGATCGTTCACATCGTTTTTGTTATCCGCATCCTTAATCCGAGCGATCAGGTTTGGAAAGCGAGAGCTGATCCGCTGCAAACAAGTCGCAGAACAGCTTCCGGTGATCGCCTCCGGTAAAATAGTCAGTTGTAAAAAACTCCTGCAATCATAGCGGTTTTCCAGAAACTTCGCCGTAGTAGAAGTAGTAATATGCCAATACCCATACACTCCGTCCTGCGGACCAATCGCATCATTATGCATTTTCAAATTCCGGTATACCTCGATGATGACGGGTTGAATTTTACCGTCAGGTCCGCAAGTGCCCTCAAAAGGAGTATAGGTGAAAGTATACACCGAAGAAGCTTGGTAAATTTCCTTCATCATGTCAGATCCATCGGGGGATCGTAGAATCAATACCGCCCTTTCTCCCTCCTGTAAAGGAGGATAGAACGTGATCTCGATCGTGGAAGTTTGTTCGACTTGTAGAGTCGGATTGATGCGCACATTCAACGTTGCTTGAGCCGGAAGCACTTCCATGTCCATAAACCGAAAATCCCCGCACTTTCCCATGCTGATACCGGTTACAGGATTCTCATAGAGCCAGGTATCTCCGACTCGAACTTTTGATCCGCAATCGTAGTGCTGACCTCGGTAAAACACATCGGTTAGGCGTACGTCATTGGCAGAAACCACCTGATTCGAATCGAGATCGCGGTATACAAAATCACCGGAATCAAAAAATGCATCCTCATTATTATCCATAAATCTCTCTGCAACCATATTCTGCAATAAAAAACCAGCGTCGGCATCTCCCTCGGTCACAACCGTTCCTTCCGGATAAGTAATTACCGTCTCGCCTACTGTCACTGTTATGCCAGTTAAGCGTTTATCGCCTACTGAAACGGAGACATTGTTATCAAAATCCTGATAGAGGGATCCATGACACCCATAGGTAGAGCTGCCACTGCTGTAGTGACGTATATTGGCAGGGAAAGAGAGCAAAGGCAGAAAAGAGTCCGTATCGGTCTCATTGCTGTGCATGCCCAAAAATTCTTCACACTGTTTTCCCGGTTGATAATCATCGGAAAGGTTGTACGCAGTGGTCGTTCCTCCGCTCACATGATGGTTGATACCATCGTCTTTCCAGATTTCTACTCCGATAAACTCCCTGTAAAGCAGAGAAATATTATGAAACGTCGTTGCCGGAGCGAAGAAACGATCTCCCGATGGCCCCAATGCAGTACTCTTCTGGACCAATTGCGCATTAGGCGGTACGTCATGGTTGGGTGAAACCAGTCTGGCAGTAGTGACTGCCGGCTTGACACCCATCCAAATATCAGACTCTACCGAGATATCATATCGTGTTCCTTGACAACTCGCAAACAATAATTCAGACATCAATAGCACTTTTGTCTGATTATTACCTACTATGGCCTGTCCTAATTTGAAAACCCGTCCTGAAAAGTCCCGATCAGTAGAAAACAGTGGTTTCACTGCGCCAAGTCTGGTAAATTGATATCCTTTCTTATGGGAAAGATGAATATAATCCCCTATCGTATAGGGTCCATAGGTATTATTCGACGGAATCGTATCTACGCGGTTTGCATTTTGGGAGCAACGTTCTTGAGGAATATTAGCCTCCCTCGCATCATGAAACCTTCCGTCTTGGTCGATCCAGATTTGACCCGCACTATCCAGCACAGCATAGTAGTGACCTTCTAGCTGTGATTGCCCCCCCGCTGCAATAACATCCACATAAAATTCTGTGTAAAAAAGAGGTTTAGCAGCTTGCTGAGTTGTAGCGGGACGAGAGGCACCCGAACCAGGCATCGGATAGCCTGCTCTGCCCCACACTTCTTCGCTTCTTCTTTGCCAGGGAAACTGGGAGCCATTGGTAATCGACTCGCCTTCGCGTGTTTCGCCCACCGGTACCCATTGTACAGCTACAAAGGTGGCTTGTTTATTTTCAGAAACCGCCAATGCAGACCTGATTGAAACGGTTGGCAGGACACTCCCCCCCATGATCAAAGCAATCAGCGCTCCCATTATTTTTTGTTTCATCGCTACCCCTTTCCCGAAAAACCACTTTTCAAATCTTTTTTCTTGCTGGCTAAAATACAGTACAGAAAACTGAATGGTTCAAATCAGGAATAAAGGTTAAGAAAGAAGAGAGTTTTTGGACCGGATCATATGACCCACCCAGAACAAAAAAGGAAGTGCTACTCTTAGCGTTCCGAGAAGCAGAATGGTAAAGTATAGATAAGCCGATTTTCCTGGCATAAAAAATACGTATTTCTCAAAAAAACGACCGATCACCTCAATCAAAAACAAAATAACAAACACGATTCCCAGAAATCGATAGTTGATTTTTCGCCAAGAGGGAAGTGTAGACAGGTAGAGAGCCAGAAAGGGGAGGAAAGAAAACATCTCACCAGAAATTGTTTCAGATTGAATCCCCTCCCATGCAGGATAATAACTACACAAGTTGAGCAATCCATAAGCTAGTTTTAAGCGTAACCACAAGTAATAAGGAGCAATGGGAAACCAAATGCCATAAAAACAAGCCAATAACATCACAAATAAGGCAGTTTTTTTCAGCAAGATTTTCATGCTAACCCTATGGAAAAGAGGTCGGGTAAAGTTTTTGCATGGATGTGATCCACCAATAAAACACCATGACAACAAACCAGATCAGGAACAATTGCCAAAAATACGTGTGTAAGAACGGAAACCATGCAGGATTCCGTTGTGATAGCAGAAACAAGGTAACCAACCGGACCAGATTCATGATAAAGATAACGAAAATTCCTATCAGGCTAATCTTATACTTTTCCAACCATGGAAATCGGGTAGCCCAGACACCTGCTATTAACACGATCATGCCATAGACTCCCGTACACTCATAAATGATCTCCATATCAATTCCGGCTAGTATATGAAACGATCGCACCACTCCTTCTTGAATCTGTAATGAGGCATGAGGAGTTATCCATTGCACCATACGATGCACCAACCATGAAGTAGCGTAGGTAAAAGGTTCGCGTAACAGAGACAGATGGGTGAACCACTGTAAAAGCAGTAAATAACCAAAAAAAAGGCATATGAAACGATAAAACGGCTGTTTAACAAAACTAAACAGCCGTTTTTGAATCGTTATTCTATGGAAGTTCAAATGCTATTTTGAGTCTTTTCTCAGTTCAATACGTTTAGAAAGAACAAAAAATACAGCCACCATCGCAACCAGTATCAAGAACCAGCCCCAATTGCTGAAGAAAGGAGTAGCCATATCTTTGACTTGCTCGAATATCTGCAGACTAGCAATCCCCACTCCACACACTTCTGTTTGTTGGTGGGTAATATCATTAAAACCAGCTCCCTGCCCTATCACATAAATTTCAAATCTACCGGGAGCAGAGCCGTCGTGAGGAATAGAAGAAGCCATGATCTGTGCTTTGTCTTCTTGGTCAGCGGTCATGGAGAATGGATCGGATTGTGCCCATTCGGAGTAATTCGGAGGTGTTTGGTCATCAAATGCGCGAACAAAATAGTAGTATGTTTTCGTTCTGTCGAAATTATCATCATCAAACTGGGTCTTAGTGGCAGGCACCGTACCAAGCTTCAACGCCTTATCGGTGTATTGACTCAGTCCTCTCCAAATTTCATATCCCGCAACGGGGTTGGTGCCTTGTTTGGAACCATCCCAGGAAATTACATTTTTCGTGTCTGTCAGATTGGTTACTATAACATTCGCAGGTGGATAGGGATCGATAGTGATCGCATAGGTTCTGAGCTCGAGTACGGCATAGACTATTCCGCCCGAAACTAACTCCACAAAATTATCAGCGTATCCGGGAGGTGGATTCTCAGCATAAAAATCTACCACCTCTACGTCTGGAGGCACATTGGCAAGAGATAGCGATACTTTTCCGTTGTAATCAATACTCTTTACCTGAATTCTGTATTGGGCATTGGCACCAGGCACCACCCTGATGATTTTTGGAATGGAAGTAATCTCAATACATGGCTTAGCTCGTAATACAGTAATGGTAAGTGTCTTGAAATGCTTGATCGTACCGGAGAGGAAGAAAAGCTTGAGCTTCCAAACACCGACTGTGGTATTCGGCGTCACTTTTACGACAAACGAGTACCTGGTGGATATATTCTTTCGTGTGATCACTTCGACCGTATGAGTGTCAATATAATCATACACAAACGGGCTTTGCTTCCACTCTGCGGTAATATCCTGAGATGGTGGTTCGGTAAGCCAGTACATTCCCATTACGACATTTTCTTCAAACTCATTTCTGGACTCGAGATCGACATTAATCTCCTGACAGCTGATGGTTTCGGAGGCATTACAGTATTGCTGTAAAATAACATTTTGGTTGGTCACTCCGGTATCGCAATCGCCTTGATATAGCTCAATCATGGACGGGGAAAGCCTTTCGGAAAAACCAGGTCTCGGGTATACGACCAAAAACGTAAATGTTCTGGGTACATCAATCTCCAGCACAAGATCGCGGATTGTAACAGTCAGGGAATAGGTACCCACTTGAGCAGAACGGGTAGACCGGATCACTGCACAAACGGTCAGTACACCGCCGTTCATATTGACTGCCTTAATCACAAACGGGCTGTCGGAAACTTGCAGATTGATCGGCGTATTGTTCGCATCCTTAGTAGGTAGATAAACATTGATCGGAAACCCCTGAAGAAAAATCTGTACATTGCCGGATCCAAATCCGCCAATCGGTGAAAACGTAAAACAGACATCCGTGTCGGAACCTCTCTCGTTAATCACCGGGTCGGGCGTCACTAATATTTCACAGGTAGGAAGCGCGTTGTACATGTGGAAATACCGATCTCCGAAACCGCCACCGTCTGAAACAGAGTACCGTCTCCTAGAGCTCATAAAAGATGCTACCAAACCCAGAGAAGAAGAGTAGATATCATAAATGTGCCAGATCGTTCCTTTGTACATACGTGATGCAGTCGTTTCGTCTTTTGTGTACCGCCATTCGTCCTCAATGATAAAGTAGCTGATAGGGGTGGTAGTCCCTCCATTGGTAGCGTATAAAATACCCTCCCCCGTGCTATATGGGCTGGTCTGTTGAAAACCGCCGATAAACATGGTGACGTCTTCTTCTTGTCCGAGGGTATTGACTTTTGTATTCTTGCCTAATGCGGTAACTGGATAGTTCATATTCCGAACCTGTCCGGCGCCGTTGGTGGCAGTAATAGGACTCACAGCTGTCCAGTTGGAGTATTCGAGCACAGAGGCAGAGGTAAAATCATCTGTCCTGCGTAACATGCCGGCTTTGGAGCCGCCATACAGGTGCCCCTTAAAATACTTCAATGAGATCGGTGCAGCGGAGCCATCCAGCACTTTTGAATTGTAACTCTCGTAGTTGCCCCAGCCATAACAACGCTGGTACAGCATATAATACCCATAGTATGGCATCGCAACCAACGCATCCAGATCCATCACCAATGTGGAGTCATTCTTCGTGCCGGCTGTGACTTTCCATTTGATCATGCTCCTTTGTGGTTGAGCATAGTTTCCTGGATAAACATAGTAGCTCCAATAGTAAGTTAGATTGCTGGTGTAATCATAATCTGATCCGAAATTCATATAGAAGTTCGTGTAGTTGGAGAAATATCCCATTCTCCGGATATAAGCACGGTAAATAACACCACCTGTCACGCTTCTGGAGCACCAGTTAAAAACCAGTGGACTGGAGGGAGTCCCTATACGGACATTAAAATAGTAGTATCCAGGTCGAGAGGAATCCGTCATCAGTCCTGAGACGACAACACCTTCCGGCGCCGCAGAAGAAGTGGGAGTCATGACTGTATTGGTGGCAGCGTCAAACCGATAGAGCAATCCATTGCTATTGTAAGGCTCATTGCCTGCCCAGAAGGTAGTGCTGGTGCTGATAAACAGATAGTTGTTCACTTTCTCGACATCAAATATCAGAGGATAGCCTTGGTAGTAATAAGCAGCATAGATAGTGGGTATTTCGGTATAATCCCAGGTCTTGGGAGGGACAGGCGTAGTGATCAGGTCGTCGGTCGTCGCATTACGGGTGCCTGTGTATCGTAAAATGCGGAGGCGCCATTGCCAGTTTCCGTAGTATTGAGGGCTGAAAGCATAGGGGCAGATCAGGTATACCGTACCGTTATCCAAGCCATCATTGGTAGTGTCTATATACTCAAAGAAGGCTTTTGATGCATAATGTCCTTGAACCATAGAACCAGGATAGTAACTGCCTAACGAGTAATTCCAGGCACTGGAACCGGTATCGGCCATATTGATCCAACCGGACGCAGAACCATTCCCATCGTATCGATAAAACGAGGCTTTATAAAAATTATAGTAATAGTATTGGTCCCAATTGTTGATCAGTGAAGTGCTGTTGCAAAACATAAATAACTTTTTGTTCCAGATGCTGCCATTCCCATCCACCCAGGTCTGCTTGATCGCCTTTAAGGTGATATGAATTGCACCGCCATAAGAACCCCAGTCGGAAGGACTCACCAAGTTCCAGGTTTTGGTGGGATCGGCAGAGGAATAATGGTACACGCGACCGCTCTGAAGACCATTCCAAGGGTATTGATTCGAACAAGGTATGCCGACAAAAAAATGAAAAACTTTGCTGCCATTCGGCTTGGTCTCGACAAGATCAGCTACTGAAGTCCATTTTTTGACATAGTAACTCGGGTGGCCAGCATACCGCATATCTGATTCGCTGATGGGCGGTAGGGATCCGAACCATCCGGTCAAGGCGGGATCACCGTTTTTCCTGGGCGTAATTTCGCTCCAAACTTGCGTATTGGTGGCTTTTGCAGGATCCGCTAAGAAGAAAAAGGATGCTTGTAAAGCCAACACAGACATTAAGAGGCATGATAGAATCTTCTGCAATCGATTAAATTTCATAGAATCCTCCCCATCCACCAATCTTTAATGCTCGTAAAAATTGACTAAATTGGCAACGGCAGTTATATCTTGATTAATAATAAATACGCCGCTCATCAGCGTTCCCTCTTTTACAAAAGAAGGTATCTTGCCGCCTTCCGGTCCTTTCGGAGAGTCAGGGGCGTCTTTCGTATAAGAAATTACCTGTGTTTCATCTGTGACTGAGACTTGAATCGTATAAATCTGTCCGTCGCTACCAGGATAATCAAAAGCGAACGTGCGGTTGTTCGAATCAAAATCCTTGATCGGGGCGGTAAATGTCAGAGAACTCTTGGTATCCTCGGGAATGAATCTTCCCATATAGACATCATAGGCAAATTTCATTTCTTTGGTCTGAAAATCGATAGGACCATTGCAAATAACGGTACTGCCCGGAACCAAAGCGGTGAAATTGCTGCCTTCGTTTAAATCCATATAGTACTCGGTACTATCGTCCATATATATAGTTAGGTCAGCAGTGATAAGTGTTTCTGTGGCAGGATCAAAATACACCGCATCTTTCAAGAAAGCAGATCTCTTTTCTGAGTCAACAGATGCAACCACTCCTTTTGCACCGGAAGGCTCTTTAAAGAAAGGATTCTCGGAAGCAAGGGTAACGGTGTCTGCCTGCGGTTGAATCAAAGAAGTCGATCTGTTCTGTGATCGAGAAGCAATGGTAACGATAGCATGATATCCTTTGGAGATACTATTAGAAATAACCGATGGCAAGCCAGTCTTAGTAAACCCATACACCATCATAGGAATACAGAATAAACCAATAACCAGCAAAACTGATAACTTCTTCATACAGTTTCACCTCTTTCAATCAACTACTAACAACTACTAACGCTAATTATACAAAAAAACAGTAAAAATCAAAAAAAAATAGAAAAACTTTTTAAGTAATCTTTCTTACCAGACCGACAAACCGACAGAATTTGGTTTCCCAGATCAAGTTGCCGCCAATCTTTACCACTTGCCAGTTGTATTGAATCCCATTCTGGAAAGACATCGGACGAAGACTTTTTAGTTGCAGGATCAAGGAAGTCAGCTTGGGGTGTTTGGCGACTAATAACTCACCGGTTTGGTTGATAATCGGTTGTTCTGAGGGCTTCTCTACTTTTTCTACTATTTCAAACACTTGGTTTCCAGCTTGATCGATAATAATGTCCTGTAGCCGGATCTGAACGGCAACATCCGGATCCAGGTTCGGGACAGCCAATTCAATCGTCAAGCGAGACATACTCGCCCTTGCTTGGCGGTTTTGGCGGACTTTCCAAATGAACAGAAAAACCAACATGCAACAAATCAGAACAATGATTAGATCTGCCCAGTGAAAAACAGGCAACCTTTTTATTTTAGAATGGTACATCAATTTTCCGGTACGAGTATACCGTATCCGCCATCTTTACGACGGTATATCACTGCCAAATGGTCATGATCGCCCTGAATTCTTTTGTAAATAAAAAAATCATGGCTTAATAGCTCGATTTGCTCCATCGCATCCTCATCGGTCATCGCTTCTACGGGGAATCTTTTCTCCCTGATAACCTCATTCGGAACAGGAGCGATCGGCACTTCTATGCCTGCGATGCTTTTTTCTAGCGTGCTGTTTTCTCTGGCAGATTTGCGGGATCGGTCAATCAACCGCTCTTTATACTTTCTCATCTGGGCTTCAATTTTATCTGAGAGCTTATCAATAGCAGCCCGCATATTGGCTCCGTACGTCTCCGCACGGATAATCTTACCACTCACCAATAGTGTCACTTCGGCTGCACTCTTGCCTCTGGTCTCGCTTAAAACCAAATCTGCTTCTTGAATGTTATTAAAGAACTTTTCCACTTTCCCCAGTTTTTCTTCGGCATAGTCCAGCATCTGGTCATCAATAGACATATCATTTTCCGATTTAATAGTTATTCTCATCGTACCCCTCCTTTATTGAGATGGTAATTGAACAAAAGAAAAAATCCGGTTATGGATTGATTGCTCGTTGCACGTTCGTGGCTTGCAATCCTTTGTCGCCCTGCTCGAGATCAAATTCGACTTCTTCTTGCTCTTGAAGATTTTTAAAGCCTTCCATGATAATGCGTGAATAATGTACAAATACATCTTCGTGATTATCATCCCGCGTTATAAAACCCCACCCTTTTTGCGAGTTAAACCACTTCACTTTGCCTTTCACAGAAACCTCCCAAATACGGTATACTTCTTATAAAATAACATAACATGGTCCGGTTTTCTGTCAACCTATCTCTACTTTTTTTTGCAATTTAAAAAAAAACCGTTTACTATTATGTTTATGAGCTCGGATTTGATTTTGAAAAGCGCTGCGGATATTATCCTGGTAG
>Ga0255343_1006211_pt1 | contig 10735 bp, 9 predicted proteins | sample wastewater_treat_4_FD_192413 | JGI IMG/M metagenome (GOLD analysis project Ga0255343, IMG submission 192413) | Wastewater microbial communities from Lulu Island WWTP, Vancouver, Canada - plant16 | ecosystem: Engineered > WWTP > Wastewater > Unclassified | place: Canada: Vancouver, British...
CTCCGCGACGACGAGCGAAGACGGCTCCACTTCCAATGCTTTGATAATCCGTTTGCGTAAATCCATGGACAACGGCTTCATTTTTATTTGAATACCACGTGTTCCGTTTCATGGAAAGCCGCTCTAACTCCGCAATCGACGACCATCGAAGGCATGAGACCGGAAGGATCGTCAACGCACACTGGATAGACCTGGTTCTGGAGCGAAGAGCATGCCGACTGCTCTGCGAATTGGTAGACGAAGTCCAGAGGGAGGTTCCGGCTTCTCGTTCCGTGGGGAACATGCTCAACGATGGGAGTGCGCACAGGGCCGTTCCCATAGGCGTTCTCGTGGCAATTCACCGTACCGTTGTATGTATACTCATTAGGATAGGGCCGGAAGTGGTGCTTGCCTGCTGTGGGAAAGACCAGCGGGTGCGATCCGGCAAAGAGCAGTTCGTCAGGGCCAAGCGCTTCCTGCTGTGTGAAACCGTCGAGCTTGGTCAACTTCGCGAACCAGCGGTCCGTCCCCTCGTATACCTCGGCTGTTACGGTCATCGGTTGGGTGTCCCCAGCATGGGCGTCTCCGCAGATGTCGCTGTTGACGAAGCCACCGTCCCGATCCCACACGAACATGTACTTGATGGTCAAGATGCGGCGACCACTGGCGTCCAAGCTCATCCTCGTGTTGAACACTGCGTGCGGCTCGCCGCTTCGCGTGTGCTCCTCGGACTTGTCGAAACGAAACTGAGGGACCAAAGCCTGCGCGATCTGCGTCTCGATCTCGTCGTCAAGCCCGTTGTCATCCTCGTCGAATTCGCAAACCAACTCCTCCGGCATGGCCTTGGAGAATAGGACGGGGTTCCTGTCCAGAGACACGTCCCCCCCCCTTTGAACCGACTGCCTCGCCGGACGAGAACACGATGGTAATCGCGAGGGCAGGCGCGGTTCCGCGGGGTAGTGATTTTGATCGAGGCCCCATGTTCCGGTTCCTTTCCCACGCTCACCCGGGGTGTCAGTTTGGCATAATCGATCAGCTATCGCAAGTCAGGACAAGCTCCGGGTCACGTCGCGGGGGCGGCGTAATGGCTGTCAAGACGGAACCAGGGCGGATTCATGGTGTGAACGCGATCGGTAGACAAACCCATGCGTCGCCGCCTTTACTTGCAGCGCATAACCCACTGCCCTGCACGCCCAGCCAGCAGCTACGCCACGAACAAGACCGGGTCGAAGCCCACTTGTGGGTCAGGATCGCGTGCCTCGGTGATGGTGGCAAGGACACGAAGTCTCCCGCCGCAACGCGGACATTGCAGCGAATCTACGTCGAACACTCGGCGAAGAAGCGTCGTCCAGTCCAGAGTCGTCCCCGCCGCCGCCACGGCCCCGCAATAGCTTCGTTGCGCTTGGGGGCTCCGCGGCTTTAGACAAGGCTTCAGGCAAGCCCGCCAGCGTACACGACACGTCCGTGCTCTTGGTCACCGGCGGCCCTTGTGGCTCGCTCGGACGTTGTTGCCGGTGGCCCATGTCGTCGTTGGATCTGGGCACGACATGCTTACGCCATCGCGATGCGCTCGACAGCACGCCCACGTACCTGACCAGGGATGTCGCGCTGGGGGTACCGGACTCGCTAGACGCACAAAAAACTACACCGGTTCCATCAGCAGATGGGTCCTGCTCCCCGTTGGATACTTCATCTGGCTCTGTCATCCAAGGCTCCTTTGCGGTTTGGTCTGGTCAGGATGGCGCAGAGCGTAGGATTGTCCATGACGCGGTCTATTAAGCGGCTACTCGTCGAGTGTTCGTCATTTCTCATTGGCCGAGCGCTCGCGTTGCTCGCATCCTGCCCATGGGGATGGTTGCTGGTCTCCGAACACCCGCAGGACATGAGAAAGAGGGCGAAGAGAGGGTTCCTTTGAATATGGCGGGCTGGGAAAGCATCTCGACCTCAGCCCAAGCTTCGAACCATCCGCAGTCCTCCGAAGGCACCTCGACCCCACCGAGGAGCCTGCATCCGATTGGCGGAGCGGCACATAGGGGCCAGCGCGACCGCCAAACCACCTCGCCGAATCCCAAGTTCCTTTTCCTTCGCCTCCAACTCCTTACCCGGATCCACGAGGGGAATGCTGCCGTAGCCCGTGATGAGCTGATCGTTCACCCATTCCGTGACATTCCCGAGCACATCGTACAATCCCCAAGCGTTCGGCGGCTTCAACCCTCCTACTCGCGTCGACGAGTCCGCACCTGCGTTGCCGCAATACCAGGCAATTTGCTCCAAGTTTGGGTCGGGTCCGCAAACGAATTGGTTGCTCAAAGGCGTGATATCCCCATTGTAGAAGGCGGTGGTGGTACCTGCCCGCGCCGCGTACTCCCACTCCGCCTCCGTGGGCAGTCGATACCCAGGACAGGCGTAAAGATCACCCCCCACCGCCAACGCCTTCTCGCAAACCATCCCCTGCCCGACCTCCCCCGTGCAACCTTCGAAGGCATAGCAAGGCGGCAAGGGCGGCGAAGCATTCTCCGAGTACACGTTTGTGAAGTACGCCGCCTCGAACCAGTTCATGTTGCCCACCGGACAGTTGGGATCGCTGCAAAGGTATTCCGCGGTCTGCTGGCTGGGATTCGGAAGGCCCGTGGCCAGCCACTGGGCCTGCGTGGTTTCCTTCTCCTGGACCAGGAAGTCATCGGTGAGGGTGACCTGCACCTGCTCTTCGATGTATTTGGCGCGCCCCCACTCTCCTTGGGGCGAGCCTATGAGGAAGCAGCCCTTGGGAATCCGGCACCACCCCTCGGAACAGTCCGCGACCACGAGGGGATGAACGCAGTCGGAGGCAGCGTCAGCTTCAAGCGGGAGGGCGTCGAATGCGGAGTCGGAGGGATTGTTGACCGCCCAGTCGGAGGAAGTGTCGCAAGGGACGTCGTGAGGTGCATCCGGGGAGGATGATTCTGTGGGACCATCGTTCGGAGCGATGGTGTCGAGCGTGCTCGCCTCGCCCGCATCGCGTCCCTGAACTGGTTGGTTACTGGTTTCCGAACACCCGCAGGATAAGAAGAGGAAGACGAGGACAAGACTCCTGCGGGCTGGGGTTATGGAAAACACGTTAACCTCAGTAGATTACGCCGACCGTAACGCCAGTATACTAGAATTGCAGATATTTGGTAAAATCATAATCACCGCCGTAGTACTCGAGGACAGCCTGAGACAACTCGGCGCACCGAACATCTTTGCCAGTGCAGCTCGAAGCCGGAAGGCAGGCCTGCTGGTAGATCTGAAAGAGACCTGCCATCGTCGCGCGATGAGGTGGCTGGGACGTGACGTTCCAGAAGAAGACCTGCCAATCCCATACGACACCCACGGATCCGGGTTCATCATGGATGTCGATAGGGCAGTTGTTCTGGAGCCACGCCTCAGAAGCTTGGCAGCTCCGCTGCACAGATGGACGGCGTATTTCGTATTGTCGCGTTCGAAATGGCTTGTAGTATCCCCACCATGGAGGCGTCCTTTTGCGTATACATTGTCACCCTCGTGCAACTGCTTGCGGTGTACGCCCTGCCGTGACGGCCTGAGTTTGGTGAGCGACTAGCTTTGGCTGTGGGCTTCTACCACAGTAGACTCGTATTTACGGCCACCGCGGGGACGAGCCCCACCGACAATGGCATTGATGATGCGCTTGGATAGGTTGCGATGACGGCTTGTCTCCCCTGACAGACAAGTGAGCAGAAAATCGAGCACATGATGAAATACTCGACCGATCTATAAGGCGACGGCGAAGAAGGTCCGCTGCTGTCTGGATCCCGGAACGCTGATGGCTTTGGTCTTTTTTTCTGCTTTGGTGGCTCGTTGGTTTGCTTCTGGTCGGCCTTGGGGCTCGCACTGGGCTGTTGTGGAGGAAAAAACCTTATCAGAGGCATTATCCTGCTCGGATTTGCCCGCTTCTACCTGGTGGAGACTTGCGGCCATGTCGCGCACAAGCGTGGCTGCCAGCAACGTACCATACAAAACCGTGCGTAAAGATTCTTAATTTTCCAGGCGCCTGATGTCATCGAGTCGGATCGCCTCTTTCAATCCCCGGAAAAATAGCTCCACCTCCCACCTCAATCGATATAGCTCCGCCACCTCGTAGGCACCATACTCCTGCCGTGGCAGCTAGGTCAGATAGTACCGGTCTTCGCCAACAAAAGGTACACAGACCACACGCATCAACGCGCTTTGCTCGTGGGTGCGCAACTCGACGTCCAAGTCCAGCACGCGCTGCTGATGTACCAAGCCCATGGCAGTTCGAAAGCACAGCCGTTGGGCACCAATCCATCGCGAAAAGCGCTGAGTCTGCGTTTCAGTTCCGGGGTCTTGGCGTTGCAGACCAGCGCCTTCAAGCGTCGAGTAGGCGGTAGCGGAAGCGCGCGCCCAAGCTTGCGAGCTACTTTGCGAAAACCGCTTTCTTTGGCTGGGTCCTGCTCCTAAGTATCTCGCAAACCCAGCGGGCATCAGCCCACCATCCTGGGTATCCGTGGAGCGTTACAACGTCGATATCACGACGCTTACTGCCAGCAATCCTGGATGGTAGCTGTGCCTTGGCTCTACAACCCGCAAGTTCTCCGCGATAGCTTGCAATCGGTCGGGATCCAACAGGTTTAGGACACTTTGCTCCCCGACACCGGCCAACAGCTCCCGAATCACTCGATCGTCAGGGTTCCCGCCACCGAACAATTTATGTTCAAATAACCTGGTCGACTATCTTGCGTTTTTCGTCCCATAGGACGCCCCCATGGTTCGGACACCCCAGAAACGAATCCTTGATGCGCGGGGACGGCGCCTCGACGCTTCCCCTCCGCGCAAAAAAAGAATAGTCCTAACCAAGGAGGTTTCATGCGTCCCGTCTTTGCCTCGAGTATTGTCGTTGCCGCCATCCTTTCCACATGGACCGTTGCTTCCAAAGCAGCGGATTGGGTCGACTCCTCCGCGGGGGTGAAGGCCATGGCCGGCGGTAGTTTATGGACGACCCCTTCTGACCGCCCTGGCAATTATGAGGGTCTTGGTTTTGCCGGCAACGGCGGCGGATTCTCTTGGGGCGCCGGCCTTTACGGTGAAGTGCGCTTCATCAAAATCCTGAGCCTCGAACTCGATATCGTTCGGGACATGTCGGTGCTACAGCGAGATGTCACGTACAATCAGTCGACCAAGGTTCGTGAAAAAATCGAGCTTACGAGTTGGCGCTTCCCTCTGCTCGCCAAGGTCAACATCCCAACGCCCTTTGGCCGTCTATTCGCGTTGATCGGACCCGAATTCGTAAGCGTCTCTTCCGCGGATCCAAGCCTCGAAGTGACCGAGGGACCAGGATCGGTGGCGGGTATCACCTTTCTCACGAAAAAAAATAATTACACGATGCTCACTGCCGGACTTGGTCTCACCATCGATATCGCTTCCTTCGAGATCCCTGTGGAGCTTCGGGCCTCGAAGAACATGGGACAAGAAGATGCGTGGCAAGCCCGCGTGAAAGTCGATCAACGGCAGCAACGATATGAAGTCGAGGCCGAAACTTCCTGGGACTTCCGTCTGAGCGCAGGATTCGGATGTCAATTCTGAGTGGCGCGTCGAAGCGGTGTCGCTGATCGCAAAAAATGCCGACGCCGTGCGTGGCGCTTCGTGGCAACCATGAACCTGGATCGAACCGATCTCGCGCGATGGAATTAGCGCGCATCGGCACCACGAAGCGCTGTCACGCCCAAGCAGCATCGGGTCCGCAATATCATAAGTGCCTGATTCTATTGAGCCATCCACCGGACTTGAACCGGTGACCTGCGGTTTACGAAACCGCTGCTCTACCGACTGAGCTAGGATGGCGAAAACGGAGCGGTCTTCTCTCACAATCTTTCGCGTTGGTCAAGCTATAAATGCTACCTCGCACGCTCTTTCATCCCCGGTCTTCAAAGACCACACGAATGCCCGCTCGCGCCCGTGTCAACAACGCACGAACCTGCTCCTCCACCCGATTCGGATCGGGCAACGATGGCGGATTCGGTCCCCGGAGTTTCGCAACAACCACACGCAGCCCCGATGCCCCTGGCAGTCGCTCCTCCACCAACTCCACAAGCCGATGAGCCTCTTCGACCGTCCGATCACTCAACACCAACCCGATGTCCGTCGATACCTTAGCCGCAATGAGCTGACGCGCTCCCTCGATCGCAAGTTCGAACGCGCCATCCATGCCAGCGAGTTCGTCCGCAACCCGAGCATCCAATCCCAAAAACAATACGGTCGCCCGCGTCAGACCACGCCTTGCGAGCGCTTGCGCATAGGCCGATCGACTAAAGCGAAGACCGTTGGTCTCGAGGCAACAAGACAGGCCTCGCTGACGAATCGCCAGCAGTATTTCCGGAAGGCTCGGACAAAGCGTGGCCTCGCCTCCCAGAATTCGCACGGTGCTGCCGGAGGGCAGATGGTCGAGCGCTAGTTCTAGCGCTTGCTGGTCTCGTGGAGCAGAAAGCAGCGAAATCCGATCGTGGTCAGGAAAAAGGCGAACGTTGCTATCCTCGCGCAAGACGATGCTGGGTAAGGCCAAATCCGCGTCGCCCGCGGCACGAGATTCCCGAACTGTCTTCGGGACGCTGCCATCGAGGCCAGGAAGCATTCGTCGTGGTTCTTGGCCCACCGTCGGTACACGGTCTTGCCCCAAGTACAAATAGTCTTTCCCGTGCCGCCGAAGGATGGACGACAGTTCCGCCATGCGACGTCGCAGGCTATCGGCACAGATGCCGGAGCGATATCCTACGGGATAGGGGCCGATCGAACGAAGCGCCTCGGCGATCGGAGGGGCATGATCGCTGGCTTCGGCCGTGATGATGACAGTATGAAAGCGTTCGGGGTGACGTTCGATTTCGGAGCCCGCGGCTAGGTAAAATGGATTGATTGAAAAATACAGACGCTCCCCCGTGCGTTGGTAGAGTTCTTCGATCATCGTCAGATTTCGACGATGATCTTCTTCGGTTTCTCCCGGATGTCCGATGAGCATGTCGAAGTGGGTCGATATGCCGAGCTGGTACGTTCGTACCACCACATCCACGATGCCTCGTACATCGGGGGAGCGTTTCATCAAGCGCAACAGCGAAGGAGAAAAACTCTGGATGCCATACTTGATGAGTCGGCATCCGGCATCGCGAATTCGTCCAAGTCGGTCCGTGTCGAGCGCATAAGGTTCGAAAAAGCTTTCCCAGGAATATCGTCCGTGGGAGAGTCCCTGAAGAAGTTCATCGAACCAGCGACGATGGCCATTGAGGTAATCGTCGTGGAAGTGGAAGTCGCGCAGTCCGTATTCGAGAGCAAGGCCATCCATTTGCTCCAGCACGCGAGCGGGGGAGCGTCGGCGAACGCCCTGGCCCTCCCAGATACCGCTTTCGGAGCAGTAGACGCAGGAGCGTTCGCAGCCGCGGCTGGCTTGCAAGGGAATGAATTGGTCCAGGACATTGCCTTCGAAAACGGGGGAGGGGAGCGTATCGAGATTGGGGCCGCCAAGGCCGGGGTTCAAGCGGATGGTATCTCGTTCGAGCCATCGAGCCGCGGGCACGTCGCGGGGTGGTGTTCCGTCCAGAAGAGACTGAAACAGGCGAGCGGCATAAACGTCGCCGTCTCCCCGAAGTACGGCATCGGCCACGCCGAGGCGCAAAAAAAGGTCGGCCACGGGAGGGTAGGACATCATCGGGCCGCCCAAGACCACGATAACGTCTTGATTTCTAAGGATTTTTCCTAATGCCGCCGCGAAGTAGCTCGTGAGTGTGTTGACCGAAAGACCGACCGCGCGAGCGTGGGGGAGTCGTTGGGCTGTCTCGTGGGCTTGGGCGCGGATCGTGGTGGCCAAGGCGCTATCGCCGAATTCGGGAAATAGGACTTCGGTGAGCAAGTCTAGGCGAGGCGCGTCGCTCATATCGCCCGCGTGCTGGGAGAGGCGCAAAATGAGATCGTCGTAGAAATCCGAACCGGCGCGGTGAAGCTGTTCGGAGACATCGTGGTAGCGTGTATCGAAGCCGGAAGCGCGAAGGCCAGCGGCCACGTAACAAAGTCCGAGGTGTTTGAAGGGGACCTCTCCGTAGGGGGGAGGGTGAACCAGGTCGATGAGGGGGCGTTCCGGCATGAACGAGGCAAGCGTCATGCGAACTTGGAAAAAAGTCAAAGCTCCAGTGCTAGGGAGGCGAACGGAAAGCAAACGGGAGGTGGAAGCTATCCTGAGCCATCCCCTCATACTACCCCGACTATTTCCCTCGAAATATGATGTTTCTGAAGAACCTCGGCATAAGCCGTAACCAACCGCTCGAGTCGTTCCTCTTTCATGTTCGGTATCGCCATAAATCAACAAAATCCTTGATGGTACAGCGACATCGTACGCGTCTTCGACGTATTGGCCTTCCAGTACCGGTCAAGTCCAGCCCGCTCGCCTGCCTCTCCCAGCAATGTCAGCAGCATAAATGCGAAAGCGGCAAGAAATAACAGTCGATCACGACGCGCAGGACTACCAATATTATTGAGCTAAAATATTCAGAAACTAGAAACTAGAAACAGGGATTTCGAATTATATATTATTGAAGCGCATTTTATCAATCCTGAGTCCAACCTTGACTCCACTCCGACTCCGCCTCCCTTCCACCCACCGTGTGGGGGGAAGGGCCGGGGATGGGGGGATACCGTGTGGGGGGAAGGGCCGGGGATGGGGGGCCAGCGTGTGGGGGGAAGGGCCGGGGATGGGGGCCACCGTGTGGGGGGAAGGGCCGGGGATGGGGGCCACCAATACTTGTTTTTGACGGATGGTGAAAATTCAGGACCCAAGAACCCCAAACCCCAAGTCCATGACCAACATGGCCCAATATCCCTCCCATCGACCCCTTCTTACCCCTCTGCTTTGACACATTGTGGCACATCCCGACGCTCGTTTCCTCGTCTTTCATCCCAACGCCTGCAAATATCCGTTTTTCAGCGCTGGAATAAAGATTGCTATCAAGCGAGCCATGCTACGACGATACCCCTGGCGAACAGCCTTATTCACGTCTCTTTTTCTTGCTACTACCGGCTTGAGCTGCGGAGGAACCGTATCCGAGGACACCAATCCCAACGGAGGCGCGGGCGGCAGCCCCAACACCGGCGGTAGCCCCAACACCGGCGGCGGGTCCTCAGGAGGAGAAACCTCTTGTTCGACCCTGGCCGGCACGTTTGCATTGGCAGGTAAAGACATCGTGGGAGACGGCCCCCGCGTTTGGATCCACGAAGAATCCGACGGTTCCTGCCATGCCGTGGTTTCGTGTCAAGGCTTTTCCGGACGCGATTATCTTGTCGAACCCTCCACATCCACGGCTGTCCTGACTCCTCGATTCGAGCCCGCCACCGGAGGCTACCAAGGGATTACGCAATACCACCTCACGGATTGGACCGAAATTACACTTGATATCGTCGATGGCAAACTCGGCAAGACCGCTACCGCCGATGTTCGCCTACGTTGGAACGAAGAGGATATCTGGGGAGACGACCCCGCCACCCTGAACTTGACCATCGTAGACCCTGCTCCCACAACCCTGGATGTCCAAAACACCATGCTGCCCTGGGATGCCGCCACCATTCTCGCCTCCTCCCCCGTGCCATCCGTAGCCTCCCTCTTCGCACTTCCCGATGGCCCATGGATCGGCACCGATATCCAAGAAAATCACGCGGTAGGAGTCATCCAGGGCGAGCTTCGGTTCTTGGGGTCCTGGGATGATATTCGTGGAAAAACATTAGATTTCAATATATTACCAACGTCCCTCGACCTCGGCGGTCAACCCATCATCACGAAATCACTCCCTGTTTCCGTCCACCAAATCGGCCCACCCCGCAAAGAACACAAAATGCCCGATACGAGCACTGTCGCCACCTGGGGCGGTGTAGCCGCGTACACCGAAGGGGATTGCGCAACCTTGGGCTGCGTCATTGTGCAAGGATACTGTGGCAACTTCGCCGGTATGGCAGGACAGGTGCTGACCAAGGGAGCTTCCAAGGTCGTGGTGTCGATGCGTCTGGAGTCCGATGGGACATATATCAACGAGCCATCGTCCCTCAGCTCGATCCGCCTTTTGACCCCCCTGGGTCAATCCCTGACTTCAGACAAGGAAGGCCAATGGGAATTCGACCATGTAGAGCAGGTATGGACCTACGATACGGAGGGCCACGATGTCATCGGGTTCGCTATTGAGTCTTCATCCTATTGTCACGGTTGGGGCGGTCCCATCATCGTGGAAAGCATACGAGCGGAATAATATCAATCACGTATCATCGGAAACCGCCGGGGAGCTTGAATTACTCTCATTTCTCACACAACCTTGGCACCCGAACTGCAAACCATGCGAAAGTCACATTCTCCACACCTTTTCTTACTCGGCCTCTTACGAAGCACCCCTTTTCGCAAAGCATCCGCCGCTGCCCGAACATCCGCCGCAATCCCGCGAAGCAATCCATCATCCACCCTGCGAGCGCTCCGCTTGCGACCGTCGAGATCGTAAACCTCCACATAATCCGCACGATGACCCGTCAGCTCCCGATAGCCCAACGCATAGATATGAAGCTGGATTTGGCTCACACTTTCGGCCTGGGCGCGGTCATTGGACTTCAGATCGACAAGGGTATGATCCGTTACCCGGTCAGACAGCACCTCAATGGGAAGAGGCTTGGAACGCAGTTACGAGGCAGTCAGCAAGGGCAGGTTGGTTCCAGAATTCGTCCCACCGTCCGACCAGGGCCAGCATGC
>Ga0255343_1006224_pt1 | contig 10727 bp, 10 predicted proteins | sample wastewater_treat_4_FD_192413 | JGI IMG/M metagenome (GOLD analysis project Ga0255343, IMG submission 192413) | Wastewater microbial communities from Lulu Island WWTP, Vancouver, Canada - plant16 | ecosystem: Engineered > WWTP > Wastewater > Unclassified | place: Canada: Vancouver, British...
CCTCGCCCGTTTTCTGGCCGAATTTGCCTTCCGTGTATTTCTTCACAATGCTGGGGGAGGGCAGATCAGCCGGGTTGCCGGACTCATAAAAGTGACTCATGCCGATGTCATAAGACAAATCAATGCCGGTCAGATCCATCAGGCGGAACGGCCCCATCGGGTGCCCCGCACCATAGACACAGGCCTTGTCGATGTCCTCGTAAGAGGCGACGCCCATTTCGAGCATCCACATCGCCTCTTTGTTAATGGCGGCAAAAATGCGATTTAGCACGAATCCGTCCACTTCCTTTTTAATATGAATCGGAATTTTGTCGATTTTCAGGCAGAAATCCATCATGCACTTGGCCGTTTCATCCGAGACATGAGGTCCCTGGACCACTTCCACCAGTTTCATGACCAGCGCCGGGTTGAAAAAGTGCAGGTTGCAAACCTGGGAGGGACGTTTGGTTACGTCTGCAATGCGCGAGCTGACGATAAAGGAGCTGTTGGTCGCCAGAATTGCGCCGGGAGGAGCGATCTTATCGAGGTCGGCAAAAATCTTTCTTTTCAGATCGACTCTTTCCAGAACAGCCTCGATGACTACATCTGCATCTTTGGCGGCTACAGAAAGGTCGCCCGTGAAGGAAATGTTGGCGCGGGCCGCTTTTGCCGCTTCCTCGGTAAGTTTGCCTTTCTGTACGCGGCCGGGCAGATAGTTGTCCACAAATTTTTCAGCTTTTTCCAAAACGGCCGGGATCACGTCGGTGCTGACGGTCTTGTAACCGGAAAGGGCGCACTGCAGGGCAATCTGATGGCCCATATTGCCGGCGCCGACCACACATACATTTTTCACGTTTTCAATCTTCATGTCTATACCTCACTTTCGGTTATTTTTGATCCAATTGACCGCAAAAGGCCTTTGCGGTTTTTTGTCAGTTTTTTACGATAGCAAAGAGGGTTTCCGGCCTGTATCGCCAGCGGCAGAAATTCATCAGGCCCGTATAAACAGAATGGTTAGATATACTCATGGCCGTGTTATTGTCAAGAGAAAAACGCCGGACGCGCATAAAACGGGTGTCCCGAACATTCCCTGGCTGCGGCTATTGCGGGGAGGCCGGGGCCCGTTTCGGCCTTGCCGCCGGATACAGAAGACCCTCTGCGGTTAAAATGGCGACCGGCCAGTCAACGCCTATCAGAAACACTATCTGTGCCGGGTATGTTCCTTCGGCAGGTTGCCATCCACCGGGAGAGGCAAACTCCATCTGCCAGGCGGGGCGCTGGTCGATAAGCACCAGTCCCCGGTAGGTTTCATGGCGGTTTGACTCCGCGTCGGTCCACTGGAGGATGCTGATTTCCACCGAGCCTTCCTGTCTCATGCCATCTTTAAGGCCCCGGGCTGCATTGTGGATGTGCGGTGTGATTTTCCAAAGCGCCACGCAGATGAGAGCGGCTGCCGCGGCGATTCCGTAGAAAACGAAATTGCCGGTGAAGGCTCCGGCCAGCACAAGTCCGCAAGTGATCGCGATCGCGCCCCGGCGTACATGGTTCAGAGTTTCGCCATACCCTGTCTGGATCAACTCTTCGATCTGTTCATCGACGCTCATGAGGCGAGGTTATAAAATGCCCGAAACTTCGTCAAGAAAGAACATGAACGGCCGGCCGGCCATGGCTGAAGAAATTGAAATGAAGAGACTTTTTGCGAAAAATGTTGACAAAAACATCAATCAATATATAGGTAGGCCGAATATTTAAACGGAGAGGCATTTTCATGTTCGGTATCGGATGGCAGGAATTGATCATTATCGCGGTGGTCGCGCTGATTATCGTTGGACCCAAAAAGCTGCCGGATCTGGCCAAGACTCTGGGAAAAGGCATCAGGGACTTCAAAAACGCCGCCGAAGGCGTGACGGAGGATTTAAAGGACACGCTCAAGGAAGATGAAAAGCCGGCTGAAGGCAATTCCCTGGAAAACACTCCGTTGATGAAAAAAGTCGAAGGCGCGGAAGCAAAAAATGACGCCGGAACAAAACAAAATCCAGCATAACCTCAACCATTCAAAACTTAAATCTGACTGCGATGGAAAATAATGAAGATCCGAAAATGTCTTTAACCGAGCATCTGACCGAGCTTCGTAAAAGACTGACCAATTCCCTCATTGCCGTCGCCATCGCCTTTCTGGGTTGCTATTTTTTCAAAGACCGGCTTTTTGATATCATCACCAGACCGCTGATCCATGCTCTTCCCGAAAAAAGCTATCTGATCTACACAGGTCTTACCCAGGCTTTTTTCACCTACATGAAAATATCTTTTTTTGCGGCTCTCATTCTCACCAGCCCCTTTATTTTTTATCAAGTGTGGAAATTTGTCTCGCCCGCGTTATTGCCTCGGGAAAAGATGTATGTCATCCCCTTTGTGCTTTCCTCTACCTTTCTTTTTGTGGGGGGCATATTGTTCGGCTATTTTGTCGTCCTGCCGCCCGCATTTGCGTTTTTTGTCAGTTTCAACAATCAGTATTTGCAGGCGATGATCACTTTCAACGATTATCTTTCCCTCTTCGTCAAGTTTCTGCTGGGTTTCGGCCTGTCCTTCCAATTGCCGATATTGATTTTCTTCCTGGCAAAACTCGGTATCGTTACCGACAAGCTCCTTTCCAAAAACAGAAAATATGCCATTTTACTGATTTTCATCGTGGCCGCGATTCTCACTCCGTCGCCCGATGCGCTCAGCCAGATTTTAATGGCGATCCCCTTGCTGTTTCTTTATGAAGTGAGTATATTTATCGCCAAGTTTACCTCAAAAAAGAAAATAGCAGCGGCGGATGAGGAAGATTCCGCCGAGGCAGGTGTGGACAAATGACCAAACGCAGAAAAAAAACACTACAGAGCGGCCAGACCAGGCCGCTGTCAGGAATTCTCAAGTTATTTTTTGTTCTGTTTTTTCTGGTCTTGCTGGTCACAGTCGGCGGGACGGTTGTATATTACCTGCTCGTCATGGACCTGCCGGGTATTGACGCCCTGAAGGACTACCGGCCAAGCATTGCCTCGCGCGTCCTGGACGAAAATGGCGAGCTGATCGATGAATTTTTTCTCGAAGACAGAAAGTTAATCAGAGTCACGGAAGTTCCTGAACATGCCCGGCACGCCTTCGTGGCGGCCGAAGACTCGCGCTTTTACCAGCACAAGGGGCTCGACCTGCTCAGTATTTTCCGCGCCATGTTCAAAAATGTGGAAGCAGGCAAGATCGTGCAGGGAGGAAGCACGATCACCCAGCAGGTGGCGAAACTCATGTATCTGAGTCCGGAAAGGAAATATGTTCGCAAGTTCAAGGAGGCCATCCTTTCCTACCGCATCGACAGATATCTGACCAAGGATGAAATACTGCATCTGTATCTGAATCAGATCTATCTCGGCCATGGCACTTACGGTATCGAATCGGCGTCCATCGGTTACTTCGGAAAAAGCGCAAGGGAGCTCACCCTGGCGGAGGCGGCACTTTTGGCGGGACTTCCCAAGGCGCCGACCACCTATTCCCCCTATATGTTTTTCGATCGCGCCAAACAAAGACAGATTTACGTTCTGACACGCATGATGGAAGAAGGGTTCATCACCAAAGAGCAGATGCAGGCGGCGGCCGCCGAGCCGCTGAAGCTTCGGCCGATGAAGCCCAAGGACAAAGTCGCCGCCTATTTTGTCGAGCATGTCCGCCGGTATGTGCAGGAAAAATACGGAGCGGACGTTCTGTATAAAGAAGGCTTGACCATCTACACAACGCTGAACCTGGTGATGCAAAAAGAGGCCCGCGACTCCCTTCTCCGGGGGCTGGCCGAGGTGGAAGAAAGAAACTCCTTCGAAAAAGACTCGCTGCAAGGGGCGCTCTACTCGATGGATGTGAAAACCGGCGCGATCCGCGCCATGGTCGGGGGGCGCGATTTCAATGTCAGCGAGTTCAACCGCACCACCCAGGCGCGCCGCCAGCCAGGCTCCGCGTTCAAACCGCTGATCTACACCGCTGCTTTTGACAAGGGCATGAACCCCGCCACCCGGATTGTGGACTCGCCGATTGTTTTTGACGACCCCTCACAGGAAGACGGCCTTTGGAAACCAAAGAATTTCGATGAAAAATTTCTGGGGCCGGTAACCCTGAGAACCGCCCTGGTGCAGTCTCGTAACGTGGTCACGGTGAAAATCCTTCAGGATATCGGCATCGATTACGCCGCGTCATATGCCAGAAATATGGGCATCGATTCCCCGCTGGCGCGCAATTTGTCCCTGGCGCTGGGAGCCTCCGGCGTAACCATGCAGGAACTGGTGCGCGCCTACGGCGTTTTGGCCAACCGGGGTAAAAAGGTCACACCCTATTTTATCAGTAAGATCGTGGACCGCACCGGCAACGTCTTTGAAGAGGCCAAACCTCAGTCCGAGCAGGTCATTGACCCGCGCATCGCTTTTATGACGACCTATGTTATGCAGGATGTTGTGGAGAGTGGAACGGGCAGGAGGGTGAAGAGTATCGGCAGGCCGGTGGCGGGCAAAACCGGCACGACCAACGACATCCGCGACGCCTGGTTTATCGGCTTTACCCCGTCTGTGATTACCGGTGTCTGGATTGGATTCGATCAGGAAAGGTCTCTGGGGAAAAATGAAGTCGGGGGGCGCGCGGCGGCTCCGGTATGGCTCTACTATATGGAAAAGGTTTTGCAGGGGAAGCCGGTGGAGGCCTTTGGCGTACCGGAAGGGATCGTCTTTGTAAAAGTGGACAAAAATACCGGTTATCCGGTACGCGGAGGAGGTTCCGGCGGCATCTATGAGTGTTTCCTGGAAAATGCCCTGCCGACTCAGGATGAAGAAGACGCCATCGAGGAAAAAGAAGAATTGTTCCGCTAAAAAAACAAATTGCGGGTATAAACTTTCTTGACAAGTGGGAATTTTTTCGCTAAAAGGGTCGCAAATAAGCAGGAAGTAACTATGTTTCTTAAAGATTTTAATCGCACCGACATTCTGACCCGTATCTTTTTGGGGTTGCCCGTAGTAGTCGTACCTATGGGGTCTGCCGCTTCGTATCTTTAAGAAATTAAGATACAAGCCGCGGGCCCCGGAAAGCCCGCGGCTTTCTTTTATCAGGTAAAGCCGCTTTTTCTTGAGGAAACGGGCGGCTTTTTTGGTTTCATACAAGAAAACAAGTAATGGAGGCACCATAAAGCATGAAACTCAAAGGAACGGAAATTTTGCTAAAAGTCCTGGAAGAGGAAAAGGTAGATATTATCTTCGGTTATCCGGGCGGGGCGGTTCTGGATATCTACGACCAGATCTACCGCAGCAAAGTCAATCATGTTCTTGTCCGCCACGAGCAGGGGGCGGTGCATGCCGCCGACGGTTACGCCCGGGCGACCGGCAGAGTTGGCGTATGTCTGGTGACTTCCGGGCCGGGCGCCACCAATACCGTGACCGGCATTGCCACGGCCAACATGGATTCCATCCCCCTGGTCGTGTTCACCGGTCAGGTCCCGACGGGGCTTATCGGAAACGATGCCTTCCAGGAATGCGACATCACCGGGATTACCCGTCCATGCACCAAACATAACTTCCTGGTGCGCGATATTGACGAGTTGGCGACGGTGGTGAAAGAAGCCTTTCATATCGCCCGCTCGGGAAGACCCGGTCCGGTGCTCGTCGATCTGCCCAAAAACGTGATGGTGATGGAGGCTGAATATGATCCCGAAAACATAAAAATACGTAATTACGAAACTGTGTACAAGCCGGCTCCCAAGAAAATGGCCAATATCTTCGAGATGCTTACAAAGGCCCAAAAGCCCCTGTTTATGACCGGCGGCGGTACCATTCTCGGCCGGGCCTCCGAAGAACTGACCTATCTGGCGCGCAAATACTCCATTCCCGTGACGGGCACGCTGATGGGGCTGGGCTCCTTTCCCGGCTCCGACCCCCTGTGGCTGGGTATGCTCGGCATGCACGGCACCTACTACGCCAATATGGCGGTGAGCAGCTGTGATTTGATGATCGCCGTGGGCGTCCGTTTTGACGACCGTGTCACGGGTAAGATAGAAACCTTCGCGCCGAACGCCAAAATCGTGCAGATCGACATCGATCCGTCATCCATCAATAAAAACGTTGTCGTGGACCTGCCGATCATCGGCCATACGAAATCCGTTCTGACCGACCTGATCAAATTCCTCGACGAGCACCACTACGTTCCGAACGAGCCCCAGCGGCAGGCATGGCTGGGACAGATTGACGAATGGAAGGGGAAGGTGCCGCTTGCTTACGAACAAAACGGCCGGACCATCAAACCCCAGCACGTGATCGAAACGCTCGAGAGATTGACGGGAGGCGATGCCCTGATCACTACCGAAGTGGGGCAGAACCAGATGTGGACCGCGCAGTTTTTCAAATTTGACAGGCCCAACACCCTCATTACATCAGGCGGTCTGGGGACAATGGGTTTCGGCATGCCTGCGGCCATCGGCGTCAAATGCGCCTTCCCCGACAGGCACGTGATCGACATCGCCGGCGACGGCAGCATCCAGATGAACATCCAGGAGCTGGCCACCGCCGTGCAGTACAATGTCGCCATCAAGGTGGTCCTGCTCAATAACAGTTACCTGGGAATGGTGCGGCAATGGCAGGAACTGTTTTATGAAAAACGCTATTCGCACACGGACATGGTACATGCGCCGGACTTTGTTAAACTGGCCGAAGCCTATGGGGCCGTGGGGCTGCGTGCGACCAGGCCCGAAGAAGTGGAGGCGGTGCTCAAAGAGGGTCTGGCCATAGACAGGCCGGTGTTGATGGATTTTCGCATCTGCCGCGATGAATGTGTCTACCCCATGGTGCATCCGGGCGCATCCATAAGCGACATGACTCTGGGCAGCCGCGAGCTGGTAAACTGAGAAACTACAAAATTTAATTTTATAAGGTTGGTTCAAAAATGGAGAGAAAAGAACACATCATTTCCATCATGGTTTACAACAAGCCGGATGTTCTGGCGCGGGTTGCCGGAACGCTGGGTGGAAAGGGCTACAACATCGACAGTTTAAGCGTGAACACGACAACGCAAAAAGACATCTCGAAAATCGTCATGACGACCGTGGGAACACAGGCGACAATCCAGCGTATCGAAGGGCAGTTGTCACGTATACTTGATGTCATTTCCGTCGACGACCTGACCAATGTCGAGTCCGTCCATCGCGAGATGCTGATGGTGCGGGTGAATCTTACCGACGAGAACACGGAGACGGTAAAAAACACTATTGATGCCCACAAGTGGAGAGTGATCGTGTCCGGCGACACTTATGTTGTTTTAGAAATCACCGGCGACCAGCCGCAGATAGAATTCGCACTGGCGCGGCTGGAGCCGTTCGGCATTGCGGATATTACCCGTACCGGCCTTATCGCTTTGAAACTCGATGATTGAAAGCTTATAAAAAAATTATCAACACAGGAGGATTTATGGCAAAGATAAATTTCGGAGGAACAGTGGAAGATGTGGTCACCGTGGAGGAGTTCCCGGTGAAAAAAGCGCAGGAGGTGCTGAAAAACGAAACCATCGCCGTTTTGGGATACGGAGTTCAAGGCCCGGCGCAGGCCTTCAATATGAGGGATAACGGCATCAGCGTGATCATCGGCCAGGCCCCGGAGGATAAGATGTACTGGGATAAGGCCATCTCCGATGGGTGGGTGCCGGGCGAGACGCTATTTTCCATCGAAGAAGCGGTGAGCAGAGCGACGATCATTCAGTATCTGGTCTCCGACGCGGCGCAGATGATTTTGTGGCCCAAAGTGAAGGCCAATCTGAAAAAAGGCGACGCGCTTTACTTTTCACACGGCTTTTCCATTGCCTATAAGGACCAGACGGGCGTGGTGCCGCCCGCCGACGTGGACGTCATCATGGTCGCGCCCAAAGGCTCCGGCACCAGTGTCCGGCGTAATTTCCTCGATGGCAGCGGCATCAACTCCAGCTACGCGGTTTATCAGGACGCCACCGGCCGCGCGCTGGAGCGTACGCTGGCGCTGGGGATCGCCATCGGCTCGGGATTTCTTTTCCCGACCACCTTCCAGATGGAAGTTTACAGCGACCTCACCGGAGAGCGGGGCGTGCTCATGGGGGCGCTGGCCGGCGTGATGGAGGCCCAGTATGCTGAACTGCGCAAACACGGCCACACGCCGAGCGAGGCTTTCAACGAGACGGTCGAAGAACTGACACAGAGTCTGATCCGCCTGGTCGGTGAAAACGGGATGGACTGGATGTACGCCAACTGCTCGGCCACCGCACAGCGCGGAGCACTGGACTGGCGGCACAAATTCCGCAAGGCGGTAGAGCCGGTATTTGCCGAGTTGTATGAGTCCGTTGCGGCCGGCAAAGAAACGGAAGTGGTGCTGCGCGTCAACAGCGCGCCCGACTATAAGGAGAAGCTCAACGCCGAGCTCAAGGAAATGCGCGACTCCGAAATGTGGCAGGCAGGCGCTGCGGTAAGGGCGCTCAGGCCGGAAAAAAGAGCGAAATAATAAAGGTTGTCCAGAGGGCCGTCGGCGCGAGAGCTTCAGTTTTTGGAAAGAGCCGCGCTGATACCGGCTCTTTCAAGCCGTCACCTTCTGCAGCGGCGGCTGCCTGCCGCCGCCCGCGAACGAGGAGAGTATATGCGAAGTGATTTGATGAAAAAAGGCCTGGAGCGGGCTCCGCACCGCTCGCTTTTCAAGGCGATGGGCTACACGGACGAGGAGATCGCCCGGCCGCTCATCGGTGTGGTGAACTCGGCCAACGAAGTTGTCCCCGGCCATGTTCAGCTTGATCTGATAACCAATGCGGTGAAGGCGGGAGTGCGCATGGCCGGCGGCACGCCTGTCGAGTTCCCCGTAATCGGCGTATGCGACGGGATCGCCATGGGGCATGCGGGCATGAAATACTCGCTGGCCAGCCGCGAGTTGATCGCCGATTCCGTCGAGATCATGGCCACCGCCCATCCGTTTGATGCCCTGGTTTTCATTCCCAACTGCGATAAAATCGTTCCCGGCATGCTCATGGCGGCGCTGCGTCTTAACATTCCCTGCATTTTCATAAGCGGCGGGCCGATGCTCGCGGGAAAATTGCAAGACAGGCAGGTGGACCTCATTTCCGTTTTCGAGGGAGTCGGCTCCGTCAAGGCGGGTAAAATGAGTGCCGCCGGTCTCAAACAACTGGAGGATTGCGCATGTCCCGGCTGCGGTTCCTGCTCCGGCATGTTCACCGCCAATTCGATGAACTGCGTCACTGAAGCTCTGGGGCTTGGTCTCCCCGGAAATGGCACGATCCCCGCCGTGGCCGCCGCGCGACTGCGCCTGGCCAAGCAGGCCGGCATGAAGGTCATGGAGCTTTTGAAAAAAAATATCCGGCCGCGCGACATCGCCACTTTGGCGGCATTTAAAAACGCCATCGCCGTCGATATGGCGCTGGGCTGCTCCACCAACACGGTTTTGCATATCCCGGCCATTGCTCACGAAGCGGGCATCAGACTTGATTTGAACCTGTTTAATAAAATCAGTGAAAAGACGCCCAATATCTGCAAGCTCAGCCCGGCCGGCCATCATCACATCGAAGACCTCGATGCGGCCGGAGGCATTCAGGCCGTCATGAAGGTGATAAGCAGGCTCGGCGTCATCAATGAAAAAGCCGCGACGGTCAGCGGTAAAACAGTCGGAGCCAATCTAAGACCGGCGCGTGTATTAAATGACGACGTCATTCGTCCACCCTCCAGGGCCTATTCACAGCGGGGGGGCATCGCCATACTTACCGGCAATCTTGCCCCGGACGGAGCGGTTGTCAAACAGTCCGCCGTGGCCGACGCCATGCAGGTAAACGAAGGCAGGGCGCGTGTGTTCGACAGTGAGGACATGGCCATCGAAGCCATTCTGGGCGGGAAAATAAAGCCCGGCGATATCGTGGTCATTCGCTACGAAGGGCCCAAAGGCGGCCCCGGCATGCGCGAAATGCTCTCGCCCACCTCGGCCATCGTCGGTATGGGACTGGACAAATCCGTGGCGCTTTTGACCGACGGGCGCTTCTCAGGCGGCACGCAGGGTGCGGCCATCGGCCACATCTCGCCGGAGGCGGCAGAAGGCGGCCCCATCGCGCTGGTCAAGGAAGGTGATGTCATCTCGATTGACATTCCGGCAAAAAAACTTGAGCTGAAAGTGAGTGATGCTGAACTTGCCCGTCGCAGAAAGGCACTCAAGCCCTGGACGCCTGCCATCACCACCGGTTATCTGGCGCGCTACGCAAAGATGGTTACCTCCGCCTCAACCGGCGCGATATTCAAGGATTGACCAGAGCCGATTTATCAAAACGACACCCGGCAATTTCCAGCTGAATCAATCAGCAGACTCCGGTACGGCAGACTTTTTTGCAGAGTCTGCCCGTCCGGGGACTCCGTGAGGGGCGGCAAATGAACCTGAAAAGACGCCCTTTCAGTAAACACACTTCCCATTTGACATCGCGGTATGTCGCGGTAATCGGGGGCCTGTCCGCCGGGTAGTCAGGATTTGATCATAATGCGGCGGGCCAGCCCCGGCGACAGGCTGTGAACGAGCTTGAGAATCTTTACCGAGCCGATGTTGACCTCGTCGGTGTTTTCTTCCATAGCCTTGACAATTTGGCGGGCGCATTCCGCGGGTGACATCTTTTTCTCTTTACGGGTGGCGGTTAGTTTTGTTTCAACCGAAGGGGGAAGCGCCTCCAATACATGGATTTTGGTGGCGGCC
>Ga0255343_1006228_pt1 | contig 10723 bp, 6 predicted proteins | sample wastewater_treat_4_FD_192413 | JGI IMG/M metagenome (GOLD analysis project Ga0255343, IMG submission 192413) | Wastewater microbial communities from Lulu Island WWTP, Vancouver, Canada - plant16 | ecosystem: Engineered > WWTP > Wastewater > Unclassified | place: Canada: Vancouver, British...
TTTAATGATTTCCCCTTTTAAAGAAATTTGGGAAAGGGATAAGTCTAAAAGGAAGGAAATAGCTCTTAAAGAATTTGCTTATATAGAGTTTATAGCTTCCATGAGAAAGACTAATCCTTATAAAGGCTATTCTGAAAAAGAAAAACCTAACAAGATTAAAGATGATTTATTTAAAGGTATGAAATGGCAGCCTGATGCTTTAGTGCTTCAAGGTATATCTAAAGTTAAAGAATTTCAGATGGAAGCATCTGTAACATACTCTTACTTTTTAGCTGTTAAAGAATCTGTAGAAAAGATTAAAGATTTTCTAAAAACAGTTAATCTTGGAGAGAGAAACTTTAAAACAGGTATGCCTGTGTACAAACCTAAAGAATTGACCTCAGCCTTAGTTGATACAGAAAAGGTGTTAGCTAATCTTAAATCTATAGAGTCTAAAGTAGAAGAAGAGTTGTTTGATGAAACAAGAAATAAGGCTAATAAGGAAATAAGTCCATTTGCTGACCCTGAAAGTTTAAATATGTAACTATGGCGGATAAGTATAAAGATGGTAAAGTAGAATCAATTAGAAATTCTGATGGTATTTGGATTAATTCAAATGTCTTTAGAGAAGAAGCTATTCATTTTAATAAATATGGATATTTCTGTGCTGACCCTACAGGTTCACCTGCTTGGTTTGAGTATTGGAGAGAGCAAAGAAAGAGATGTATTCAAGGATATACTGTAGGAGGTGCTACTATTACAGGGGAACACTATTTTTACCTTAACTTTTGCCCTATGCAAAAAATAGGTGAGGTTATAGGTAATCGTTCAACAAAAGTGTATGAAGCACCTGACTTTTGGGATGGGGATTATAATTACTTCTGGGCAAGAGAGATAGCTAAAAATGGTATTTTTAACATGTTTATTAAAGACCAGGATAAGTTAGTAAAAGCTACTACAGAAAAAGATTATACTTTAGCACAAGAAATTTATGATGGGCTACATTTAGAGGTTAAGATAGATGTCCAACACCTTTTAGGTGGGTATAATATGATTGTAGCTAAAGCTCGTAGACGTGGTTATTCTTATAAAGCTGCTGCTATTGCAAGTAGAAACTATTTTACTACACCTAAATCCTTAACTATATTCTTAGCTGAAGATAAAAAATATCTTTACCCTAAAGGGGTTTTTACTATGAGTGCAAATAATATTAATTTTATTAATACTCATACAGGTTGGGCTACACCTTCAGATGAAATAAATAGACAAGACCACATAAAAGCTTCATATATAACATATTCAAAAACAGGTAATAAGATAGTAAAAGGTTTTGAATCTGAGATTGTTGCTTTAACTTGTAAAGATAATCCTGATGCAGCACGTGGTAAAGATGCTTTAGATGTGTTTATTGAGGAGGCTGGGGCTTTTGGTACTCCAGGATTATTACAACAAACCTATAGAGCTACAGAAGATTGTGTGAAAGCTGGTAATATAAAAACAGGTATGATTACCATTTGGGGAACATCTGGAGATATGGATGGTGGTACTTATGACTTTGCTGACATGTTTAAAAGACCATCTGCATTTGACCTTTTACCTTTCAAGAATATATGGGATGATAATTCTTCTGATATGGAATGTGGATTCTTTCACTCTATAGATACAAACTTAGAAGGGTTTTATGATGCTCAAGGTAATTCAGATAGGATGGCTGCAAGACAGGCTATACTTGCTGAAAGAGAAAGACTAATAAAATATGGAGCTACTAATAATGAGATAGCTTTAAAGATGCAAGAAAAACCTCTTGGACCTGCTGAAGCCTTTGCAAGTGCAGCTAAGAATAATTTTCCTGTTGCAGAACTTGAAAAGCAAAAATCTAAAGTTATTGCTCTTGGTTTACAACAATCTAAAGCTATGCCTGTAGATTTGATTATGGAAGGTAATAGTGTCATTGCAAGACCTATTTTAAATGGTAAAGCAAAACCTATAACAAGTATGTTTAATCTTCCTGTAGATAAATCTGGTTGTGTTTTAATTTATGAACACCCTGTTACTGATGCACCTAAAGGTTTATATAAAATAGGTTATGACCCTGTAAGACAGGATAATGGGTCATCATTTGCTTCTATTATAGTGTATAAAGGTGTACATAAAAATAGTTTATATCATTCACAAATTGTGGCTGAATATATAGGAAGACCTGAATCTGCTGAAGAGTGTGATATTCTTGCTATGAAATTGGCTATTTTCTATAATACACAAATAATGTATGAGAATGAAGTACCTGAAACTAAAAATTTCTTTAGAAGAATAAAACGCTTAGACTTATTAGCTGCTCAGCCTGATGGGGTTATAAGTAAAAATATTAAAAAGTCTAAGGTTGCAAGGGTATTTGGCTGTCATATGAATGACCAATTAAAAAATGCTGGAGAAAGGTATGTTAAAGATTGGTTATTAACTGTTGTAGATTATGATGAAAATGAAAAGCCTATTCATGTTTTTGACAGAATTTATTCTTTAAGACTTTTAGAAGAATTAATTATGTACCATAGAAAAGGTAACTTTGACTTAGTGTCAGCTTTATTTATGTGTATGATACAAGTACAAGAAGAGTATATAAATACGGAATATGATGAAACTAAAAAAGATAGTAGATTAAAAAAATTATCTTCTTTAATTGGAAATATGTATCAAAAGTAGTAATTTTGAAAAATAATTGTAGCATATATGGAAAGTGATGTTAAAATAAAAGACCAATTATTATCTACAGCAGAGAAAAATGCGTATGATAAAAAATGGTATAAAATGAAAGCTGATGAGATAGACAGTTTTCACATGGAATTAGATTCTTCAACAAATTCTATTTCAGAGTTTAAAAGAATGAAAGTTAATTACGACTTGATTAACAATATTCTTGACCTTAAAGAATTTGAATATGTTTGTAAACCATATGGTGCAGAGGTTGGAGAGCTTCCTGCTAAAATGGTTAATAGAGATATTATATCAGGTAAGATTAAAGTTCTTAGGGGTATGGAGATGAAAAGACCTTTTTCTTGGAACGTCATTGCTACTAATCCTGAATCTACAACAGAAAGAGAAAAGAAAGAATTTGATTTAATGCGACAGTATGTTGTAAATCAAATTATGATGCCTATAAGACAACAACTTGAAATGCAAGCTGCACAACAAGCTCAAGGCAAAGAGCTTACACCTGAACAGCAACAACAAATTATCCAACAAGTAGAAGAACAACTTAAAACCCTTACTCCTAAAGAAATAAAAAGATATATGGAGAGAGAATATCAAGACCCTGCTGAGGTTTTAAGTAATCAGTTGCTACAATATTTTATCCAAAAAGAGCAACTCCCAAGAAAATTTAATGAGATGTTTTTTCATGGTTTGGTTTCCGCAAAAGAGATTGGTTATGTTGGTATTGTAAATAATGAACCTGTTATGAAAACAGTTAATCCTTTGAGATTTACCTGTGATGTAAATGGTGAATTAACTTTTATAGAAGATGGTGAGTGGGCTGCATGTGAGTACAGAATGTCTCCTTCTCAAGTTGTTAGTCAGTTTAATAAAGAACTTACAAAAGAAGAAATACAAAAATTGTATGAAGCTCATTCTAAATTTGTTAACCAATCTTCTGGATGGTTTTCAAGTAGAGAAATGATGGGGGAACAAGAAGATAATACTATTAGAGTTCTACATTGTGTTTGGAAATCTTTAAGAATGATTAAATTCTTAACATATCTTGATGAACAACAAGTTCCACAAACAATGTTAGTTTCTGAAGATTATAAATTAAATAAAGAAGCTGGAGATTTAGTTATAGATATAGAGTGGATTCCTGAAGTATATGAGTGTTGGAAGATAGGTACAGATATATATAAACAAATGCAACCTATACCAGGACAATTTAGAGATATGGACAATTTATATAATGCAAAATTACCATACTATGGTGCTATACATGATTGTGTTAACTCTAATCCAACTTCTTTAGTAGACAGGCTTAAAGTGTATCAATATTATTATAACATAGTAATGTATAAACTTGAAATGTTGCTTACTACGGATAAGGGTAAAAAAATACTTATGAATATTAATGCCATTCCTGATACTGAGGAGATTGATATTAAGAAATGGCAATACTTTTTAGAAACTACTCCTATTGTTTATTTTAACCCTGATGAAGAGGGTAAAGGGTATCAAGATGCCAATACTATAGCTAAAGAACTTGATTTATCTTTAGCTTCAGATATTTCTAAATATATAGAACTTGCTGAATACCTACGTAGACAAGCTGGTATTTCTGTAGGTGTTACAGACCAAGTTGAGGGTCAAATAGGTCCTGATGAGGCTGTTACAAACACTAAACAAAGTCTTATTCAAAGTTCTCATATTTTAGAACCTTATTTTGATTTACATAATACTGTAAAAAGAAACATATTACAAGCGTTATTAGATACAGCTAAAATTTGTTATGCACAAAAAGAACCAAGAAAACTCTCTTACATATTAGATGATATGTCAAGACAGAGTTTAACCATAGACCCAATGGTTTTAGACAATGCTACTTTAGGTGTATTTGTTTCTAATTCTTCTAAAGCAGAAGAAGCTAAAGATATTATACGTCAATTAACACATGCAGCTTTACAAAATCAAAAAGTTGAATTATCTGACGTTATCTCAGTTATCCGTCAAGATGGTATTGTTGAAGCTGAAGAAACTCTTAAATTAGCTGAAGCTCAAAGAAAAGAATTTGAACAACAAATGCAACAACAACAAATTCAAGCCCAAACAGAAGAGAGTGAAAAACAAAGGGAATTTGAAAGAGAGAGACATCAAATGAATGTGGAACTTACTATACTTAAAGAAGAAGAAAGACGTAAGACAGAGATGGCTAAGGCTGCTCTTATGGGAGCTTCTTTCAATCCTAAAGCTGATATTGATGGTGATGGTCAGAATGACTTTATAGAAATCATGCGTGGAGAGGTTGATATGCAAGTAAAAAAGGAAAAGTTAGCCTTAGAAAAAGACAAACTTGAACATCAAAAGAAACAAGATAAAATTAAAAATAATCTTGAAAAAGAAAAATTAGATGTTGCAAGGATGCAAAAAAGAGCAAAAGCGTAATAATATGAGAAATTTTAAAATTAAATATTTGAACTTGACATTTATTAATAATTAAATTTACATTTGTATGACAGAAGAAAACAAAACTCCTGAAACCAATGAGTTTGGTTGGGAAGAAATTTCTCTCTTTGAAGAACCTAAATTGGAAGTAGAAGAGAAAAAAGAAGAGGATAAAAAAGAGGAAGAAGAAGAAGGGTTTGACTTTGAGACTGTGGGCAGCGATAAAACTGTGGGCAAAGAATCTGGAGAACAACAATTAGAATTAAATTCTATAGGTATTGTTTCTAAACTGAAAGAAAAAGGGTTCATTGATTTTGAACTTGAAGAAGGGGAAGAATTGACAGAAGATTTAGCTGAAGAAATTCTTGAAGAAGGGTTTGAGGTTAAGCTAAATGAAAAGATAGACGAATTATTTAAGGATTTACCTGTTAATGTTAGAGAGCTTAATAAGTTCGTTTTAAAAGGGGGTTCTTTAGAAAAGTTCATTGAAACAATGATTAAACCTGTAGAAACAGGGTTGAGGCTGGATATGGATTTAGATGTTGAAGATAATCAAATTGCAATAACTAAATTCCAATTAAAGCAAGATGGTTATGATGATGACTATATTGCTGACCAAATAGAATATTTACAAGATTCTGGTAAACTTGAAAAGATAGCAAAGACACATTTTAATAAATGGGCAGCAAAAGAAAAAGAAAGACAAGCAGAATTAGTTGAAAGACAAAAACAAGCTGTAGCTCAGGAGAAACAAACACGTAAAGCCTATAAAGAAAAAGTAACAAGATTAATCAAAGATGTTACAGATTTTGAAGGTCTTACTATAACATCTCAAGATAAACTTGTTATTCCGTCTTACATGACAGAAAAAACAGTTAAACTTGAAAACGGTATAGAGATTACAGAAATGCAAAGAGATTTGCATATGGCTTTACAAGACGAAAAGAAAGCTATATTAATAGCTAAGCTTTTAAAAAATGATTTTAAGTTTAATGATATTGTTAAAAATATAGAAACTAAAGTTACTAAAAAAGTTAAAGATACAATTGAAAAAGGAAAACAAATACCATCAACTAAAGGTAGAGGAAGTTCACAACCACGAAGTTTAGCTGATTTTTTATAAAACAAAAACAAATCTAATAATTAAAAAATTAAACGTATGAGTTTAAAAGTTAAAGAAATGGATTGGATGGCAAACATGACTGAGTTGAACCATTTAGGTAAAGCTCTGTTAATCCAACCACAAAAAATGATGGGTGTCTTAGATACACTATTTTCAGCACAAAATTACTATTCTGATAACCCAATGTTGTCTTTATTGATGGGTTCTAAAAATGAACAAACTATTGATGGTTTAGAATGGGAATGGGATATGAAAGGTGCAGATACTCGCCCATTAGTAATAGTAGAAAATATTATACCAACAAATGTTACTCCTGGTAAATTTAAAACCTCTTTCCAAATTAAATTGGATGAAAATTGGTTTATTCCTGGAGACGTTATCACTCCTGGTGCTGCTGATAAACGCTATCAAGTACGTATTGTGGATGACCCACAACGTCAAGGTGATGGTTGGGTTTATACTGTACGTCTTATGAGTGATGATGACAATTTCTTCTTAGCTCCAACTTATTTAACACCTGGAACTCAATGGAGTAAATTATTCTCTAACTATGAAGAAGGTGCAGAGCAAAGTGGTTCTACTACATTCTCTACAGCTATGAGTTTCCGTAACCGTTTAACTAAGTATCGTAAACAGTATAAAATTACTGACTATGCTTCGACTGCTGTATTGGCTGTTAAAATCCCAGACAAAACAGGTAAATTACACGATTCATGGATTCGTTATGCAGAGGTAGAATTTTTACGTCAATGGTATCGTGAGTTAGAAAGAGCTGTGTGGTATTCTCGTTCTTCTAATACAGTTATAGGTTCTACAGGTCGCCCTGTAAGAAGTTCTGCTGGTATTGAAGAGCAATTAGAAGATTCTCACCGTGAGTCTTATTCAATATTAACTGCGAAGCTTATTGAAGAGTACTTAATGGATATTTTCTACTCTCGTAAAAAACCAGGTGAAGGAAGAAATATTAAAGCGTTTACAGGTGAATATGGTATGTTACAATTCCATAGAGCTGTAACTGATGAGTTATCTAAAAAAGGTTTCTTAACTGAAGTTTCTAATAACTTTGTTGAAAAATCTAATTCTCCATACCATACTAACGCTATGTCATATGGTTATCAATTTACAAAATATAAAATGGCTAATGGTGCTACTTTAGAGTTAATCCATAACCCATTGTATGATGATAGAGAAATAAATTCTGAGATAGACTCTATTACAGGATTCCCTATTGAGTCTCAAAAATTCACTTTCTTGGATTTTGGTGGTGATATGAATAGCTCTAACATCAAACTTAAAAAGAAAAAAGATGGTGATGCTTTTGGATATGTTTGCGGTATGTATGGTCCTTATGGTCCTTCAAGCAAAGCAAGCACACCTGCACACTCTGGAGATTACTATGAAATGCACATAGAAGCTCATAAAGGAGTTGAAATTACAGACCCAACTCGTTGTGGTCAATTATACTTAGCTCGTAGCTAATATAATTAAATATTAAAAATATGGTTAGATTTTTCTAACCATATTTTTTATTTGTAATTAAAGTGTTATATTTGCATAAAGAAAATTTATTTAACAAAAAATTATTCATATGAGTAAAGTTGAAATAAGACCCTTACCTATACCTAAATGGCATGGAAAACAAGGTAAGGAAAGTTTTGCAAGACCTACAAAAATTCGTGCTTTGGTAGATACTTCAAAGAATGAATATTCAACAGGTCTTACACCTCAAGAAGTAAAAGAGTATAGTAAGCTCTTACAACAGGATTTATCACCTATATTTAAAGCTGATAAACCACACGAATTTTGGGATGGTTCACAAGCTTTTGTAAAACTTTTAAATTCTACACAATATTTAGATACTTCTAAACCTTTAGATTTTATTCGCTATAAAATTTGTAAAGCATCACCATTTGTTGCTAATTCAATGAAAGAATGGGAAGAAGGTAAATTTCCAAGAGCTACCCATGTTCTTTATGATGAATTAGAAGAGATTGAAATGAAAGCCTCTAAAGTTGCTTTAAAAACTAAAGCTACTATAGAATGTGCTAAACTTTCTTTAGATAAGAAAGTACAATTAATTCTTATTATAGAAGGTAAAATCATGAAAGGTAAATCAAGTAATTTTGTTGATGTAGTTCTTTCTGAAATGATTGATAAAAAAGCTGAAGAAATTTTAATGACTTTGAATATGGAAGCAGAAGATTTATATCTTAAATCTTTAGTTTTAGAAGCTCTCCAAAAAAATGTTTTAAGACGTGAGAATTACAAAATTAAGTATTTTGATTCATCATTAGGTTCTGAAGTTATGGATGTAGTTCAACTTTTGAAAAAACCTGATAATGAGCAATTAAAATTACATATTGTTTCAGCAATTAATAGTTAAGGATAATGACAATACAAGACATGCACTATGACCTTAAAAAGAAATTAAATAAGGTTGATAGTCAACAATATAGAAACTTATTGATACCTGAGATAGATTGGGCATTAAATGAAGCTATGGAAATATTTGTAAAGCTTGTAGCACAACCTCGATATAAAACTCAAATGGGTTTTGAGACTGCTCAAAGAACTATAGATGATATACGCTCTATTGTAGTGCATGAATCTACTCTACCAATTGTTAATAATATTGTTTCATTGCCTGCTGATTATTGGCATTTTTTAAATGCTACAGCAAGTATGACTAAAGGTGTATGTACTTCTACAGGAAGAATATTTATAAGACAGCATGATGATAATTTTGAATCAAGTCCTTTTGATAAATCTTCCTTTGAATGGAAAACTATAAACTGCGTTTTCACCGAAGATGGTATGAGATTATACACTGATGGTACTTTTAATATAAGTTCAATATCTCTTTCTTATATTAGAAGACCTGAGTATATGCACTATGCTCAAGGGTTTAATGCTGGTACATATACTCTACCTTCAGGTGTAGTCTTGAGTGGGTCTGTTAATTGTGAACTTCCAGACCACACTCACAGAGAGATAGTTGATATTGCTGTTCTTATTTTATCTGGAGAACTGCAAACTAATGATTTACAGGTAAAACAAATGAAGTTAAATTTTAATCAATTAAATTAAAAAGATAAAAATGAGTAAAAACAATCACGTATTTCAAGTACTTGTTGGTGCTGGGAATCAAGCTGTAGCTACAGCAGGCACAACTGTTAAAGCTTTGGTTGCTGACAATGTTATTGGTAAAATAGGGATTTTTGATGCTAAAACAAATTTAGCTGTGGATGCGTCAAGTACCTCTACAGAAATCTATATTGCTGTTGCTGTTGATAATGATGGTGATGGTGTTGTAGATGGTATTAAAAAATCTGCTGGTCAGAAAATCAATTTGAAAGGTCTTAAAGGGTATGAGTTTACCCCATACCAAGCACCTCTTCCTCAAATTGTAACTATTTCTGATTATGGAGATACTTTGGGTGGTACTGAGTTTATCATTCGTTTAGAGTTCCGTAACCAAGAAATTTATAAAAAACAAGGTTATAATCAATACAGTAAAGCATATTCTATCATAACTGATGGTTCTTCTGTAACTACTGTTGATGCTAACCAAATTACTATTAAATTTGTTAATGCAATTAATAATGACCCTCTTCAATTGGTAACTGCTAAAGCTATTGCTGCTGATGCTATCACTATATCTACACATGGAACTTCAGCAAATTACTCTGCTGGTGATGAAATGACATTAGCTGATGTTGCTGTAATTGAAACATTCAATGCTACTGCTAATGCAAATGGCAAAGTTTATAGTTCAATTAAATTAACTACTAACAGTTTGGGTATTAACAAATTCTTCCAAATTAACACTAAATATCACACTCCACGTCAAACAATGGTAATACCTTCATTGGTTTCAGGTTTTGATGGAACAGGTACTATTACTATCACTCAAAACATTAAAAATGAGCAAGGTAGTGGTTATGATATTAAAATGAAAGAATATGAAGCTGCTGGTTGGGATGCAACAGGACCATACCGTCAATATGCTACTACAGGTCTTCCTAAAGATGAGTTAATTTATGCTGCTTCTGAAACAGCTAAATATCATCAAATAGTTTTGACTACTGAAGATAGCTCTTATGGTGGATTCCAAACATTCTATAATACAGTATCTAATATTATCGCAATACCTCAAGCTGATACTACTACTTTAACTTCTATACTTACTGTATTAGATGGTCTTACTGGTGGTGCTGCTTCTAATAAATTGTTTTCTATAGCTGCTCCTGCTGACATAGCTGATAATACTGATGGTTCAGAATCTATTACTGCTGTAGTAACTAATCCAAGTGGTATACCATTGACTTATGCTTGGACACAAGTATCTGGACCTGCTACTGCAACGCTAACTAATGCAACTAAATTAACTGTAGGTTTTGTAACTGAAACTAATGGAACTTATGTACTTCGTGTAACTGCAACTGATGCTAATGGTACTACTGCTACAGATACTATTTCGGT
>Ga0255343_1006245_pt1 | contig 10709 bp, 9 predicted proteins | sample wastewater_treat_4_FD_192413 | JGI IMG/M metagenome (GOLD analysis project Ga0255343, IMG submission 192413) | Wastewater microbial communities from Lulu Island WWTP, Vancouver, Canada - plant16 | ecosystem: Engineered > WWTP > Wastewater > Unclassified | place: Canada: Vancouver, British...
CATGCCAGTGACTTAGCGGCATTCATCAAGCAATACGACTCCTCCTTTAACCTTATTGGCGCATGCTACCCCGAGGGGCACTATCAAGCCGAGTCGCTTGAGCAGGATATCGAAAACTTGAAGATAAAGATCGATAGCGGGGTTGGTCATCTGGTCACGCAGTTGTTTTTTGATAACGATAAGTTTTACGCCTTCCGTGAGAAAGCTGAGCATGCCGGGATTAACGTGCCCATCGAAGCCGGCATCATGCCCATCACCAACCTGCATCAGATTGAGCGCACGGTAGCGCTCAGCGGCGCCAGTGTGCCGGCTAAGCTTTCACGTATCTTCAGCCGCTATAGTGATAACCCCAAAGCTTTATTTGATGCCGGCATTTTTTACGCCACCGAGCAAATTATGGATTTGATCGACCACGATGTACGCGGTATTCACCTCTATACCATGAATAACGTAGAAACCGCCACCCGCATCAGCGATGCCATTCAGAACGTGCTCGAGGCTGAAAATACCCCCAAGAATGCGGTGTAATGATGAGTGTCACAAATCAAAAGAAAAGGTGATGTCCGTAAATTCGCCGAATTTGTTAATGTGAAAATAAATCTTTTTAGCTTTATCTGGAATCACGCCAGAAAAGGCAGGAATGTTCTTTACCGAGTTGCACCATGAGCTGCTCGAAGTAAACTCGATTTTTTCATTTGGCTTGATCTCAATTTGCCTATCTTCGTTGAGTGAATCGGCGTTGCAACTTCCGAGATAGAGCGGATAGTTGTTCCCGAAATCGTCATAAACCTCAAAGGTATTAGCTTGGTAGTTCAAGACGACAGTCTGGTCACCCCAATTTTGAAAAGTGAAGTTGAAGAATAACAAACCGTTATCCACCTTAAAGTTAGCATCAGACGAAATCTCGAGTTCTTGGGATGTAAATGATTCTCCAACCAATTCAGTAGAGGGTAGATCGAGAAACACGTTCGGTTCATTGTCAATACTGGGGAAAGACGAATCAGGGAACATAGGGATGGAGGTTAGCCATCTCGGTGCGGTGAAGAAAATGAGAAAAAATACTACGAGGATTATGTAAGACCAAATAGAAGTTTTCTTATTTCTATGGGATGTGCCAATTTCTGACGAGGCTTTGGCTGCCATGTCGGCATCAGCCTGGAAATGCGATGATTGACTTCCAATTGGAGGGGTGGGAATAGTTTCTGAGTAAAATTCCATGCCACAATATGGGCAGACATATTCATGTTGATTGCCTTTGCGGGAAACAGGTGCTCCACACGCTGGACAAGTAGATTTTAGAAGTTTTTCTGCCATTTTATCTCTTGTGTTTAATCTATAACGCCACTCGTTTCAAAAAGTTCAATCCGTGCTAAACAATGGATATTTCTAACCCTCTTGACATAGGTTACATTCCATTGGCGTTCATTATAACCTGTTCGGTAATTTGCCTGCTGCCAAACTCATCAGAAGCACACTAGCGCCTAGCCGCTCACAGCATTGCCCATTCGAAATCACTAAAATGAGCTGAATAATAAAAAGAGGCGCTGCGATGAGCGCCTCGAAAATCTATACAGTTTGGCTTACAGGCTCTCCAGCCGTCTGACCATATCCGCAATGATGTCATAGCCGCCTTGCCAAAATTCCGCTCGTGTCACGTCAATGCCAACCTCCGCCAAAAGCTTGACCGGTGCCACCGATCCGCCAGCCGAGAGGATGCGCAAATACTTGGGCTTGAAGCTCTCGCCCTCTTTTTTATAACGTTTGTAGAGCGCAAAGACCAGCAGCTGCCCAAAGGCATAGGCATACACATAAAACGGGGTGCCATAAATATGTGGGATGGAAACCCATTCGTATTTGAACTCATCCGCGAGCTCGACCGCGTCGCCAAATTCCTCTTTCAGGTTCTCTAGGTAGAGCTCTGAGATCTCGTCCACTGAAGCGTCTTGGATAATTTTCTCATGGGCATCGCGCTCGAAGATGGCAAAATACACTTGACGTAAAATCGTAGCAAACGCATCGTCCAATTGGCGGAAAAGAATCCCCTCGATTTCCTGGGGGTCAGTTTCGCGCTCCAGCAGCAGATCGGTGAGGATCATCTCCCCGAAGGTTGAAGCTGTCTCAGCCAGAGGCAGGCAGGCATGCTGGGTGTAGAGCGGGTGATGCTCCGCCATCATGGAGTGCACCGCGTGACCCAGCTCGTGCGCCATGGTCGAAACGTCATCGGCGTGGCCTTGGTAGTTAAGCAGCACCCACGGAGTAAGCTCGGGTAGGATGGTAGAGCAGAACGCACCGCCCATCTTCCCTTTGCGCACTTCGCTATCGATATGCTGGTCGTCAAAGACGCGCTGGGCTTTACGGGCAAACTCATGGTCAAAGCGCTCGTAAGCTTCAAAGGTCAGGTTAGCGGCTTGCTCAAAGCTATATTCTTTGCTGGAGCTAGAGACCGGCGCGTAAATATCATAGCGGCGCAGCTTCTCCATACCTAACTTCTTGGCTTTGTGCCTGAAGTAACGCTGGAAGACCTTCAGGTTTTGGCGTGTAACCTCGATAAGTGTATCCACCACCGCATCAGGAATGTCATTAGAGAGGTTGCGCACGGAGATAGGGCTGGAAAAACCGCGTAAACCGAGGTTCTCATTACGCCAGTCACGCACGATATTCTGGTAGATTTGGCCTAAGATAGGTGCCTCGTTGCCATAGATGCGATAAAGCTCCTGGTACGCGCGGGCGCGCAGGTCGGGGTCAGGGCTGTGCACGTAGGTCATCAACTCGCCGCGGGTGAGTTCTTTGGTCTCCCCCTCCACCTCGAGATGAAAGACATAACGGTTGGTAATCGAGTCGTAAAGCGTGTTGAGTGCATTCCAACCGGTGACGTTCTTGATATTGATCACCTTTTCTTCCGGCTCGCTGAGGGTATATGGCTTGAAGTTGCGCATTTGCTCTAACCAATAGCGGTAATCCCCACTGGCAGCGAGCAACCGCTCGGCGTTAGCATCATCCAAGCCTTTCCACCATAGGCTAAAGAACAGCGTGCGGTTGGACATCTCGGCTGCGAATTGCTGGATGCGTGCTAAAGCAATCTGTGCCTTTTGGTCCTGAGTATTGGCAGCGAATGCGAGATTGGCAAAACCATACAGGCGATAACCAATTTTTTCCATCTCTTCCAAGTTTTTGACTACTTCCATAAACTTTTGCTCGCTGATCTCGGCGGAGAGCTGAGTGCGGTATTGCTCGAACGCGCTCACCATGGATTCTAGCATTTGATAGGCTTCATCGATGGCTGGGTCATCGAAGCCATGAAACAAATCGTCTAGGCTCCAAGGGGATTGGGTGTAGGTGTTTTTCGTGTTCATAGATTCCTTTCGATTGTTTGATCTACAGTGTTTTCGGTCCTATTGCTTCCCGATCTCTTCGCGATACTTAGCCCGCAGCCGGTCGATGGGCTGTCGCGACTGGGTTTCCGCGTCCCAATAATACCAGAGCGTCCAGCCATTGGCTGGACCTCCGCGCAAAATTCGTGCAATTTTGTGAATGGATCCGCGCTGTTCGTTGCAGATGAGCGACCCATCCGCTTGCACAATAGCTTTGGTTTCTCCTTTGGGTCCAAAAAAGAGCCAATCGCCGGGTTGCAGGTAGCCATGCTCGACCAACATCCCAAAGGGAACGCGGGTTAGGTTTCGCGGGTTGGGCGTGTAGTATAAAGGTGTGTTGAACTCAAGCTGCACGTATTGCGCAACACGTTCGCGGGCATGCTGGACATAATGTTCATCGATCTCGATGCCGATGAAGTGCCGCTGCAATTTTTTCGCCATGGCGCCCGTTGTACCCGTGCCAAAAAACGGGTCTAGCACCACGTCGCCCGGGTTGGTAGAAGCAAGCAAGACGCGATAAAGCAACGCTTCAGGCTTTTGGGTGGGGTGAAGCTTCCGGCTCCCTTCCTTGAGGCGCTCGCTGCCCTTACAAATGGGGAGGTACCAATCCGAACGCATTTGCAGGTCTTCATTGAGTGCTTTCATCGCGTGATAGTTGAAGGTGTACTTAGCGCCCATGGTCTTTTGCGCCCAAATGAGAGTCTCATGCGCATTGCTGAAACGCACCCCGCGGAAGTTAGGCATGGGGTTGGACTTGACCCATACGATGTCGTTCAGGATCCAGAAGCCTAAATCCTGCAGGATGCGTCCAATGCGGAAGATATTGTGATAGGTGCCGATCACCCAGAGTGTGCCAGTAGGCTTGAGCACGCGTCGGCAGGCGCTGAGCCACTCACGTGTAAAGGCGTCATAAGCTTGCAAGCTTTCAAATTTATCCCAGCTCTCTTGGACACCGTCCACGCGAGTAACGTTGGGACGCCAAAGGTCTGAACTCAGCTGTAAATTGTAGGGCGGGTCCGCAAAGATTAAGTCGACGGATTCTTCTGGTAAAGTCGGCAGCACCTGGCGGCAATCCCCTAAAATGACCTGATCGAGCCACGGAGCCAGCGAGTTTTTCATGATGATAGTATTGTAACGGAGAAGAAGGAAATCGAGTAATCACATTTAACATTAGAAAACCAATTACGGATTCAAGTATTATAATATATAATAAAGTATTCAAACTTTAGTAAAAGGAGAATTAAAATGGAAAATGAATCTCAAAATAAATCTTCAGATTTATGGCGGCTGGTTTTATTGGAGGGAATCGCCACGGTTATTTTAGGGTTGTTACTCATAACCCGGCCTGCAAGTACAACCGCAGTGATTGTCATTTTCATAGGCATTTACTGGCTTATTGAGGGGATCCTTTCAATCGTCCGAATTTTTACCAAACCCGGAAAAGCGCCATGGTATTGGTCCCTGATAATTGGTATTTTAGGTATCTTAGCAGGTATCGCTGTATTGGTGCATCCTTTGATTAGTTCAATAATAATACCTGCAACTTTAACAATGATAATTGCTATCATTGGTATTGCAATGGGTATAATGGAAATCGCTCGGGGAGTTCAAGGGGATGGCATTGGCGCTGTGATTTTGGGCATCTTGAGCATTTTGATAGGAATTTGGTTATTGCTTAACCCACTTGCAGGTGTTATTGCTTTACCAGTCATTTTAGGGATCTTTGGATTAATTGGTGGAGTGTTCATTATTTACTTTGCCATTAAGGTTCATAGTGAGATTAAAAAGGCTAAGTCCTAAACACATAAATTTTTTGCCTATCAAGGCTGATCTCAATAATTAATCGATGCTTTAAAATAGAGGGCAAGAAGCCCTCTTTTTATTACATATTGCTTTTCGGTAGCAAAATATCCAATTATGAGTTGTCAAATATATAATTCAAAAAACTCTAAACCCCTGCACGGTTTTAATATGACTAGAGCTTAATATGAGTATGCTTTGGGCTAACAAGGGAAATTGGGCTTAGCTTTCATTGATACATGGTCCACTAAAGGCAGGGGCTACGCAATCCGGAGACGGACAGTTTTAGGGGAAAATAAGGGTGCTCAGCTAGGGTTATGGCTTAATTTCGCTGCCTAAGCTAATTTGATATAATAGTTTGTCAACTATTTTATAAGTTAGGAGGATAAAAATGGAAAATCGAACACAAAAGCGGATTCCCGATTTATGGTGGCTGTTATTGCTGGAAGGAATTGCCACAATTATCTTGGGAATTTTATTTATTAGTCAGCCTGCGGGGACGCTTAAGGTCTTTGTCATCTTTTTGGGGGTTTACTGGCTGATCGAGGGCATTTTTTCACTCATCAGGATATTTACCCATTCGGGGCGGGCGCATTGGGCTTGGTCTCTCCTGAGTGGGATTCTGGGCATCGTCGCAGGGATCTTAGTTTTAAGCCAGCCGATGCTTAGCTCCATGATACTTACCACAACCATAGTAATCATCATCGCTATCCAAGGTATCCTCATTGGCATCTTAGATATTGTGCGAGGTGTTCAAGGTGACGGTGCCGGTGCCATTGTTTTGGGTGTTCTAAGCGCCATCATCGGCATTTGGTTATTAGTCAATGCCACCAAAGCGGCTTTAGCGCTCCCCATCTTGCTTGGCATTCTAACGTTAATCGGTGGTGCCCTCTTAGTTTATTTTGCTTTTAGGATGCGCAAGTTTTTTAAGGAATTGCTGGCTTAAGAGCAACATTCTCAGATACACATGTGCAGGGGATATTAAGCTAAGCCATCCCCTCTATAAAATCGAAACTGATCCTCCATCTCCTTCGTGGTGATAATGTTGCAGGATGCATCTAAATTGTCATTCACTGAACCATAGCCTTGCTACTACTATTCTTTGTGTGATTCAGTGATCCATCGCCTGTTCCACTTCTGTTATTTGGGTTAATTCTTTACTTACCATTTCGATTACGCAGTGCACTTCGTATGTCCATTTCAAAGCTCCTATTCTTAATAGGACATTTCTATTTTGCTACTTTAGAACATTATCAGTTTGCTCTTACAACGCAATCCGCAACCGAGCGATATTACAATAAACATGCTATAATACCAAAAATAAATATAAATAGAAAAGAGAGAAAAAAACGAAAAAGCTATTGCTTGTAGTAACTGCGTTGGTTTTGTTGTTTGTATCGTTGATAAGCTTTAATGTTAAAACCGTTCACGGTGAAATGGTATGCCCTACTCCGAAAAGTGTTATGCTACATTCGTGGTATGGGAATAGGATGACGGGTGAGTTGATAAGGGAATTATTAAACGCAGGATATCAATTCTACACCTACTCTCAGGTTTATGATTTTTGGGATAAAGGTCTCTGCCTTCCGAAGAACACTGTTTTAGTATCTTTGGATGATTTTTATTCCACATGGTCAAACCTTGTTCTTTTAGACATGATAAGTGTATTTGTAGAATATGATGTAGTTGCGACCCTTGGTGTTATAACAAGAGGGGAGTCAAATTCACAGAACCCTTCCATTTGGGAGTATTATAAGGATTTGGACAAGAGAGGTTTTGAGATAGCTAGCCACTCTTCCAATCACTATAATCCTTACGATCTTGATGAAAAGGGTTTAAGAGATGAAATTATCGGATCGTATGAGATTATATGTAAATATTTGGGTAAATGTCCAAAGACTTACATTCTGCCGTACGGAGCTGGTTGGGATTATGATATTCTGCTTAAGATAGTCGAAGAAAAATACCGTTCTGTTGTTAGTATCGCTGGCCCTTCAACCTACAGCGGTCAGTTTTTTGTCATGAAGAGAACAGGTCCTGGGGACGGAATACCTTTGGAAACTTTAAGGCTCATGGAAGTGACTTTTCCTTGGTTTGAAACTGAAAATGAAACGAGTCGGAAGGTTCAATGGCATAGGGGAAACAGAGAGGAGAAGATTTTAAGTGGTCATAAATTTTTTTATGAATAGAAGCGAGGGTGATCTTGTTTTGTAAATTAAAGGCTCCTGTAAAAAATGTAACTTTTTCAGGAGCTTTTTGTTTTTTGTGAAAATGAAAAATTTCATCTGCTGTTGGATTTGTACTTGACTATAGTTCCTTTTTCCCTTGATAATTTTGTTGATGAATGTCCACTCTTTCCAATTGTGCAAACTTTTTAAGGAGTTAGCGGCTTAGAAACAACTTTCTTAGGTACTCATGCCAAGGGATTAGTAAAATGGGCTGTCCGCTGTAATCCTATTCCAGAATGATAGTCAGGTAGAAAATGAGCTGAAGTCAAACGACCTTAAGTTCAGTATCCGTAAGGGTATAATCATTCAAGGAGCACTCGACATGACCACTATACCTCCCTCTTACCCTCAGAAATTCAAATTCTATGCGCCCATCAGCGTGCGCTACGCCGACCTGGACCCGCAGCAGCACGTCAACAACATCGCCGTGCTGGAATACGTGGAGACGGCGCGCACTGCCTACTATCAAGCCAGCGGCATTTGGGATGGCAAAACGGTAGAAAATATGGGCATGGTGGTAGCTTCGGTAAAGTGCGACTATATCTCCCCAATCCAGTATGGGCAAGCTGTGCGCGTCGGCATCATGGTAAGCCATGTTGGCAGCAAAAGCCTGCGCTTCCGCTTTCAGGTGGAAGACGCCCAAGGCGAGGTTGTTTTTGCCCGCGGCGAGGTCGTCATGGTGGCGTATGACCAGCAAGCCGGCTGTTCCCGCCCTGTGCCCGAAGAGTGGCGGCGCAAATTAGCTGAATTTGAACATAGAGAGGACTTTTTGGCATGAACCCACCTTTACCCGAGATTGATTACGCTTTCCTGGAAAACTTTCTGGTACGCTTGCTCAATACCCCCAGCCCTACTGGTCATACTGAGCAAGCCATCGCCTTGGTGGAAGGGACGCTCTCGGCTTTCTCGGGCCTCCGCTTACGCCGCACGCGCAAAGGTGCCCTGCTCGCCACCCTGCCTGGGCCGGAGGAGGAGCCTGTGCGCGCCCTGACCGCGCACGTGGATACGCTCGGCGCGATGGTCAAGAGCATTAAGCCTAACGGCAGGCTGACGCTGACCGCCATCGGCGGGTTTGCCTGGAATTCCGTAGAAGGCGAGGGTTGCACCGTTTTTACGCAAGCCGGCGGCACCGTGCGTGGCAGCCTGCTGCCCAACCATGCTTCTGTGCATGTTTATAAAGATGTCAAAGACGCCAAGCGGGAGGCGGAGAATATGGAAGTGCGCCTGGATGCGCGCACTGCCAGCCCCGAGGAAACGCGCAGTTTAGGCATTGAGGTGGGGGATTTTGTGGCTTTTGATCCGCGGGTAGAACTAAACAGCGATTTTGTGCGCTCGCGCCATTTGGATGATAAAGCTTGCGCAGCCGTGCTTGTAACGGCGCTGCAGGCGCTGCAGACCGCTGGGCTGCAGCCAGCCCACACCACTTGCCTCCTCTTCAGCAATTTTGAGGAGGTCGGGCATGGTGGTGCGGCGGAAATCCCTGCTAGTGTGGAGGAGTTTGTGGCAGTGGATATGGCTGCCATGGGCGAAGGGCAATCCTCGGATGAATTTCACGCGACGCTGTGCCTCAAAGATAGCGGCGGACCTTATCACGCCGGGCTAAGCCAAAAATTGCGCAACTTAGCCGAGGCTTATAGCATCCCCTATAAGGTGGATATTTACCCTAATTATGGCTCGGATGCCACCGCGTATTGGCATGCCGGCGGGCCAGCCGCCGCCGCGCTCATCGGGCCGGGCGTGGATAGCTCGCACCATTACGAACGTACCCATCGCGATGCGCTGTTAGCTACCACTCAGTGGGTGCTGGCTTATCTGCTGGAGGAGTAAAAAACTCACCGGGTATAATAAAGAAATGAATACCCCAAAACAGGCTAACCCGCGGCGCAGTGTGGCTATCAAGGTTTTGTTGATCTATCTAGCTGTAGCGCTTCTGGTGCTTTTCGTTAGCTCGCTCATTGGCTTTTGGCTGGGTGGGCCGGAGGGTGCTACTTTTGCCCTGGGCATTGGCATCCTCGTCAACCTGCTGGTCTTCCCCGTGGTTGGGATTCGGCTGACAGGCAGGTTGAAAGCCATGGCAACTGAAGAAGCCGCCTCACCTTCTCCAGCTTCCTCTACGCCTGAAAAACATCCCAGCGTTCGCAAACCGCTGAAATCCAAGGAACCCACTCCACCTGCGGGGAAGCCTTCTGCATAGAAAGTCTGCATAAGTGTCTCATCATCACTCCTCAATTATCCGCACGCCTGAAACCTGGCTGGTTTACCTGCTGCTTTCGCTGTATGTTTATATGCTCAACCTTCCGGGTCCAATCACAGGCTATTTGCGCGAGGAGTTTCAGCTCACTTACACCGAAAGCAGCTTGCATTTCTCCGCCTTTGCCGCCGGCGTGCTGGTAACAGGGCTATTCGCTGGCCCACTTATCCGCAAGCTTACCCCTTGGCGTGTGATGGCTATTGGCTCGCTTGGCTTAGGCGCGGGCGGGCTCATCCTGACCTGGGGCAGGCAGCCAGCCTTGACTATCTTCGGCCTCTTCCTGATGGGCTGCTTGGGCACCTGGATCCTTTCGATGTATCCGCTCATCCTGGAGCAGGAAATGGGCAGCCTCAGTTCAGTGGGTATTACCGAAGCCAATACCATTTGCTCCATCTTTGCGGCAACAGCGCCGCTGCTGGTGGGGGCGTTGGCGAGCCAAGCTGTCGGCTGGCGGATGGCAATACTGGCTGCCGCAGTGATTTCCTTGGCTTTAGGTGTGTGGCTGTGGCTAAGCACCAGAGAGACACAGCAGAAGCAGACCATCATTCCGCTTGAAGCTGAAGCACAAACCTCTGGCAAGTTGCCAGGCAGATATTGGCTAATTTGGTTTGCAATGATGTTTGGCATTGCCATCGAGTTCTGTACAGTCTATTGGAGTGCGGATTTCAACGCTAAGGTGCTGGGCTTACCCCAAAACACTGCCACGCAAGCCGTCAGCCTGTTCCTGGTCGGCATGATCCTCGGGCGTTTTGCCGGCTCGCGGCTGATTGCACGCTGGTCAGCACGCAAAATGCTGCTGGCTTCCTTAATCATGGGAATGGCAGGGTATGCTGCCTTTTGGTCCGGCGCACAGACTGCTCTGAGCTTAGCTGGGCTGTTTGTGATGGGCTTAGGTGTGGCGAATTTCTATACAACCTTGCTGCCACTCGCGCTCAAAGCTGCTGGCAGCCAAAAACAGTTGGCAGGCGCACGCGCCACCTTAGCCTCGGGTGTGGCTATTTTCTTCCTGCCTTTTGGCTTAGGGGCGCTGGCGGATAGTCTCGGCATCCACACGGCTTT
>Ga0255343_1006247_pt1 | contig 10706 bp, 10 predicted proteins | sample wastewater_treat_4_FD_192413 | JGI IMG/M metagenome (GOLD analysis project Ga0255343, IMG submission 192413) | Wastewater microbial communities from Lulu Island WWTP, Vancouver, Canada - plant16 | ecosystem: Engineered > WWTP > Wastewater > Unclassified | place: Canada: Vancouver, British...
TGTGGAGATGGCATAACCGCCACGCACTCGGGAGTTATGGTGACTCCCTGAGCGCGTGGCTTCCGAACAACCGGATTGATTGATGGTTTACCAAAACAAAAAGTGCGAAAAATTGTTGACACTACCACGACTTTTTATCAAAGATAATCAAGAATTCTTATCATCTCTGGAGAGTCGTTATGGGACATCCCCGCAGATTATCACGGCCATTCTAATTGTGGAATCAAGGCTGGGAAGTTACCCCATGCCGTTCAATGTTGTTACGGCTTATGTCAATTTAGCCTTGCTGCTCGATCCGGATTATTTTAAAAGAGTGCAAGGATTATACGCTGACCGCTATCCTTTGCTGAATGATGAAGTGATAATCAATAGGGCACACAGAAGGGCGAGGTGGGCACTGGATGAATTGTGCCATCTTGTCCGTATTGCCCGTGAGCTTGATGTTGATCCCCTGAACATTATTGGGTCCTTTGCCGGAGCGATGGGGCCAGCGCAATTTATTCCTTCCACATTTCACAGTTATGGGGTTGATGGTGACGGAGACGGTATTGCTAGTCCCTTTAATATGAAGGATGCGAAAGCCAGCATGGCTCATTACCTGAAAAGCTCAGGATGGTCAGAGAATGCATCTAACGAGAAAAAGCGCAGAGCTGTTTTTTATTATAACCGCAGTGAGGTTTACGTAAATACAATCATGATGCTCTATGAAGAACTAGGCAAGGAGGGAACTGTCTGTCAGGATGTTCTTCCGGAAATAACGGTTGAATTTTCTTCGCAAAAGTAATTTGTTGTTTTAACCATATATGGCTAAACCAGAATGGTTTTGGTTTTAATAACACGTATATTTTCTGCTTCTGCCTTGCTGAAACCAGCCACATACACGATGATATCAAAGGGTTTGAGTGACCCTTTTTGTGAAAAACGGATAGTATACTCGATTTTTTTTTCTTGGGTATCGAAAAAGATGCTTTCTATAAAAGGGCGGATATCTTTATTTGCCATTACTCCTTTGGATAGCCTGGAAATATAAAATGAAGGTGAAGTTAAAAATACATCAATATTGTTTTTAATAATTTTTAGCCTGTCATTATCCATATCAGCGGGTAACCTTAGTTCATAAATAAATCCGTAAAGAGATGCGGCCAGTGATTTTTTACCGGAAGGGATAATTTCGATTTCATTTATTTCAAGCCCTTGCGGTAAGGCACTGTTAATTGTTTTTTTCAATAAAGCCAGGTCACCGGTGTAATTTCCCATGGTAACATCCATATATTCCTGAAAGCTTTCTATGCCGACAGCGGTGGCGGTGGCAAAGGAAATTTTTGGATGAGGGTGGAAGCCTGCAGAATATATAATTGGCAAGTCGCTGCGGCGAAAGGATCGTGTGAGAGCGGCGGATATTTCCAGGTGAGATAAAAACCGAGCCAAGCCAATCTTGCGGAAAGAAAAGCGATAAGTTTTCTGGTCGGCAACTGATTGGTCCGTTGGTTTTTCCACTGGTGGCAAAATTTGATCGTTGTCAGCCGTAGCAAGAATATTTTTTATGTTGGTAAAATCGCAAACGTCACAAAGTTGGCATTCACCAAAACGGCAATCCGCCGTCGGCAAGGACTTTTGTGCTTTTTGTTTTTCGCGTAACAGAAAGTCGCGACTTACGCCACAATTAATGTTATCCCAGGGCAAGGCTTCTGTTGTGCCGCGTGCTCGCAGATAATGTTCCGCGTCAACGCCGGTTTCCTGCAGAGATTTTCGCCATAAGTCAAAACGAAGATTTTCACTCCAGCCGTCAAAACGACAACCGTTCTGGAAGGCTTTTTCCAGCAGCAGCCCCAGGCTTTCATCTCCGCGAGAGAAAATTCCTTCCAGAAAACTCATGCGTGCGTCGTGCCATTTGACGCTTAAACGACGGTTTTTTATTCGTTGACGGATAAAATTTTGCCGGGCGTAAGTCTCTTCCAGTGAAATCTGTTGCTCCCATTGAAACGGCGTGTGGGGCTTGGGAACGAAGGTGGAAAGACTGATTGTTAACTGACCGCGGTTTTTGACGGCGCGCATAGCCGCATGACTCAAATCGACAATACCTTCCAAATCATCCTGTTCTTCATTCGGCAAACCGATCATAAAATAAAGTTTGATTGATTTCCAGCCGGCGCTGAATACCTTGTCAATTGTCGTTAATAAATCTTCGGAGGTATTGCCTTTATTTATTATCCGACGCATTTTCTCTGTTCCGGCTTCCGGTGCGAGCGTAAAACTGGTTTTACGAATGCGTTTTATTTCTTCGATTACTGTTTCGTTCAGAGATTCCACGCGCAGTGATGGTAGGGCTAAGGCGACGCGTTGAGCGTAATGTTTGCGGATCAGGCTCTGGATTAATGGCTTGATGTACGTGTAGTCTCCGGAGCTGAGCGAAAGGAGCGATATTTCATCATGGCCTGTTGCCGATAAAGCTTTTTCTGCGATTTTTAATAATAATGACGGATTTCTTTCACGGTAAGGACGCCAGATGATTCCCGCTTGACAAAAGCGACAACCCCGGGTGCAACCGCGGGCGATTTCCAGAACAATGCGGTCATGGACAGTCTGCATTAAAGGAACAACGGGTTTTTCCGGATGTATCCATTTATTCAGATCGGGGATAGTCCTTTTTTTGATAACCTGATTTTTTTTGTGTAGAGAAGGAACATAAATACCGGGGATCGCCGCGAGATTTTCCAGTACCCCGAAGCGGCTTAATTTTTTCTTTTTGCCTTCAGCGACGACAGCCGCAATTTCCGTGACAATTTCTTCTCCTTCACCGATAACGAAAGCATCGATAAAAGCAACCAGTGGCGCAGGATTGAAGCAACAAGGACCGCCAGCAATTATTAACGGGTGCTTCGTCTCGCGACAATTACAGCGAATAGGTATCTGTCCAAGATCCAGCATGTTTAAAACGTTGGTATACGATAGTTCATATTGAAGGGAAAAACCGATTACATCAAAATTGGCAAGAGCTGTTTGTGTTTCCAGAGAAGTCAGGGGCAGTTGATGCAAGCGGAGTTGCTTCTCTCTGTCCAGCCAAGGAGCGAAGCACCTCTCAGCATTTATATTAGGTTGAGCATTCAGTATTGAATATAAAAGTTGCAAACCATGATGCGACATGCCCACTTCGTAGGCATCCGGAAAAGCAAGGAGAAAATTTAGGCCTCTGTTATTCCGGCGTCTGGCGTTTACTTCCGTGCCGATATAGCGACTGGGTTTTTCCACGCCAAGCAAAAGCTCGTCAAATGTACAAACAGTCATGTTTCCTGTTCCGGTTTCTCGATGTACTTATAAGGGTTGTTTTTAATGTCGCGCAGCTTGGAAAGAGCCAGGTTTTTTGGGAAGTTTGGTGAAGCAATATAGTTTAAAGAATTATTTTTAAAAGTCATAAGCAATTCGTCGCGAACATCATTTTCCTGTTTTATGTCAATGAAAGATCTTTCCTTTCGGTACTCAAAACGAATTTTTTCGCCAAAAATATTTTTTACCTGGAGGTAATCTTCAAAAGTGGGGAAATACGATTCTTTCAAGGTAATTTCTGTTTCAATGCATATTCCTACCTTGGATGTGTCATCTGCTATGGGGCGGGAAAAATCGTAAATATTCAAAACCAATCCGTTGTTCAGGTTTATTTGTTCAATTAATTTCATTCGTTTCTTCCCGTTAAAGAACACAACAATTGATTTGTTTCCATAGCATTTTTGACCTTGACCTGCAATGTCAATCCTTATTATATTGCCTTAAAATTTATTGTCAAAAAATCAGAGTGGTTATTGTTTGGAATGTTATTGATGTGGTCACCGCGATGAAGCGGTTTTAATTTGAAGAAAGGGCAAAGATAGGGATTCGATTTTAATGTCGGGGGACAAAATAGTTATCGCTGAAGACAGTGGTTGATTTTTGAACCACTGATGAATTCGCTCTGAAAAATTTTGAACCTGATAAGGATGGTATTTGAATGTCGAATTATTCCGATGTTTGCGGTTTGAATGTTTTATGCCAGCCGGACGCTGGTAAGTCCTGCGGTGCTTGTTGCGGTCTCTATAATTATGTGGACAGTTCGTATTCCTCTCTGACATTGAGATTGCGTCAGCGCACACAACGTTTTCGCAAAATGGTCAGGGGGAAGGACGACCTGAAAGTTTACGCCGCCGAGACACTCGCCGCGGAAGATTTCCGCAAAAGGTATGAAGAAATTTATTGTTGTGAGTATCTGGGGTTTCTGGACGAAGAAGAAAAAAGAGTAGGCTGTCTTTTACATCCTCAGCAAAATTCTGGCCTTGATTTACGCGATGTATCATTTTACGGCCAGGAACTTTGCGCCGGCCATCTTTGCCCCAGCCATTATTTTATTCCTAAATCCCAAGCCGAAATATTGCTGAAAATAATAGATGACTGGTATCTCTACGGCCTCTGTATCACCGATATCGATATGGTAAAAACATATTTTCGTTTACTGGGAGACAGAATCGGTGAGGAATTGAAACCGAATGTTTTTGATAACGAAAATTTAAAGAAGGTTGCTCTCCGTTATTTTGTGTGGAAAATTGACTGGCCGTTCCGCTCACCAGAGACGAACAGACTAGGAAAGTATTATTTTGACGGCTCACAGTGTATGATCAGTCACATAGATTATGAAAAATTTGGCAGAAAAATGTCAGAGTTTAACGCGATATTCTTAAGTTTTTCCTCGCACTTCAACTCGGGACGAGAAATTAGTTTAGCCGAGGGAATGGTTCTATCCAATATCGATGAATTTATCCGTGTTTATAGCGAAACCCTTTGATTTTTATTGACAGATAACAGGCATATTGGTTAATCTTAAACCAAATTACACGCAAAACGGATGATAAATTAATGGCGGACGGGAAACAAAGAGAGATAATTTATACGCATGATGATATAAAAAAACGCGTACGGGAATTGGCTGACGAGATATCGGCGGATTATGCCGGCCGTGAAGTAATCGTTGTTGGCATTCTCAAAGGGGCATTCATTTTTATGGCTGACCTAATCCGGGCGTTAAGCATTTCTTGCCGGATAGATTTTGTGCGTTGCGCGAGTTATGGCACTGGTTCGGAAAGTTCGGAAAAAGTCGTGATGACCAAAGATGTAGAAATAAGTATTAAAGACCGTGATGTTTTGATTGTGGAAGATATAATCGATACGGGTTTGACGTTGAAATATCTTGTTGAGTGGCTTAAAGAAAGAAATCCCTGTTCTCTGAAAGTGTGCGCTTTGCTGGATAAACGCAGCCGGAGAAAAGTCGCTTTTGAGGCAGATTATGTGGGATTCACAATAAACGACGGTTTCTTGGTTGGCTATGGTTTGGATTTCGACGAGCAGTACAGGTTTTTACCGGAGATTTATGTTATCAGTGGATAATGAAAAGGAAAGAAAATGATTGTTCAGTGCAGACAATGCCGCACAAAGTTTCATTTTGACGACACATTGATGCAGAACGATGGTTTGTGGATGCGTTGCAGCAGATGCGGGCATGTTTTCTTTCAAGATAATATTCTGGCTAATAAGAAAGAAAATAAAGAACCACCAGTCGGAGAAACCGTTTTTTCCGCCGATAATGTAAGTGAAGAAACAAGCGCCAAAGTGTCTGAAAACATTTCATCGTTGTCGGGTCACGACGACGACGTTAAGCTTTTTTGGGATAAAGTTTTGGAACCCACAAAAGATTCATGTGATGAAAAAGATGCAGACACGGAAAAATCTCGTCGTCAAAGCCTGAAGCCAGAGAAAATTGACATACCGAAAAGAGACGAGGCACAGCGTTTAAGCAAAACGAAACTAAAAAAACAACGCTCCCAAAAAAGCAAGGGCAGGAATTGGAAAATATTTTTATGGGCGGTTTTAGTGATTCTCGTTATCCCTGCCGTTATTTATTTTGTTGTTTATCCGCCAATAGGAGATCGTTTTATAGAAATTGCTCATAAATATGTAAGTGAGCCCGAGCCAGCTCGTCCGGATGTTGTGATCGGACAGGTAAGCCTGCAAGATATACGGCAGCGCATGATCAATAATAATGTTTTGGGAACAATCAGAGTTATGGAGGGAACGGCGGTAAACCAAGCTGATTATCCCATCTGCCGGATTGCCATAAAAGGTGAAATTAGTGATGCGTATTCCGTGACTTTGGGAGAACGTATCAGTTACGCCGGAAATATTTTAACTGATGATGAGCTTGTCAACATGTCAGAAGATGAAATATCAAAAAAATTATCTCGTCCGGAAGGAGACAATAATTCCAATAACAAAATTCCGCCCGCCGGACAAATTCCTTTTATGATAGTTTTTATCCATGAACCGCCTGATGTTATAAAAACCACAGTGACAGTTGTCGGTGCAGAACGTCTCCTCTAGAAGGCCAAACAAAACTTTCTTTACAATGTTTTCTCTATGGATTTTTGACTTATTGTGCCTTCGCGCAAAATCCGTGGTGGGGTGCAGGTGACGTCAATCACTGTGGAGGCAACGCCTCCGGCCGTCGCGCCGGCGTCAATAACTGTGTCGATTTTATTCCCGATTTGTTTTATCGCCTCTTCCGCATTGGCGCATTCCGGCATACCGGATAAATTAGCGCTGGTGGCAGTCAAAGGTCGCCCTGATTTTTGCGCAATTTGTCTGGCTATTTCATTAGCGGAAAGGCGGACTCCTATTTTCCCCGTTTGAGCGGTTAGCAGAGGAGAAATACTTTCTTTTGCTTTAAAGACAATAGTCAAGGGTCCGGGCCAGAAAGCATTCATCAATTTTTCAGCGACGGGGGTACTTTCGCGGATAATGATCTGAAGATCATGCTTGCTACCGATGATTACAGAAATTGGATTGCCGAAATTTCTGCCTTTGATATCAAAAATTCTGAGGATAGCCTGATTGTTTGTTGCGTCCGCGCCCAGACCATAAAAAGTTTCTGTCGGGTAAATAATAACGCCGCCGCGTAAAATCAATGTGGCCGCGCTGGAGATGATGTCTTCAAATTTTTGGGGTGTAAATTTTATGACTTTAGGCATGAAAGTTTTTCCTGTTTTTTGTGCACATCTTTAGCCATTTTAACCACATAGCTGTTGAGTTTTATGGCCAGGTTTTTGTTGGATAGCGCCAACATACGCACGGCAAGCAAAGCGGCATTTTTTGCGCCGGACTTGCCGATAGCCATACCGGCTACCGGCACGCCGCCGGGCATTTGCACGGTGGAAAGAAGGGCGTCTAGCCCATTTAATGCGGTGGAGTTAATTGGTACGCCGATGACGGGCAATTTTGTATGTGAAGCAATCACACCGGCCAGATGAGCAGCCGCTCCCGCTCCCGCGATAATAACTTTTACTCCGCGACTGGCCGCTTCATGAGAAAATTTTTTTGTCCTTTGGGGAGTGCGGTGAGCAGAGGTAATGACAAGTTCATACCCAATGTTGAATTCATCGAGGATCTTTGTCGCTTCGGACATAACGGGCAAATCAGAATCGCTTCCCATAACCACGCTGACTAAAACTTTCTTGGCCGTTTTTGCTTTCATGCAAACTCCTTATGATGGGATATGTTGTTACTGCATTGTTTTATTTTTAACTTATTGAGTAATTATTTGCAATTTGAAAATTAATGATCATCTTCCGGTAATAGAGGGAGTGAAGCAGATTGCTTAAGGGAGAATAATTTTTTGCGATTATTATATATTTTTAATTGTTAAAAAATTATTGGTCAAATCCAGTTGACATACAAAACTTCTGCTCATATACTCCCGCCATCAAAACAACGATTCTTGAAGCATCACAAGGAGAAATATTGGAAATGAAAGTGAATTTATACGATTTCCTGTCCGGAAACGAATATCCCGGACGCGGCATTTGCACAGGCGTTGCGCCTTCGGGGAAAAAAGCGATGATTGTCTATTTTATCATGGGGCGCAGCGCCAACAGCCGCAACCGCGTGTTCGACCCCATCAAAGGCGGCATACGCACCAAAGCGGCGGATCCTTCCAAAATGACCGACCCGCATCTGATTATTTATAACCCGGTGCTGACTTTTAGAAAAACAACAATCATCACCAACGGTGATCAGACCAATACCATTTATGATTTTATGAAAGGGAACAAGTATCCCCAATACAATTTTGAAGCGGCGCTAAAAACGCGCACGTTTGAAGACGACAAGCCCAACTGGACGCCGCGCATTTCCGGCCTGCTGGATATGAAAACAGGTGCTTACAAAATCAGTATTATCAAAAATTGTGGTGGCAACGAAAAAAGCGCGCAGCGCTTTATTTTCGATTATTCAGAGCCGCTTGCCGGAGAAGGGCACTTTATCAGCACTTACAAGTGCAACGGTAATCCGATTCCCAGTTTTGAAGGAGAGCCTTTGCGTGTGGCCATCGATGAAGATGACCCCAATGAATTCGCGGGAAAACTATGGGAGGCCTTAAACGAGGATAACAAAGTGAGTCTGTTTGTGCGCGTCATCAACTTGAAAACACAAGAATATGAAGATGTAATCATTAATAAGTATAAAGCGGTGGAGGTATAATTCATGAACGAAATACAACTAAAATACGGCTGCAACCCCAACCAGAAACCGGCGCGGATTTTCATGGCGGACGGAAGTAATCTGCCGGTTGAGGTATTAAACGGCAAGCCCGGCTATATTAATTTTCTGGATGCGCTCAACAGCTGGCAGTTGGTGAAAGAACTCAAAGAAAACCTCGGTATGCCTGCCGCCGCGTCTTTTAAGCATGTTTCACCCGCCGGTGCGGCTTTGGGTTTTCCTCTTGATAGAGTGTTACGCAAAATGTATCACATCGATCCCCAAATGAAACTTTCTCCCCTGGCCTGCGCTTACGCGCGCGCGCGCGGCGCCGACCGCATGAGCAGCTTCGGCGATTGGATAGCGTTGTCCGATGTCTGTGATGTTCCTACGGCAACGATTATCAAAAATGAAGTTACCGATGGTATTATCGCGCCGGGATATAAACCGGAAGCGCTGGAAATTATGAAATCTAAAAAAGGCGGCAACTATAATATAGTTCAGATCGACCCTAATTACGTCCCTGTTTCTCTGGAGCACAAGCAGGTTTACGGCATTACGTTTGAGCAGGGAAGAAACGATTTAAAAATTGACGCCCGCATGCTGAAAAACATTGTGACGGAAAACAAGACGTTAACTGACGCGCAAAAGCGTGACCTGGTGCTGACGCTAATCACGCTGAAATACACGCAGTCCAACAGTGTTTGTTATGTGCAGGATGGCCAGGTTATTGGCGTGGGCGCGGGACAACAAAGCCGTATCCACTGCACGCGGCTGGCCGGACATAAGGCGGATCTTTGGCAGCTGCGCCACATGCCCAAAGTTCTTAATCTGCCTTTCCGTGACGATGTTGCCAAACCCAACCGCGATAATGCGATTGATGTTTACCTGGGTGACACGCCGGAGGATGTTATCGGCGATAATGTCTGGGCCGAAACATTTACGAAGCAGCCTAAGCCTTTGACTAAAACTCAAAAACAAAAATGGCTTTCCAAGGTTACGGGGGTTTGTCTGGGCAGCGATGCTTTTTTCCCATTTGGAGATAACATTGAACGCGCCCGCCGCAGCGGCGTAACGGCAATTGTCGAACCCGGCGGTTCCATCCGCGACCAGCAGGTAATTGACACGTGCAACAAATACGGTATTGTAATGGCGTTTTGCGGCCTGCGTTTGTTCCATCATTAAAAACAGGAGATTAAAATGAAAAATGAAGTAAAAGCAGTTATTGAAACAAGCAAAGGAACAATCAATTTAAAACTTTTTGCCGAGCAGACTCCTATTGCCGTGGGTAATTTTATCAATCTGGCACGGCGCGGCTATTATAATAATTTGAATTTTCACCGGGTGATTCCCGATTTTATGATTCAGGGCGGCTGTCCCGCGGGAGACGGCCGTGGCGGCCCCGGTTATCGTTTTCAGGATGAGTTTGTCAAGGAATTAAAACATAATAAATCCGGTATTTTATCCATGGCTAACGCGGGGCCGGGAACCAACGGCAGCCAGTTTTTCATCACGCATGTGCCTACCCCCTGGCTTGACGGCAAACACACAGTTTTCGGCGAAGTCATGAGCGATGCCGACCAGAAAGTTGTCAACGCCATTATTCAGTGTGACAAAACAAAATTTGTTACAATTGAAGGCGATTATTCCGACCTAATGCAGAGCATCAGGCCGATAATTGATAAATGGAATAGTGTTTTGGATGTAAATTTCCCTAAACTTTCTAAGATGCCAAAAGCTTGAATTTGTAAAAACACATGGAAAAAAATGATTAGTGTCAGAATAACTCACTTCGGTTTCCATATGCTATGCGTTATTAATTATTATTTGTAACAAACTGATTACTGAAAACGAACAAGGAAAGGAATAAAATATGAACATTATGGCAAAGCAGGAACAACAGATTCAATCATTCCCACCGCCATGGGATTGTTGGTATTTATAACTCAGTCGTCCCTGAAAAAGCGATAACATATTGATATTATTACTTGGTTAACGTATTTATGTGTGCTATAATTGTTGGAAATTCAGGAAAAGGAGCTAAAAACCGGCAAATTGATGAGACCGAAAGACAACAATTTCGGAGAATCAGATGGGGACCTGTTCCGGTCGAGTTTGGAGCAGATACTGAGCAGAAGACATTCCTTGTATGTCAT
>Ga0255343_1006262_pt1 | contig 10683 bp, 5 predicted proteins | sample wastewater_treat_4_FD_192413 | JGI IMG/M metagenome (GOLD analysis project Ga0255343, IMG submission 192413) | Wastewater microbial communities from Lulu Island WWTP, Vancouver, Canada - plant16 | ecosystem: Engineered > WWTP > Wastewater > Unclassified | place: Canada: Vancouver, British...
TAGACCTTTGTTATATTGACCCGCCTTTTAACTCTAAGCGGTCCTACTTCCAGATATATAACAACATCGGGGGAAGCGAAGACAAGGCCCAGGCACAGGCTTTTGTGGACACATGGAAGTGGGATACCCGGGCAATAGAAGGGTTTGAAGAAATCACAACAAACGCTAATGGACGGTTTACCCGGCAAGCTATTGAACTAATCAAAGGTCTGGAAATCATTCTAAAACAAGGACCCCTCTTGGCCTACTTGGTCCATATAATCTTGCGGGTTACTGAGATTTTTCGGGTGCTGAAACCAGCGGGGAGTTTTTATTTGCACTGCGACCCAACCGCAAGCCATTACTTGAAGCTGGTCCTGGACGCCATTTTCTGCGGACAAGGGGGAGAATTCCGGAACGAAATAATATGGGCAAGAGGCACAGCATCAGGGGGGAAAGCCGGTGGAAATAAGTTTGTTCCTAACCATGACGTCATTTTGGTATATGCTAAAGATGTAAAACAACAGTTTTTCGTAAGACAATACATCGAATACACAGAAGATTACATAAAAGAGAGATTCAAATACACAGATGAGAACGGCAGGCGTTATCGATTGCAACTGGGAAATCGAAAACAATTTCTTGACGAAAGCAAAGGAAAGCCCGTTTCGGATATTTGGACAGACATCTTTCCAATAAACCCAATGGCAAAGGAAAAGTTAGGATACCCAACCCAAAAGCCTGAAGCACTTCTGGAACGAATTATCAGAGCCAGCAGTAACCCCGGTGATGTTATTTTAGATGCCTATTGCGGTTGTGGCACAACAATTGCGGTTGCTCAAAACCTTAACAGAAATTGGATTGGAATAGACATAACCTATCATTCAATCAGCCTAATTTTGAAACGCCTAACTTCTTTTAATAATGACCAGCTCCCAACGGATATTATTGTCGATGGCATCCCACAGGACATGGAAGCTGCAAAAGCTCTTGCAAACCGGGAAGATGACAGGGTGCGCAAAGAGTTTGAAAAATGGGCAGTGCTCACATACACTAATAACCGGGCAGCAATTAACGAGAAAAAGGGAGCAGATAAAGGCATAGACGGTGTTGTCTACTTTATGACCGGACCCGGAAAAACAGAGCGCATGATTATTCAAGTCAAATCAGGCGGAGCAAACCGGGGCACAATTGCCACGCTTAAAGGGGATATGCAAAGGGAAAAGGCTGAACTTGCAGCACTTATCACCCTGGACGAACCAACCCGCCCGATGATTGAAGAAGCTAAAACAGCCGGGCTATATGCACACCCGATAATGGAACGGAACTATGATCGCATCCGGATTGTTACGGTCCGGGAAATGATAGAGCATGGAGCAAGGCTTGACCTGCCCTTGTCTTATGACGCTGTAAAGCCCGGGAAAAAAGGCTCAGACGATTCGCAACTAAGCCTGAAGCTCTAAACACTACTGCGCTGAAAGCTATTCAAAAGGCAGCAGCTCCAAGCAGGCAAGGCAGCAAGGATAAATAATCGCTTATATACCGGCATTAAATGAGACACTTTTTTACAGCGCAACAGCATGGAAAACCCCCTCTCCGGTTGGTATGCGCCGACACAGCTCATAGATATAACCCGGTCTGTGCTTGGCATCGTTGTTCTTACGGTCCAGCTTTTTAAGTCGCTGGGTTTGCTTACTGTTGTCAGAATAAAGGCGAACAATCTGGCTGTAGTTAGATGCTGCATCGCTTAAGAACAACTCATCCAACAACCGATTAATCTTTTTTATCCTGCCCTTGCGTGCGCTTTGGATACCATCCGCAACAGCTCTGCTGTTAGGTAATCTGCGCCTGTTCTCACCCGCTTTTGTGTAATATCCGGGTTCGCCATGGTGAGCAATAGCCTGCTCCGGATTGTCAGCAACTTTGTCAAAATGCGCATAATTCGCAAAGTTCAAAACCTGCGCCTTGCGCTCATATTCCCTTTGCGTGCGCTCAGGGACACCGCTCAAACGCTCAAAGGCCGCCCTTGATACCGGACCTTTGAAGCTGGAAACAAAGGCCGCCCAGCATATAGAAAGCCAGCCCTTGGCAATAAACTGCTCTGTTTCAATAGAGACAAAGCCCCTGGACTTTGAACACCCTGCCAGCGAGCAGGCACGCTGCCAGCTTACCAACCGGACCGCTTTCTCTGAGCGCCTAAACAAACCAAGCTCATGCGCCTGTTCAATCCAGCGGTAATAATCCGCCCTCGGAATGCCTAAACCCTTGAGATAACTTCTGAATGATTTCATGGGGATAAAGCCAGAACCGCCAACATCCCACGACTTGGCGAGAAAGTAAACTCTAAATGCTCCAAGCGGTTTATTGTGCTTGGTTGCGCTAAAGATTACATCTGGCAGAATCTTGACCATCTATGCATCCCACCCGGCATGGTCCAGATAACGAGTATCTTCATTTACCAACTCAGTGCGATAGGATGCACCGGCTATGTCGTGCAGCGTAATGGCATAGACAACATCCCGCAAAAACTCACCCCGGTTGCGTCTGGATAACTCGCACAGCGCATCCAAGCAGCCAAGCCACTTCCTATCACACCGGATAGATATGGTTTTATTTAGCACTTTCACCACCTCCACAACAAACAAAAAAAGCTCCCGCGATTTCTGCGAGAGCTTTTACTGCTTGCCTATTTTCAAAATTTTGATGTATACTCAAAATATTCAGCAAGCATGTTATCTGCGCTTCCCCGCAGGTAACCCCACTTCCGCCCAACCAGAGGTCCTAACTCTGGTTTGGCTTTTTAATGGGGCCTATTCGCGTTTCAATGTACTGTCTGGAGTATAACATACCTGTCCAACGTTTTCCAGACCTCCAACGAGGAAAACCTTAAAGAATCGTCAGTTTTTAGAATTGGGGTCCATCAAAAAAAAACCCGATTTTTACCGTGTTTAAATAGTGGATAATGCCTTATAGAGCTATTTTCCTGCTATAAGAAATGGTATTAGGGGGGGAAAATTATCTGACCGAACTTTTATGTTTCCCGGTGATTATGCGCCTGTACCAAGGCAAGCTCAGCCAAGCATTGACAGCGGAGAGCTGTTCTTGCAGGTCCGCCAGCTGTTGGCTCTGTTCATTCAAGCGCAATTGAAGCTCTGCATTTTCCGCCCGCATGATGCTTATTTCTCTTGCAAACTGCACCAGCGAAGCAACCGCCTTTGGGTTTTCCTGCTCTGGTGGAATAAGCGTCAGGCGTTCTTTTATCTGCTCAACAGTACATCCCTGCTGTGACAAATCCCTTACTTGCCTGAATACATCTACATCAGCAATCGAATAGCTGCGCTTCTTTCCTTGCCTTTGGGACAGATAATCTTTGAATACAAGCGCCCAGCGCCGGAGCGTTGAAGCAGGTACAGTGAGCGTTTCAGCAGTTTGTGCAGGTGTAAACATGAGTAAATCCTGTTCTGCGTGAGCGATTGGTTAGCGTATGAGCGGATTCCCGTTCACGTGCGCTCATGCCATTTAAACACTTTGGTTGCAATATACATGCCTTGTGTAAGCGGATGAGCGTTTGGTTAGCGTTTTTTACCGTGCTAATTTCTGTGATGGATATTCCAGTTACTGCCGACTACTTTATGGACAAGGGGGGTGCTTCTGCTCATCCCGTCGGCAGTGCGCAAACTGAATTATCACGCCCTCCAGACCGCCCGGGACCAGCGCCCAGGCACCCTAAGGACCACAAAAAAGGGGTATTGACACCTGAGTATTACTTATTATAATTACCCTTATAATAAACTAATTTAGAAAGCAGGCGACCATGGAAACAGATATCATCCCGACCCCAACACGTGCACAGCTGGACCGCATTGTCTCTCTGGTAACAGATGGATTAGATAGTCCTAATTCCAAGGTGATGTATAAAAAAGCTCTTGACGACTTCCTGAGCTGGTATCAGGACCAAGGCAATCCCGGGCTAATTAAGGCGACCATACAGGCCTACAAGGTCCACCTTCAAGGCCTGGACTATGCACCAGCAACAATCAACCAGAAACTAACAGCGGTCCGCAGGCTTGTAGCTGAAGCGGTAGACAACCAGCTGATTGACCCCCTTGTGCTTGTGGGTGTCCAAAGGGTGAAAGGTGTCAAAATATCCGGTGAACGCTTAGGCAATTGGCTTACCTTGAAAGAAGCTCAGAAGCTTTTGGAAACCCCCGACATTACAAGCTTGAAAGGACTTAGAGACCGGGCGGTCCTTGCGGTTATGCTTGGCGGTGGGCTAAGACGCTCTGAAGTCGCCGGGCTTCATTTCTCACATATTCAACAGCGTGATGGTCGCTGGGTTGTCTCGGACCTAACAGGCAAGGGTGGCAGGGTTAGAAGCGTTCCCATCCCGGCCTGGGCTAAACAGGCAATAGACGAATGGACCACCTCTGCCAACATCTCAGACGGTTCTATATTCCGCTCGGTCAATAAAGGCGAAAGGGTTGGCAACAGCATCACCAGCCAAGCTATTCAAGACCTCGTAAAGGAACACGCAAAGCAAGCAGGCTTTACCTTATCAGCTCACGACCTGCGCCGGACCTTTGCGCACCTTGCCCGGAAAGGCGGTGCGGAGCTGGAGCAGATACAGCTCACCCTTGGCCATGCCAGCATTAAAACCACCGAGAGATATCTGGGAATGAAGCAGAATATATCCTGCGCACCGTGTGATGTTATCAGGCTTCATCTTGAATAAAACCAGACGCAAAAAAACGCCCAAAAAACAAGCCTGTTTCTTGAAAAGGTGTAAAAGTTCAGCTTAAATTAGCGTTACAATTCATCTATGAAAACACTTTATTATGGGGACAATCTGGAAATCCTTAGAAACAAAATTCCAGATGCAAGCGTAGACCTTTGTTATATTGACCCGCCTTTTAACTCTAAGCGGTCCTACTTCCAGATATATAACAACATCGGGGGAAGCGAAGACAAGGCCCAGGCACAGGCTTTTGTGGACACGTGGAGCTGGGACACCCAAGCAATAGAAGGGTTTGAAGAAATCACAACAAACGCTAATGGGCGGTTTACCCGGCAAGCCATTGAACTAATCAAGGGTCTGGAAATCATCCTAAAAAAAGGCCCTCTCTTGGCTTACTTGGTCCATATGACCTTGCGGGTGACCGAGATTTTCCGGGTGCTGAAACCAACCGGGAGCTTTTATCTGCATTGCGACCCAACCGCCAGCCATTACTTGAAGCTGGTCCTTGATGCTGTATTTTGTAGTCAGGGGGGAGAATTCCGAAATGAGATAGTTTGGTGTTATAGGGGTGCAGGTTATCCGAAAAAAGATTTTGGTAGAAGGCACGACATAATATTTCGGTATTCTAAAACCCAAGAAACAACATTTAACCTTGACGACATTCGAGAACCTTACGCAGAGACTACTCAAAGCAGATTCAAACACTACATAGGGAATGTCAGAGATGGTGTAGATTACGGGACACAAAAACTGAATCCGTTAGGGCGGCATCCTGATGACTGGTGGGAAATTCAACCAATTGCACCGTCTGCTAAAGAACGCATGGGTTATCCTACTCAAAAGCCAGAAGCGCTGTTAACAAAGATAATTAAAGCCAGCAGCAACCCGGGCGATGTTGTTTTAGATGCTTACTGCGGATGTGGCACAACCGTTGCGGTGGCTGAGCGTCTCAACCGTCAATGGATTGGAATAGATATTACCTATCACTCAATCAGCTTAATTCTTAAGCGGTTGGCGGATGCATATGGGGAACAAGTTCTGCAAAGTCTGGTGGTGGATGGTATCCCGCAGGATGTGGAAGCCGCAAGAGCTCTTGCCAACCGGGAAGATGACCGGGTGCGCAAAGAGTTTGAAAAATGGGCGGTGCTTACATACACTAACAACCGGGGTGCTATCAATGAAAAAAAGGGTGCAGACAAAGGTGTCGATGGTGTTGTCTACTTTGCAATCGGACCCGGAAAAACAGAGCGCATGATTATTCAAGTCAAATCAGGCGGAGCAAACCGGGGCACAATTGCCACGCTCAAAGGGGATATGCAAAGGGAAAAGGCTGAACTTGCAGCACTTATCACCCTGGACGAACCAACCCGCCCGATGATTGAAGAAGCTAAAACAGCCGGGCTATATGCACACCCGATAATGGAACGAAACTATGACCGCATCCGAATTGTTACGGTCCGGGAAATGATTGAGGAAGGCGCAAGGCTTGACCTGCCCTTGTCTTATGACGCTGTAAAGCCCGGGAAAAAAGGCTCAGACGATTCGCAACTAAGCCTGAAGCTCTAAACACTACTGCTCTGAAAGCTATTCAAAAGGCAGCAGCTCCAAGCAGGCAAGGCAGCAAGGATAAATAATCGCTTATATACCGGCATTAAATGAGACACTTTTTTACAGCGCAACTGCATGGAAAACCCCCTCTCCGGTTGGTATGCGCCGACTCAGCTCATAGATATAACCCGGTCTGTGCTTGGCATCGTTGTTCTTACGGTCCAGCTTTTTAAGTCGCTGGGTTTGCTTGCTGTTGTCAGAATAAAGGCGAACAATCTGGCTGTAGTTAGATGCTGCATCGCTTAAGAACAACTCATCCAACAACCGATTAATCTTTTTTATCCTGCCCTTGCGTGCGCTTTGAATACCGTCTGCAACAGCTCTGCTGTTAGGTAATCTGCGCCTGTTCTCACCTGATTTTATGTAATATCCGGGTTCGCCATGGTGAGCAATAGCCTGCTCCGGATTGTCAGCAACTTTGTCAAAATGCGCATAATTCGCAAAGTTCAAGACCTGCGCCTTGCGCTCATACTCCCTTTGTGTGCGCTCAGGGACACCGCTCAAACGCTCAAAGGCCGCCCTTGATACCGGACCTTTGAAGCTGGAAACAAAGGCCGCCCAGCATATAGAAAGCCATCCCTTGGCAATAAACTGCTCTGTTTCAATAGAGACAAAGCCCCTGGACTTTGAATGCCCTGCCAGCAAGCAGGCCCGCTGCCAGCTTACCAAGCGGACCGCTTCCCCTGAGCGCCTAAACAAACCAAGCTCATACGCCTGTTCAATCCAGCGGTAATAATCCGCCCTCGGAATACCTAAACCCTTGAGATAACCTCTGAATGATTTCATGGGGATAAAGCCAGAACCGCCAACATCCCACGACTTGGCGAGAAAGTAAACTCTAAATGCTCCAAGCGGTTTATTGTGCTTGGTTGCGCTAAAGATTACATCTGGCAGAATCTTGACCATCTATGCATCCCACCCGGCATGGTCCAGATAACGAGTATCTTCATTTACCAACTCAGTGCGATAGGATGCACCGGCTATGTCGTGCAGCGTAATGGCATAGACAACATCCCGCAAAAACTCACCCCGGTTGCGTCTGGATAACTCGCACAGCGCATCCAAGCAGCCAAGCCACTTCCTATCACACCGGATAGATATGGTTTTATTTAGCACTTTCACCACCTCCACAACAAACAAAAAAAGCTCCCGCGATTTCTGCGAGAGCTTTTACTGCTTGCCTATTTTCAAAATTTTGATGTATACTCAAAATATTCAGCAAGCATGTTATCTGCGCTTCCCCGCAGGTAACCCCACTTCCGCCCAACCAGAGGTCCTAACTCTGGTTTGGCTTTTTAATGGGGCCTATTCGCGTTTCAATGTACTGTCTGGAGTATAACATACCTGTCCAACGTTTTCCAGACCTCCAACGAGGAAAACCTTAAAGAATCGTCAGTTTTTAGAATTGGGGTCCATCAAAAAAAAACCCGATTTTTACCGTGTTTAAATAGTGGATAATGCCTTATAGAGCTATTTTCCTGCTATAAGAAATGGTATTAGGGGGGGAAAATTATCTGACCGAACTTTTATGTTTCCCGGTGATTATGCGCCTGTACCAAGGCAAGCTCAGCCAAGCATTGACAGCGGAGAGCTGTTCTTGCAGGTCCGCCAGCTGTTGGCTCTGTTCATTCAAGCGCAATTGAAGCTCTGCATTTTCCGCCCGCATGATGCTTATTTCTCTTGCAAACTGCACCAGCGAAGCAACCGCCTTTGGGTTTTCCTGCTCTGGTGGAATAAGCGTCAGGCGTTCTTTTATCTGCTCAACAGTACATCCCTGCTGTGACAAATCCCTTACTTGCCTGAATACATCTACATCAGCAATCGAATAGCTGCGCTTCTTTCCTTGCCTTTGGGACAGATAATCTTTGAATACAAGCGCCCAGCGCCGGAGCGTTGAAGCAGGTACAGTGAGCGTTTCAGCAGTTTGTGCAGGTGTAAACATGAGTAAATCCTGTTCTGCGTGAGCGATTGGTTAGCGTATGAGCGGATTCCCGTTCACGTGCGCTCATGCCATTTAAACACTTTGGTTGCAATATACATGCCTTGTGTAAGCGGATGAGCGTTTGGTTAGCGTTTTTTACCGTGCTAATTTCTGTGATGGATATTCCAGTTACTGCCGACTACTTTATGGACAAGGGGGGTGCTTCTGCTCATCCCGTCGGCAGTGCGCAAACTGAATTATCACGCCCTCCAGACCGCCCGGGACCAGCGCCCAGGCACCCTAAGGACCACAAAAAAGGGGTATTGACACCTGAGTATTACTTATTATAATTACCCTTATAATAAACTAATTTAGAAAGCAGGCGACCATGGAAACAGATATCATCCCGACCCCAACACGTGCACAGCTGGACCGCATTGTCTCTCTGGTAACAGATGGATTAGATAGTCCTAATTCCAAGGTGATGTATAAAAAAGCTCTTGACGACTTCCTGAGCTGGTATCAGGACCAAGGCAATCCCGGGCTAATTAAGGCGACCATACAGGCCTACAAGGTCCACCTTCAAGGCCTGGACTATGCACCAGCAACAATCAACCAGAAACTAACAGCGGTCCGCAGGCTTGTAGCTGAAGCGGTAGACAACCAGCTGATTGACCCCCTTGTGCTTGTGGGTGTCCAAAGGGTGAAAGGTGTCAAAATATCCGGTGAACGCTTAGGCAATTGGCTTACCTTGAAAGAAGCTCAGAAGCTTTTGGAAACCCCCGACATTACAAGCTTGAAAGGACTTAGAGACCGGGCGGTCCTTGCGGTTATGCTTGGCGGTGGGCTAAGACGCTCTGAAGTCGCCGGGCTTCATTTCTCACATATTCAACAGCGTGATGGTCGCTGGGTTGTCTCGGACCTAACAGGCAAGGGTGGCAGGGTTAGAAGCGTTCCCATCCCGGCCTGGGCTAAACAGGCAATAGACGAATGGACCACCTCTGCCAACATCTCAGACGGTTCTATATTCCGCTCGGTCAATAAAGGCGAAAGGGTTGGCAACAGCATCACCAGCCAAGCTATTCAAGACCTCGTAAAGGAACACGCAAAGCAAGCAGGCTTTACCTTATCAGCTCACGACCTGCGCCGGACCTTTGCGCACCTTGCCCGGAAAGGCGGTGCGGAGCTGGAGCAGATACAGCTCACCCTTGGCCATGCCAGCATTAAAACCACCGAGAGATATCTGGGAATGAAGCAGAATATATCCTGCGCACCGTGTGATGTTATCAGGCTTCATCTTGAATAAAACCAGACGCAAAAAAACGCCCAAAAAACAAGCCTGTTTCTTGAAAAGGTGTAAAAGTTCAGCTTAAATTAGCGTTACAATTCATCTATGAAAACACTTTATTATGGGGACAATCTGGAAATCCTTAGAAACAAAATTCCAGATGCAAGCGTAGACCTTTGTTATATTGACCCGCCTTTTAACTCTAAGCGGTCCTACTTCCAGATATATAACAACATCGGGGGAAGCGAAGACAAGGCCCAGGCACAGGCTTTTGTGGACACGTGGAGCTGGGACACCCAGGCAATAGAAGGGTTTGAGGAAATCACAACAAACGCTAACGGACGATTTACAAGGCAATCCATTGAACTAATTAAAGGTCTGGAAATTATCATAAAAAAAGACACCCTGTTAGCTTACTTGGTCCATATGACCTTGCGAGTAACAGAGATTTTCCGGGTGCTGAAACCAACCGGGAGCTTTTATCTGCACTGTGACCCAACTGCCAGCCATTACTTGAAGCTGGTCCTTGATGCGGTATTTTGTGGTCACGGCGGTGATTTTCAGAATGAAATAATTTGGCGATATCGAAGGTGGCCATCAAAGCAAAAGAATTTTCAGCGAATGCATGATGTGATTTTCCGGTACACAAAAGGTGATGATTGGATTTGGAATCAGCAATATGATGACCTTTCCCCCTCAAGTATCAAACAATGGAAGGGAAAGCTGAGAGTTGATGTTAAATCAGAAGCCGGAAAAAGGCATAGTGAAACAAAGACTATTGAGTCGCCTGGTGTACCAATGTGCGACGTGTGGGAAATATCGCAGTTATCTGGTCCATGGAAGGAATATATGGGCTATCCCACTCAAAAACCTGAAGCACTTCTGGAGCGTATTATCAAAACCAGCAGCAACCCGGGCGATGTTGTCTTGGATGCCTACTGTGGCTGTGGCACAACTGTTGCGGTGGCTGAGCGTCTCAACCGTCAATGGATTGGAATAGATATTACCTATCACTCAATCAGCTTAATTCTTAAGCGGTTGGTGGATGCATATGGGGAACAAGTTCTGCAAAGTCTGGTGGTGGATGGTATCCCGCAGGATGTGGAAGCCGCAAGAGCTCTTGCCAACCGGGAAGATGACCGGGTGCGCAAA
>Ga0255343_1006268_pt1 | contig 10672 bp, 6 predicted proteins | sample wastewater_treat_4_FD_192413 | JGI IMG/M metagenome (GOLD analysis project Ga0255343, IMG submission 192413) | Wastewater microbial communities from Lulu Island WWTP, Vancouver, Canada - plant16 | ecosystem: Engineered > WWTP > Wastewater > Unclassified | place: Canada: Vancouver, British...
GCAGTTGCAATGACAAGTTCATCCGCTGCAAAAACTTACTTCTATAGTGGCGGTCTCAAAGATGCAATTGAATTAGCGTTTGCACAAGGCGCGCCGGTTGTTTACGCCGTTAGGGTTTTAGGAACTGGACACGCTACCGCTTCTGTAACACTCGACGACGGGCTAGGTACCCCCAATGACGTTGTAACGATTTCCGCTAAATCTCCTGGCCTTTGGGGTAATGCAGTATCTATTAAGGTACTTGAAGGCAGTTATAAAGCCACTGAAACCACGCCGTATGCGATACCTGGCGCTGGAACAGCTGGACCTTACTACACACAATATACCAACATAATTGCAAATGATTCCGCGAATTGGGTTCGGGTGGATGGAGTTCCGTACACTGAAGCGAATGGAAAGTTAGTATATACAGCACCTCCAACTGATGGTCAAGTCTACGTGAATACAATCAATGGTAGCATAACGTTTGGTACTCCGGTTGCAGCAACTTCCCTTATAACGTATAGTCTGAAATATAAAACCGTGAAATTAGTTGTAACTGACAACGAAACCACATACACATACGACAATATATCATCACTTACAAAGTTGGTTGCTAGACTTATTGGAACTGGTTTTGTTACAGCAACAGCAATTGCTGGTGAAACTCATCTTCCTGCAACTAGCGTAACGCCGTTCGCGCTATCTGGTGGACTAGACGGCACCTCGATTTCTACTTCCGACTGGGAAAAAGCATTACGAGTTGGTGGAGCTGCTGCCGCTGAATTAGTTGGCGCACCGCAAACTTGTGCCCTGACCGAATATGAAGTTGAAGAAGGTACCCACGACCTAATTCCTGTACTGGATGCTTGGTCAATGGAAATGGCAAACAAGTTCCATCCATGCCAGTGCTTTATTGGAGTTGCTCCCAATTTGACCGCAGAACAAGTCCTTGATATTGCAGCGGGCTATTCCAACCGTCTTCTAACGATCGTAGCCAATAGCTGGGACAATTCCACAGATCCCCGAAACATTGCAGTTGCAAGAGCTGGCAAAGAAGCCGCTGTAGCGCTTGGAGAATCTGCCGCACTTCCACGAAACGCGATGAACGGTCTTAATGGTCTACTAAACACCTACGACCAAACTGACGTTGACGTTATGACTCAAGATACTGATGCCCGCGCAGACGTTATTATTAAGAGTCGCGGCATTCGGCCATACGTTGGAATAACCACAGACCAGACCTGGCAATTCTTGAGGACTGTTGACAACAGAACCATCAATTACGTTATTGTTGCTTCTGACCAAATAGCGCGTCAATATTTCCATGAAAAGAGAACAGGTACGGTATTGTCCGCAATGAAACAATCCATTAAAGCCATTCTCAATGACTTAATGCGTGACGAAAACATACGAGCATATTCCATCGAAGTAACCCCAGATGAAACCGATACCGGCAAAGTAAATATCCATTTGTGCATGGAAAACATTGGTCACATTGAAAGAATTGACGAAACAATAGCCGTTGGTATTCTAAGTGATCAAGGAACAGGAGTAATAACTGAGGTGGAATAAATCCCCTCATAAACATTTTTAGGAGATTAAACTTATGGCATACACAATTGTTGCAGAAAGTCCTGGTGATATTGTAATAACTTTTACTGCAAGTGGCGGAGAACCCCATAGCATTCCATTAAAGTCGCTTACAGTCCAAAAATCAACAGACATTAGCAAAGAATATGGTACTGGCTACCATCAAAAATACGCTCACGTACAAGGCAAAATTGATTATGAAGGCGACTTCGAAATTGGTTCTTGGTGGGTTTCTGAAGCCGAAAATCCGGAAACTTGGATGGATCTAATCAAAGAAAACCTAACCTGGAAAGGCGTACAAGGACTTTCAAAAGAATTTGAAATAATGGTAAATGATGTAGGATCCGAGTACGATCGATCCTTAAAAGAACCGACACAAGTATCTTCTGGCACCATAGTAACGTACCACCGATGCCTACTCAAAAGCGATTCTTTGAATATCGGAGACATTGGTTCCACAGTATCAACAAGATATAGCTTTTCTGCCTTTAGCAGAGATCCAGCATAAACAAATAACGCAAACATAAAAAAGTAAGGAAAGTTTTACATGATAACAAAAGATTTAATTTTAGAAGGCACTAAATTCCGGAAAAAAGTAAAAGTTTCAGTGTACGATGAGGAAATAGAAGTTCGTCCGCTAACCGATGTCGAGATTGCTAAAATATTTAAGACCGTCGAAGACTCCGGTTATGATACTTCAGATCCCAAAGTATCTGATAACTTTATTTTGCAGGTTGAAGCCTGTCGTTATGGCATCGTAGATAAAGCCCTACATGAGATCGCTAACCCAGAAGATCCCATCGAAGACCACAAGGAAGTTTTCGAACTCATGATAGGTAATGCCCTCATTGAAATTGGTCAAGCCATCATTTCTATATCCACAGTCGGCAACGAGGAGCTAACAGATTTTTTCAGACAGCTGAAGGTCAGCGTCTAACTTTTTTACATCATTCTGGTTATAAACTAACAAATACCCCAATTCACAAACTAACCAGAATTCAGATAGACGCGATTTGTAAAATGCAAGAAATAATAGATCTAGCTAAAGCCGGTAAATCTCAAAACCGCAAAATGACCCACCGAGAATTCGTTAACGCAATGAAAGGCAAACGCGACAAAGCCAGCTATGACAAATGTACCGAAACCCAAAAACAACGTTGGTTAAACATTGTGAACAAAAACAAATAGGTAGATATTAAATTATGCTAGACAATTTTGCCAGATCCGTTCAAATTCTAATAACACTATCCGGAAACATCGAAGAACAATTAAAAAATGTTTCAGTATTACTAGATAATCTAGCCAACAAAAAAATTGTTATAAATACTGAATCAATAAATAACCTAACTGGATCTGCTAACAATGCTGCAAAATCTATAAATAAAATTTCAGATAATGCAAAATCTACCGAAAAACACACAACTTCTAGTTTTGATAATATTAAAAAATCTATAGATAACGTAAATGATGGCATTGGAAATTTGGTGAATTCACTTGCTGGCATTGCTATTGGTGGATCGATTTCTGGTCTAGCGTGGAAGACATCAGCAGAATCAACGTTGTATGTTGAACAGATTGAGCGTGCCATAAACAGTAACAAGAAACTCAAAATATCGTTCGCCGAGCTCGAAGAATTTTCAAAATCGCAAGCGGAAGCTGGGGAAGGTACTTGGCGCGCAAACATCAAAGAATATTATTCTATTCTGATGGCAGGATCAAAATACATCAAGGGCTCTTCTACTGAAAAGCTCGCTAAGGCCGATTATATTACTGATTTTTGGTTTGCGAATCAAGAACTCATGAAAGCACAAGGATTTGGCAGCGCCGAAGATCTAGTTCGCTCGTCTGTGCGAACCACCGGAAAACTAACCGGTATACGCAGGGATGCGCTTGCAACAGCGCTAGGTGTCGATCCTGAAGGCAAAGAAATGAGCAGCGCCAAGTCCCGCATGAAGTACATGATGGAAAAAGGCGAAGGCACCGACATGTCTGAGGCGCTATCAAAACGACCCTGGGAAGGATTTGCGACCAGCCTTAAAAGCCTGAAGGATTCCATTGGTGATAGTCTGGTCTGGCCGATGAATAAATTCGTTCAATTGCTAACGGGAGCCGTCAAACTCCTGAATTCGATTCCTGGTGCGGGCCTTTTTATTGGACTTGCAGGCGGTGCTATAGCACTCGTATCTACTCTTACTTTGCTGAATGGGGTTTTGATGCCGGGCCTTGCATTACTAAAGCAAATGGTGGTGTGGACGAATTTGCATACCGCGGCAGAAGTCAAGCAAATGGTAGTGTCTAAAGCTCTTATTGTTACAGATTGGCTAGGACTTACATCAAAAGCGGCTCGTACTAATGCTATTATAGCCGAAACAGTAGCAACTGCCGCAGCTGCGAATGCTACTGCACTCAACACAGGTGCAATTGGAATGGAATCAGTAGCACTAGAAATTGATGCCGTTGCTAATTTAAATACAACCGGCGCAATTTTTGGAACAACCGCAGCAAGAACTGCTGCAATAGGTCCAACGATGGGATTAACTGGAGCAACTACTAGTCTAGCCGCAGCTGAATGGGCGGCGCTTAGCCCGCTATTGCTTTTAGCCATTCCATTAATTGCAATTGCTGGCCTTCTATATTTAGTAGAAACCCGTACTCACGTCTTTAGTAATGCATTGGATAAGCTCTCCAAGACCGAAATGAGCAAAGACCTCATACAATGGTTGGAAGATGTAGGCTATTGGGCTGGATACGCTATAGATCGACTAGGTAGTGTAATAGAATCAGATCTTTTTAGCAAAATAGATAGCTTGAATTCCGCATACACCAATGTTAAGTCTGGTAATATCCTTGGCATTTTGGGATTAGGCAATGAAAAATCATCTGAAACAAAACCAAGTGCAACAAGTCAATTGTTAGGTTCTGTTGGTGGACTACCAGGTACTAACCTCCTTACAATGACTAAAATCGTGACACCACTTTCCTTAATGCAAAACCACCTAGAATTCATTGTAAATGTATTGTCATGGTTTAAGAATTTCTTTTCTGGAGGAAATCCCCTTACTAACATTTACAACGCTATTATTACTAGCATAAAAAGTAAGCTACCAAGTTGGGTGGGTGTAGGAACATCGGATTCATCAGGAGAACAGAAAACATCGGATTCATCAGGAGAACAGAAAACATCGGATTCATCAGGAGAACAGGAAACATCGGATTCATCAGGAGAACAGGAAACATCATCAACAACTACAAAATTAGGAGTAGATGCCGCCGGAAATCCAACACCCTTTGATCCTAATCTATATTATGCGTCCAAAGATTCCGGAAAATTATATAAAGGCTCCGATATACTCAAGCAATGGGGAGACAGATCAAACGATGCCAGAGACTTATATAAAAACGAAGCATTTTCTTCGGCTTCTGGAGCAAGTTTAACTTCGAAATCTAAAGGTAGCTCGGATAATAACACTACTTTGAATACCACCAATAATATAAATCCCCTTGGTGATCTGGGCGCGGCTGCCAATGAAGCCCTCGAAGACGATATCGCAAAGATCAAGGAAAAAGTAGATAGCGGCGAACCCATTTCAAGCTTAACACCAGACCTGGGCAATCCAAGCGGCCTTGCTAAGATTACATATACCGGCCTTGATAATGCATCAGGCGGCAGAATTAGTTCGGCTGTTGATAGCGGCAAAGAAGCGGTTGGTTCTGCTATCGACAGCGGCAAAGAAGCGGTTGGTTCTGCAATCGACAGCGGCAAAGAAGCGGTTGGTTCTGCAATCGACAGCGGCAAAGAAGCATTAGGATCAGGCTGGAACGCATTACGGGACACTGTGGGCTTCGCTGATGGGGGTTTTGTACAAAAAACAGGATTTGCGTTAGTGCATTCTGGGGAACCGATCATTCCTGCAGACGTAGCAAGTTCTTCAAGGTTGCAAAATATTCTCGAAAGCATTGCATATGGTGGTTCTTCATCTAACACATACGGCGACATAAATGTTCGAATAAATTATACACCTCCGTCATCATCTACTTCTTCCAACATGATTGTTATGGACCGTATATCTTTCGAACATATGGTTTCCGACATTATTGCAAAACGCTTACGACAACTTAATGGTTATTAAAGTTAGAAAGGTAAAATTATGGTAGACACAGCACAACGTTCAACATCAGCATATACCGTAAAAATCGGCGAATTTGAAATGAACATACCGTCTGGTCCTTATCCCAATGAATACAACGAAGATAGTGGACTTGGCCAGCCGAATCCTACAAGAATTTCATGGTCAAAAACATACGATGTTGCAATTCATAAAATTCCAAGTCCTGCTTGGAAAACAATGCAAACTTCCAGAAAAACTTTATGGAACCTTGACATCGATTTCACTATTCTAGAAAAAGACAAAATGAGCGAAATCATATTCATAGTAAATCAAAACGAACCAGTATATGTAAGAACGTATTTTCAAGACATGTGGATGTACATACAATCATTTTCCGCTAATGCGGAAGCCGGATACGTGGACTCTCGTTGGTTATGCACAATAAAACTTATCGAAGTAAATGACTGAGGGTTGATAATAAATGCCAATTCGAAATATAACTTTTATTGGCGGAATGGATGTATCCGACGACGTCATAAGCATTAACACCCAACATGTTTCTAGTGAAGCCGAAGCAGTAGAACCTTCCACGTGTCAGGTCGTCCTAAACAATCATAACTTGGTTTATGGTCATGCAATTGTATCTGGTGAATTTACGCCTGGCATAACAAGGATACAATCCACCATAAAAATAAACCGAAATGAAGCAATTGGTCCGTTGCTATCCAAATATGAAGATTCATATTTATTGTTTGTGGGTGTCGTGAACGATGCTGCCTACACCAATGAAACCGCAACCATAGATTGCATCTGCGAATCAGGGTTTGGCGCAGGATCAATGCTAGACCACACCTGGTCTGCCGATACTTTCGTTAGCCAAAAAGCAAATGACTGGGCAGAAGACCTAGATGAACAAGTGCCTGCTGCAAATATATATATCGTTGATAGAATTGGAAATAAGGATAAAATAAAAAAATCACAATTCACGCCATCTAAATTATCTTTCAATGAAGCACTTCGTGCAATTACATCGGGCGCTTCCAAAGACTATTATTTTATGACAGACGAACAACTAATACCAGGAGTTGTACTAGCAGACGAAGAAACATATTACGAAATCGTCGAACTTGATCCCTTTGTGTTAGATCCCGGCGACGCAACATCACTAGTAGGTTATGCAAACGAGGTTACTGTTATCCCAGAAAACATAACAAATATATATGTACAAGCAAACATTCCCGATACTGAAAAAGAAAAAATATATGGCTGGGATAATGATGAATACGGTATTGCAAAATATGGTAGAATAGTGGCACCTATTGTATACGACCCTGGAATCTATACCAAGGAAGATGCAGATGCACGAGCAGAAGCATTAGTAAAATGGTATGAAACTTTTATTGATCGCGGCATAAAAGTAACTGTTTGCAGTAAAATACCAAGGGTAAGATCTCGTGTCATATTTAACGTGCCGGACGTGAAAACGGGCCAAGGAACCATACGAGTTATGGCTGGCGTTAACAAAAAGCGTGTAGAATACTCTGCAAATGGTGTCATAACCGAACTAGAATGCCGTATGCTAGAACGGGGAGCAGACCCAGAAGGACCTTCTGAAGATGAACCAGAATTTGTGAAAGTCAATGCAGAAGTTCCAAAACAATGGCAAGAATATCTTATTGATTCTGCAATATATGGTCCACTTGGCCTTCTATCCACTACAAAATACGTGACTTTCATGGTGTACAAAAACGGCGATGTCTTCTTTACCGATGCATCTAATCCCAAAAATATATATCCATTAGATCAGGCCCCCGAAGCCGTTAAAAATATGTTTTACGAAATAGAAAATGACCTTCTTGATAAAGCCGCATATCAATGGGGCTCAGAATTCAGGCAACAGTCAACTACCGCGTCCTGAAGGGCGCGGCTTGCGACTACGCAAAAAGTCGTGTCGCGTTTGGCCGGTTGACACTGGACTAGCGAAGTCCTGAGGGATCATAGATTTCTCTTACCCTGGCGACCTGCTTTGCATGGAGATCTTGACGCCGTTGTTGCCGAATCTTTCCATTCGGCTCAGACCATTCCCTTACAGGAATCATGCCACACAAAGCGATTGTCTTTCATTCACCGTCTTACTCCGGTAGATCCGGAGTGCCCTACCTGATCGCTCAGGCGAAAGACTGTTTCCTGGTTAACCAGGGAACTATAGCGTAATATGACGTAATAGTATTTAATACTTGTGCTATTGAGTTATTCTTAAATAGTATTGGGCGATATTACGCTATATGGGCTATACTAATGTCAGGCTGAAAACAGAAACGCGAGACCGCTTAAAGAAGAATGTATCGAAAGGAGAAAGCTATGATGACATCATCGCTAGACTCCTGAATTTAACAGAGAACTTGAAAAAGTAATTACACAAGGGGTACGATTCATCCCCAACCTAAAGGATGGGGTCTTCTCTACCCCTTGACCCCACGAGATAAAGCTAGGTAAATCATGACTGAATATAGATACGTTGCAAAAGGAAGTGTGCTAGACGGTATATCAATATATCGTGTAGACAAAAACAAAAACTATGCCATATCAACAGATCTACATGAAACGTATACGCCACTAATCGATTCGTCAGAAATTGATGAACGTGTATTAGAATTGTTGGACGACGTATACGAAAGGAAGTGGGGAAAAAAAACTGAAATTCCTGAAAGACCGACCATAACAAAAAATGATGATGATACTGGCATAACAAAAGAAGAATTTCTTGAAAATGTTCTCCGGGTATTTGGTCCTTCTGTCGAATACAACGAATCGGAAGGTCGTTTATACTCCATACGTTTTGCTGGAAATGGTGAGAAAAAATTAGTTCCTTTTGACTTACTGGTTTTACGAAGATTAGCTAAGAAGTTACGCTACTTTGGCAGTCTTTACGAGGTATCAAAATGGTAGGCTCTCCACTTGCAGCATTTACAAATTCCACGGAACGTTTGATAGCAAGAAAAAGCTATATAGACTATTGCGTAATTTTAGATATTGATAAAGATGGTACTGACGGTGTCAAATGCCATAGTCCAGATCATCCAGAATATTATAATACTGTTTCATTAAAAATACGAAGTACAAAACTAGTGGATGAAAAAAGTCAGGACCCAAATGCTATCCAGCACGTTAATGCATTAATATTGCAGACGTTCGTTGGAAATTGTTTCGGTGAACCGTACAATCCGAGAGTAGGCGATCTAGTTGCGGTTCTTTTCATGTACAATGAAAAACCGTTGGTTCTTGGTCCGATAGCAACCATACAACAACCGCCTGTAATGAGAGCGCCGACCTCCGAAGACGCCAAATACGACTACGTCAATAAATGGTGTCAGTGGCTAAAACCAAAAAAAGACAAGAACTACGATTTTTTTGACCACCCACAAGGCAAGATGCCAATTTGCTTTAAACGGTTTCACGGGCCAGTTACCGACGATGATAAAGTTGGTATTGGCCGCGACGAAATGACTGTATGGGACTGTCAAAAAGGCGATGCTGATCCAACGTGTTCTGATTGTTGTAATATCGATTCTGTACCACGCTCGGGCGAACAATGGCATAAAATTTATTCCACCCAAACCGAAAGCGAAGAAGCTTATAACAGCCGCATGGAACTACATGCAAGATGCGGTTCATATTTCCGAGTAGAATCTGATAACACAAACGAAGCTAGTAGTTCCTCTTCTGAATATAGCGAAGAAATTGGACACATTCGCTTAGGAAATGCACTAACAGAAAGTGACAAAAGATTCCATTTGAATGTCCAAGGTAATCGTTATGGCGATAGTGGCGTAGGAAGTTTCGACCTCCACACTAACCACGAAGAAGTCCAAATAGCCAGCGAATCCACTGGTGTTCGATTTGCAGCAATAAGGCCAGAAGATTCTCAGGTTACTTGGGCCTACGAACTAATGAACTTTCCTACAACATCATTTATTCGATGTTATAAAGACGGCGTTATTGAAATAAATAGTTTGGATGGAAATTCTTCGATAACAGTCGATGGAACTTCCAATAAAGTTACAGTAGACGGTACTGTAAACGTTGAACTTATAGCATCTTCAGAAGTTACTTGCACAACACCGTTAACCCACGTAACCGGCAATATGCAAATAGATGGAACTTGCACCCACGGATCTTGCAGTTGTTCAGGTACCTTTGCAACATCGGCGGGTACTAGTGGAGGACAAACTCTTTGTGGCGGTACTGGCGTCGATGAAGAACTCACACTAAAAGGCACTTCTGACGTTTCTAAAGGCACCGTAAACGTCGATGCTGACCTAGCATGTACTGGTAGTTGCCAATTACCTAACGTTTGCGGTAGCGACCAAGTTGATGGCGAATTAACGTTATCTGGAACTTCAGACGCAAGTAAAGGTTGCGTGACGGTGGATGCAGACCTGGAGTGTACAGGATCGCTTGGCGATAATCTAAAAACGTTGATTGAAGCTTGCTGCACTGAACCAACCGGTTGGTTATCAGCAGGAGAAGACTGGACTTTCGCCTCCGCAGATTCGCCCACGTTCACATTTACGATATCTGGTGACAAGTCTGCAAAATATTCTCCTGGTATGAGGATCAGGATCGACCAATCAGGCATAAAATATTTCATAATAACAAGCGTATCATATTCTTCTCCAGATACCACTATAACGGTTTATGGCGGAACTGACTATACTATGACGAGTGCTACTATAGAATCACCATGTTATTCCATGCTTAAAGCACCTGTAGGATTCCCATTGTCCCCAACAAAATGGTCAGTTTCATTGGTGGACTCCGTCGACAGATACCAAAACAATCCCGTTAAAGACACCGTATATAACCTAGGATCTCTTAGCGTTACTCTACCGATTGGAGTATGGAACGTATTTTTCCAAGTTGTGTCAGTGTGCGCTGCAGCGTCAGGATCTTATACTGATATATATTCTGGATTGTCAACGTCTCTTTCT
>Ga0255343_1006269_pt1 | contig 10672 bp, 10 predicted proteins | sample wastewater_treat_4_FD_192413 | JGI IMG/M metagenome (GOLD analysis project Ga0255343, IMG submission 192413) | Wastewater microbial communities from Lulu Island WWTP, Vancouver, Canada - plant16 | ecosystem: Engineered > WWTP > Wastewater > Unclassified | place: Canada: Vancouver, British...
AGCCGAACAGCACGAAGAACCCCGCGATGGCAAGGTTGAACACGAATACGATGCCGCGCACAATCCAGATGCCGGCCCCTGCGCCCATTTCCCCGGCAATCGCGACGGCGATGCCGTCGAAAATCTAGGTGATCCCCAGGCCGAAAATGAACGACCAGTCCGCGCCGAACAGGACCAGCAGGGAGTTCACCACGGACAATCCCGCCACAAAGAAAAACCAGCTCACTCCGTTGTTGAACGTATCCACGAGATTCTTGAGTTCGGTATTGGCCGCCGGCTGTTCCACGACGGGCGGCTGGCCATTCATGGCATCATTCATCGCAGTGGTCCTCCCCTGAATGATTCGCCCTGGACAGGCCCCCGTTGGCGCCTCTCGAACCGCATACCTCGTTGCCCGGAGTCCCGCGCGCGTTCCGCGAGTCAACGAACCCCCGTCCCCCTGTAATCCACCGCGCGCCAGCATATCCGCGCGTATCCATACCCGTCAACGTAAAATGCGCGGCGCCGGAGATGGACTCCGGCGCCGCGCTCGCAGTGTAACCTCGTTCTTGCTGACGTTTCCCGGTGCTATTCCGTCAGCGTGGCCGCGTCGGCCTTGGCCTGCTGATTCAGGCTGGCGTTCTTGACGCCTTCATCAGAGGCCTTCGTGCCGCAACCCGAACCGCACGCCGAGGCGCATCCCGAGCCCGCACAGCAGCTGGACTCGCCTTTGCTGCACCCCTGTTTCTCGTCGGACGCAGGCGTCACCGCCTTCGCAGCGGCCAGCGGACACGCGCCTTTGTCGGCCGCGGCCTGAATACCACACGCAGCGCCCTCCGCTTTGGCCGTCACGCCACACGCCTTGCCCTCGGCCTGGGCTACGGCGCCGCAGGCGGCCCCTTCAGCTTTGGCAGCCTCACCACATGCGCCGCCTTCAGCCTTGGCAACAGACGCGCACGCGGCGCTCTTCGCTGCACCGCACGTGCCGCCTTCGGCCTTGTCCGTCACAGGCCCGGCGTCTTGGGTGGCCGCATATTCGGCCCACACCACCTGGCTGCGGCCCTCTTTGGTGCTCAGATCGGCGGTCTTGGCCGCGGCTGCAGACTTTTCTCTTCCACACGCCCGTCCGTGTTCACCGTGGGCGCTCGCGGCGGCCTCGCCTTTGCTACAGCCTGCCTCTGACGACGCCCCGCACGACTTCTTGCCTGCGTCGTCCACACCCGCGCTGAGCGCCTGCTGGCCGGCCAGCCCGAAGGCAACCGCAGCGACTCCCACGATGAAAACGACGGCAAACGGTTTCAGGAATCTCACGTTTTTCATAGAGTAAACTCTCCGGTTTGAGGTAATTCCACGTTGGAATCTTGTACGTAAGCAAACCATTCCCGCGATTGCTTCATTCCTTCCGGCGGTAATCCCTCCCGGGAATCGGCGAATCTCAAATAAGTCAATGCTAATAATGGGATTACCTCGAGTCTTTCAGACCAACGCCCCGGCGGAGTGGGGGGCCAGACCTTGCTCGAAGGGCCGCCTGCGCGATACGATTGGCCGCTGGTCTGAACCGGTCCTGGAACCCATACGCGAAGCCGGCACGAAAGGGGAACCCGATGCTGTCTGTGTTGATCTTTCTGCTTGGTGCGCCCGGCGAGCCTCCCTATGCGAGAAGTGAGGCGATCATCGGTATCGAATTCGATTTCGCGAGCCACCGCCGCCTGGCGTCCGGAAGCGATAACTGGCCGATGACCTGGGCGGATGACGGGCACCAGTACACCGCGTGGGGAGACGGGGGCGGTTTCGGCGGCTCCAACAGCGAAGGCCGCGTCAGCAACGGCTTTGCCCGAATCTCCGGGGACGGAGATGAGCACACGGGCGTCAATGTCGCCGGGGGGCTCGGGGCGCCGCGGCCCGCCCCGTTTGCCGGGAAGTGTTACGGCATCATTGCCGTGGACACGCTGCTGTATGCCTGGCGAACCGGGGACGCCTCCGGAGAGACCGCCTACCGGTTTCAGGAACTGTGGAAATCCACCGACCGGGCGGCCACCTGGACCCGTACCGGGGTGCGGTTTGAACCGGCCGATTTCGCCCCCCCTGGGGACCGGGGTTTCTTTGCGCCAGCCTTCCTCCAATGCGGCCAGAACAACCGCCTGGCCCGCGATGCGTACGTGTACACCTATGCCCCCGACATTATGCACGATGTCTGGAATGTCCACATTCCCGGCAGACTGACCCTCTTTCGCGCTCCTGCCATCGCGCTGGAAGACAAAACCGCATACGAGTTTTTCGCGGGCGTGGACGCGCAAGGCAAGCCACAATGGACCCGCGACCCGAAGGACAGGAAGCCGGTCTGGGAAGATCGGGCCAACGGCGTGATGACCACCAGTGCCGTTTACGTGCCGGGGCTCCAACGGTACCTGCTGTGGACCGAGCACACGGAACGGTGGCGCAGCAATCTGGCCGTGTACGAGGCGGAAACCCCCTGGGGACCTTGGCGCACGGTACATTTCGAGTACGGATGGGGGCGCGGCGCGCTGGAAGAAAGCGCGTTTTTCTGGAACCTGGCCCCGAAATGGCTCGAACCGGACGGCGCGGGGTTCACCCTGGTGTTTACCGGCACCGCCTCCAACGACGCGTGGAATACAGTACAGGGCCGGTTCCTGTTGCGTGATTGACCCGGTCCTTCAGCCCCAAAAAAAAGGGGCCTCATCCGCGATGAGGCCCCCGGCGGTCACAAGGCTATTTCGCGGCCGCCCACTCGGCTTTCGGCGGCGCGACGTAATCGGCGTACCGGTCCGCGACCCGGGCCTGTTCGGCGTCGCCGGAGTGGATGTACACCCGGTAGGCAAACGTAAGCGATTCGCCGTTTTTCAGGGTGAAGTCGCCGTTTTCCGCGCCGTCGGTGAAATGGCTCAGGCCAAAACAGTTGGCGCCCATGAGACCGTAATCGCGCACGTGCCAGCGCGAGGGGTGCCGCAGGTTGGCGGGGTTGTCGAACACGGCGACGCCGCGCACGCCCGCGCCTTCGAACGCACCCGAGTAATCGCACCACACGGAAGGCTTGCCCCAGCACGCCTGCATGCCCTTGAGGCCGTCGGCGTTGGTGATCACGCCCGCGCCGTTCTTCTCGAGGATCGCGTCATGCATCCGCAGCGAGACGATCCCGCCTTCCTTGGTGTCGCCGAACTTGGCCTCGCCGTACGCGGCCGTGAAGGTCACTTTCACATCCACCATTTTCATGCTTTCAGGGGTATTGTAGAAACGATATTCGCGCGCTTCGGCAATCACCGGATTGTGGTCCTTGTCCTGCCAGGTGTTTTTGGCGGTGATCCAGCCGTACGCGCCGCCCGAACCGCCTGCCACGGCATCCGAATGCTGGTAGCCCGACCGCTCACTCGTCTCGGCCCAGCAGTCCACACCGTTGATGTCGCCATAAGCCGTCCAGAACGACTTCTGGTGCACGTGGTCTTCCGTGGCGACCTTCTCGCCCATGGGCCAATCGCGCGTCACGCCCACCCCGCCCTCGGACAGCACCGGCCACAGGTAGGGTTTGCGGTTGTTGTTGCTGTAGGTATAGGTCGTAAAGGGCTCTCCGGCGATGACGACGTCCAGGGCGTCGGCGCCGTCCCGCTTGACGACCTCGACCGGCGGCGCCGCATCGGCGGCCTTCACTTTCACGACAAACTCGCGTTCCTCGCCGGGCGCGGCGTTTTCGACGACAAACACCAACTCGCCGTCGCGCACGGTGGCGGGATACTCCTTGCCGGATGCCGGGTCCACCACGACAACGCACTGGCCGTCGGCCGGTTTCGCGCCGTCATAGGGCAACGCCACGGGCGCCCACTGGCTCGTTTGACTGCCCGCAGTCACATGAATCTGCCGGCCGTCGAGGCCCTGGGCCCCGGCCAGACCCGCCGTCAGGGCCATCGCCAACGTGCAACACAAAATCACTCGCATGGGCCGTTTCCTTTCCGTCTGTCAATGTTCGAGCGCCGTCCCCGGCTGGCCGGGACACGCGATTCCCGTTGCAGCAGGATCACTGTACTTTAACAAACGGCAGGGCAAGGCGCAAAATCGGCGGCCGCCCGTCCGCGCGGCAAGCCGGCCGCGATCGGGGCCGCGGGCACGACCCGTGCGCCCGGAAACAGATTCCACGCTTCATACCCCTTACCCTATTCTCATTATTATGATTCGCGATTGACTTATTGACGCGGTGTGAAGTAAAGTAACACTCGATAGATGGGGAGATCGCTGTGCCGCACCATGCAACGGCCCGCGTGCCGGATTCGGACAGCGCGGCCGGGAGCGGCACGGAGCGTACACCAAGCGAAAAAGGGGACCAATCCGTGCTACCGACACATCGCGACCGCCCGGGCTTGCGGCGCCGCAGAAGGCGGGAAGGCTTCACGCTCGTCGAAGTACTCGTGGCCCTTGCCGTCCTCAGCGTCGCCACCTGGATCATCCTCTCCCTCTTCAGCAGCAGTCTCAAACTGGAAAGGAGCGCGCGTTCGACGCGCGTAGCGACCGACCTGGCCCGCGACCGGATGGCGGACATCCTCGCGCGGCCGGCCGCCTACGCGTGGCCCGCGGCCGACGCCGTTACGGCCGAGACCGGGGCGCCGCTCAAACTCCTCAACGAACCGCCGCAAGCGGGCGCGTTCGCTCTGCCCGCGGTGCTGCCGGCCAGCCCGCTCGCGCAGAGTTCGGAAAAGGTCTTTTACGAGCGGTTCAGCTGGGAGGCTTTCGTTAAACGCCCTGCCGAGGGCCGCGGATTCTACGAGGTGCTGGTCGTCGTGCGCTGGACGGAAGCGAACCGCCCCCAACAGGTCGTCCTGACCGGCAGCATTCCGGTAGCGATGACGAAGGAGGCCTCATGATGCACGCGCGCACCACGCAGGGGTTCACCCTCGTCGAACTGATCCTGGTCATCGCGATCCTCGGTATCCTGACGACCATGGGCGTCGTGATGTTCGGGCGCATTAACAACGCCTGGACCCTTACCCGGAACCGCACCGAACTGGATGCCAAAGCCGAGTATGCCTTGGACCAGATCCGGCAGGATCTGACCGACCTGGTATCGCCCGCGCTGACCGGCGCTCCGTTGCAGGGCGCGGACGCCGCCGTGCCCGATGCGGCGTTTCCCGGCGCGAACGCGGCGTCCGACACGCTGATCATCCCCATCCGGGGCGAGACCCCGGCGGGCGCCGAGATGCTGGCCGCGGCGAAATACGCCGTTCAGGCCGCGGGCGGCGCCCGCGTGCTGACACGCACCCAGACGGGACTGTACGGCGAAACCCAGGAAACGGCGCCTCCTGCGACGGTTGCCGAAGGTGTAGCGCAGTTTAACGTGCAGTTCCTGGGGCCGGACGGCCAATGGCTGGATGCCTGGGAGACCGCGGCGCCCCCGGCGGCGGTCCGGGTGTCCCTGGTAGTGGCAAATCCTGACAGGCCGGAACGGCAGGTGGCCCGCGAAACCGTGTTCGCCGTTCGGGCAAACTAAGGGGTTGTCTATGAACATGGCCAGACGAGAACACAAGCAACGGGGCGCCGCCCTGATCATTGCGCTGGGGATGCTGGCGGTATTCGCCGCCCTCGGCACGGCCTACCTGGGCTACATGGTCCTCGAACAACAGCGGTCGCAGGATTACCTCGCCGAGGTCCAGGCGCGCCAGTTGGCCGAACGCGCGGTCTGGGCCGCCGTCGGCGAGCTCCAGACGGCGCTCACGAACGGCGAAGCGCCGGCCCTGGGCGCGCACGACGAACAGCTCCTGCCGCTGTACCGCGCGGTCATCGAGGGGACGCCCGAGCCCTGGTCGCGCCGGGACGGCTGGGTCCGGCTCGCCATCGAGGACGAATCGGCCAAACTCAACATCAACCACGCGTCGCCCCGGGTGCTTCAGGCCATGCTGGGCGTCGACGGCGACAAGGCCCGGAGCATCCGCAGCCAGGTCCCGCGGCCCGGCGAGGCCCCCGGCCCGGAACAGCGCTGGTTCGCCAGCGTCGACGGGCTGGTCGAGCGCGGCTTCCTCACCGCGGAGGCCCTCGCCCAGCTGGAACCGCGGCGCGGCGCGCTGCTCACGGCCGACTCGGTCGCCGACAACCTCGCGCCCAAGGCCTATCTGAACGTCAACACCGCGCCGAAGGAGGTCCTTGCGGCCGTGTTCAACCCGGAAGCCGCCGAACGCATCGTGGCGTCTCGGGCCCAGGCCCCCATCACCGATTTCGCGGGGCTGGTGCAGGCGGCCCAGGCCGATCCGACGACCTTCAACCTGGACCTCCCGGCGGACGGAAGCGCGCCCTCCGAACTCGCGTTTCAGTCGCGCAGCTTCCGTATTGCATGCGAGGCGAAGGCACGAAAAGAAGGGGAGTCGCTGGCGGCGTGCCGCGTCGAAGCGGTCGTCGTGTTGTCAGATACGGGAGTCGCGAAAATCACGTATTGGAAGGAAATGCCGGCCGCGCTCGCTGACGAAGAGGCGCCGGAGCCAGGTTCCGATACACAACAGGCAGTGGCGGAATCGTAAGCGCACGCGATGGAATGGAGGAACTACTACAATGCCATCCAAAGCCGACAATGCTCAAGAACCGGGCCGGAAAGTAAAGCGGGTGCGGAGGGGTTCGGCACGACAGCCGGCCAAAGCCGTCCCGAGTGACGCGGCCGAAGAAGCCCTCGAGTTGGAAGAAGGCGCGCCGGCATCGAAGGCCTCCGCCCGGAGAGTGACGGCGATCCGCGACACCTCCGCGCCGCGCGGGAGCGGATTCTGGAGCCTGGCGTCCGTCCGGCGGCGGGACATCACGGTGTTCCTCCGCCAGCTGGTGATGCTGCTGGAAGCCGGCACGCCGCTGCTCAAATCGCTCAAGACCCTGGCGAACCGGCTCGAGGGCCGGGGCATCCGCAATATGGTGCAAGACCTCGCCGAACAGGTCGAGAACGGCAATCCGCTGTGGCAGGCCTTTGAACGGCACCCGCACGAGTATTTCGATACGGTGTTCGTCGCCCTGGTCAAAGCCAGTGAAGCGAGCGGTACGCTGGTCGACACCCTGCGCCGCCAGACCGAGTACTACGAGCGCCGGGAGATGCTGCGGCGCCGCGTCAAGACCGCGCTGGTGTATCCGGCGATCCTGGTGGTGTTGTGCGGCGCGGTGCTGTTCGTCATGGCCAAGTTCGTCGTGCCCGCGTTCGAGGAAATCTTTGAAGGCGCCCTGAACGTGAGCATGCCGCCGTTCACCAAGGGGCTCATCAGCGTCATCCACTTCCTGACGTCGTGGCCGATTCTGGTGTTGTTCGCGGCCATCGTGGCGCTGATCATCCTCTACTGGGTGTGGCAGCGCAACCCCGTGAACCGCCTCCTGGCGGACCGCATCAAGCTGCGGGTGCCGCTCCTGGGCCGGATCAGCCAGAAATACGCCGTGGCCCAGATGACCAGCTCGCTCGCCATGATGTTGCGCAGCGGCCTCTCCATGATGGTCACGCTCGACCTGGCCCGCAGCGCCATCCACAACCAGGCCGTGGCCCAGGTGCTGCAGAAGGTGCGCAGCTCGGTGGAGCAGGGCAGCGGCATTGAAGAGCCCCTGCGCGCCGAACCAAACGTCATCCCGCCCGTGGTCACGGATATGCTGGTCACCGGCGAGGAAGCGGGCCAGCTGGACCGCGTCGCGGCCCATATCGCCGACACCTACGAGGAAGAGGTTCAGATTGACATCAGCACGCTGACCGACCTGCTGCCGGTCATCCTGGTGGTCGTTCTCGGGATCGCGGTGCTGATGATCGTGCTGGCCTTCTTCCTGCCGCTCATTTCCAGCATCGACCAGTTAACCTCCGCCGCTTCCTGAGGCGGTTGCCGCACGCCTGTACCGAGGCGGGGCCTGACAACTTGTCACGGCCCCGCCTCTGCGTTTATGCTTGTGGCGTTTTTTGGGAAGACGGTCCCCTGACACCGCCCCGGAAGCGGCAACGCCGGGCGTAAGAAGAGAGGTTTCTGCCAGTGAGCATTGCGGCATTAGTGGAGGAACGGGCGCGGCAACACGGCTCGCGCACGTTTCTCATTTGCGAAGATACAGAATACTCGTTCGAGACGATGCACGAGCGCAGCACGCGCGTGGCAGTGAATCTGGCCGCGCACGGCGTGCAGCAGGGCGACAAGGTCGTGCTGCTGATGGGCAATTGCCTCGAGTATCTCTACGTATTTCTCGGGGCGGGACGCATCGGCGCGGTGATTGTGCCGGTCAACCCCACGCTGAAAGCCGACGAAATCGCGCATATCACGAATAACTCGGAGGCCGAAACGCTGATAACGGTGCCGGAACTGGCGCCCCTGCTCCCCCAGCTCCGGGCCGTCCTGCCCAGCGTGAAACGCTATTTCGTCGCGGGCGAGGCCACCGAAGACGCCGAGTCGTTCTCCACCCTGATGGCCCCGGTCGCCGAGGTGCCGCCCATCGCGGCCAAACCGGACGACACGGCGGCGCTCATCTACACGTCCGGCACCACCGGCCTGCCCAAAGGCGTGATGCTGACCCACCGAAACTACCTCGCCAATGCCCTCATGCTGGTCAAATCGCAGACTGTGGTCGAGCAGGACCGGTTTTTCTGCGTTTTGCCGCTGTTCCATGTCAACGCGCAGGTGGTGACCATCCTGACCCCGCTGATGGGCGGGGCGTCGGTCGTGCTGATGAAGAAGTTCAATCCCTTCGCGATCCTCCCCATGATCCAGAAGCACCGGCCGACCATCATGAGCGCCGTCCCCACGATCTACAACGTGATGTGCCGTCTCGCCAAGGCCCAGGACCAGGAATACGACCTTTCCTCCATCCGGTCGTTCGCGACGGGCGCCGCTCCCATGCCCGAAGAAACCTATAACGAGGCGTTTCGCACCTTGAAACGGCCCATCATCGGCGGATACGGGTTGACCGAGGCCACCTGCGCCAGCGCCGCCGCCGATGCCCGCGATCCCATCAAATGGAATTCCGTGGGAAGCCCCCTCCCGTACACCATCATCCGCATCGTCGGCGAAGACGGCAAAGACGTGCCCTTCGGCGACGTCGGCGAGATCCTCATTGCCGGTCCCACGGTAATGCAGGGCTACTACAAGAACCCCGCCGCCACCGCCGAAGTGCTGCGCGACGGATGGCTCTACACCGGCGACCTCGGACAGTTCGACCAGGACGGTTACCTTTATATCGTGGGCCGCGTGAAAGACATGATCATCCGGGGCGGCCAGAACATCTACCCCCAGCAGATCGAAGATGTCATTTCGCGCCTGCCGGGCGTCGAAGAGTGCTGCGTGGTCGGCGTGGAAGAAGCGCGCTGGGGCCAGGAAGTGCTCGCCGTCGTCAAACGCACCGAAAACATCAACCTGGCGGAAAGCGACGTCATCCAGCATTGCCGGCGCTACCTGGCCAGCTACAAGTGCCCCGCCTTCGTGCGCTTCGTCGACGAACTGCCGAAAACTCCGACCGGTAAAATCAAAAAAGTGGAAGTGGCCGCAAGCTTCGCGAACATTGCCAAAAGCGTGTAGGCACACGGACTGAGAGAGGATTTCGCCATGATGTGCAAACGGGTATTCTGCGGACTGTTGACCGGGGTTCTGGTTCTGGGCGTCTGCGGCTGCGCCACGACGCAAAGAGGCGCGTCCGACGACGAGTTGATCCGCCAGACCCTCGCCACGTGGAAATCCGGGCTCGAAAGCCACAACATCGACGTCCTGATGTCCACGGTCTCCGAGGATTTCGTCAGCGAAGAAGGAGGCAGCAAAGCCGACTTCCGCGAATACGTCGCCGGGCTCATCGACGACGGCACCCTGTCCGGCGCGAAAATGGACATTGACAACGCCCGCGTCACCATCGAAGAAGAAATGGCCACGGTCGAGAACGCCGGTCTGAGCGGCGATCGCGGCAGTGTTGTCATTGATATGGACCTCAAGAAAGAGGACGACGGCGCCTGGCGCATCGTGGGCCTGCAGGCCTACTGAACCCGTTCCCCTGACCCGTCCGGGATACGGCTGCCCCGGGACCGCGGACCCGGGGTCCCGCTCGACACGCTGCCGGGCTACTCTTCCGTCATGACTTCGAGCAATGTGCCGCCTGGGGTGAAGGCGCGGGCGCGGGTAACGATGAATTCGGGGACCGTCGCCGGCGCATGGGCGGCGGGACGGGAGTGCACCCGCACGAGGCCGCCCAGCGGGTAGCCGGTCCGCGCGGGCGAAACGTCGATCCAGAGGCCGCCTTCGGGATCGGGCCGGGAAGCGACCTGGCGCCCGGACCGGAGCGCGTCCGCGTCGGGCATGACATCGAGCCATTCGAGCGCGCGGGGCGGTTCCGTGCTCAGACGAAACGTCAGCCGGTCGACTTGCGCCAACCGGTCGGAGGAGGCCGTCACGGCGAGCTGGAACGCGCCGCCGCCGGCGTCCACGCGTTCCAGTTCGAGGACTACGGTACTGCGGGGCAGATACCGGAAACCGCCGGGCATCGTGCTGCTTTGCCCCGGCTCGGCGCCGTCAACGATCACATCGACCACGCCGCCGTCCGTCTGCGGCGCCGCGGGCAGCAGCGCCTCCAGGCCCTGGGACCCGAGCACGCGCACCTGCTCCGCGGGGAGCCCGCCGAAATGCACGCGCGTGCCCGGCGCGAAATTGCGGCCGCTGAGCTGCACCCAGATGCCCCCTTCGGCGGGCCATTCGGCGGGCCGCACCGCCTCGGCCACGGGCGC
>Ga0255343_1006276_pt1 | contig 10665 bp, 9 predicted proteins | sample wastewater_treat_4_FD_192413 | JGI IMG/M metagenome (GOLD analysis project Ga0255343, IMG submission 192413) | Wastewater microbial communities from Lulu Island WWTP, Vancouver, Canada - plant16 | ecosystem: Engineered > WWTP > Wastewater > Unclassified | place: Canada: Vancouver, British...
ATGCTGCTGCAAATCATGGAAGAGGGACACCTGACGGACGCCAAGGGGCATAAGGTGGACTTCCGCAACGCCATCATCATCATGACCACCAACATCGGCGCGGAAATGATCCGCCGTCAGTCCGCTCTGGGCTTCGCGCTGGATCTGGATGAGGAACGCGAGGAACAGCTCGCCTATGAGGATATGCACAAGAAGCTGATGGAAGCTCTGAAACGCAACTTCCGCCCGGAATTTGTCAACCGCCTCGACTCTGTGATCGTTTTCCGCGCGCTCACCCGCGCGAACATCCGCGAGATCGTCTCGCTTGAAATCAATAAAGTCCAGGATCGCCTGACGGAGCAAAATATCCGTCTGACGCCAACAGAAAGCGCGCTGGATTACCTGGCGGAACTGGGCTACGACCCTGAAATGGGCGCGAGACCTGTGCGGCGGGTGATCCAACAGCAGGTGGAAGAGCAGCTTTCGGACGGTCTTCTGGCTGGGGACTTTGGCAGCGGCGATTTGGTTTTGATCGACCTCGAAGAATTCCTCAGTGAGGAAGGCGAACCGCGAAAACGCGTTGTCCTCAAAAGAGAAAACCGCACGGAAGAAGCAGAGAAAACTCCAGAGGTAATGGGAGCGTAAAACAGACAAATGGCAAAAACCCACTCACGTTTTGTGTGTCAGGTCTGCGGGAAGGTCAGCTCCCGCGCCTTCGGTCGCTGCCCTGGCTGTGACAGTTGGGACTCCATGATCGAGGAAATTGTAGAAGCCGAAACCGAAAAGTCAGCCCGCGCAGTCCGCGGGCTGACTGGCACTTCGAAGGTACAACCGCTGGCGGCGATCGAAGGCAGGCAGGAAGAACGCCTGCCGCTGCCGATCGAAGAATTCGCGCGGGTTTTGGGAGGGGGAATCGTGCCCGGCTCGGTCGTGCTGATAGGCGGCGACCCGGGCATCGGCAAGAGCACGCTCACGCTGCAAATGGCAATGCAGATCGCAGTCAGCCATACGGTCCTGTACGTTTCGGGAGAGGAATCTGAACGGCAGATCAAAATGCGCGCCGACCGGCTGGCGGAGAAAGAGCAGGACGGTCGCCTCAACCTGCCGGCACGCTTGCTGCTGGTGACCGAGACCAACCTGGCGCAAATCCTGAAACACATTGAAGATACCAAACCGATGCTGGTGATCATCGATTCGATCCAGACCATGACCCTGCCGGACATGGAGTCGGCAGCGGGGTCAATTTCGCAGGTGAGGGAATGCGCCGCGCGCCTGCGTGAGCTGGCAAAAAGCAGCGGCGTTACCGTATTCCTGATCGGGCATGTCACCAAGGAAGGCACGATCGCCGGTCCGCGCGTTTTGGAACACATTGTGGACACCGTGCTCTACCTGGAAGGCGAACATTTCCAGTCATACCGCCTTTTGCGTTCTGTTAAAAACCGTTTCGGCGCTACCAGCGAGGTGGGCGTGTTCGAGATGCAGGAAAAAGGCATGGTGGAAGTGCGCAACCCGAGCGAGGTCTTTTTGGCGGAGCGCATGATCAACGCCCCAGGCTCGGCAATCGCCGTGACCATGGAAGGAACCCGACCGCTGCTGGTGGAGATACAGGGGCTCACCACCCCGACCAGCTTCGGAAACCCGCGCCGCACGGCAAACGGGATCGACTTCAACCGCCTGCTGATCCTCGCGGCGGTGCTGACGCGCAGGCTGGGCATCAACCTCAGCAGCCAGGACGTGATCACAAACGTGGTCAGCGGGCTGCGGATTGATGAACCTGCCGCCGATCTGGCGGTGGCAGCCGCAATCGCTTCTTCCTACCGGGACGTACCTGTGCGGGCGGATACTGTGCTTATTGGTGAGGTGGGGCTTTCGGGCGAACTGCGCATGGTCGGGCAAATGCAAACCCGCCTGCGCGAAGCCGCCAAGCTGGGCTTCCGGCGGGCGGTGGTGCCCAAACGCCTGAGAAAAAGCGAACCTGTTCCCAATGGGATCGAGGTCATCGAAGCCCGCTCCCTGCGCGAGGCGCTCAAAGCCGCATTGCTGGAAGAGGAAACTGAAAAGCCGGCAAAAGGCAGAGCATCCGGGCATCAGAAAGAATAAATACTTTGAGTTTGTCGTGGTAGGATTTATGCAGAAAACAGAAAGAGATACCTATGACTTCGATCATTGATTCCACCCGCAAGAACCACGCCCTGGAGCACGCCACGATGCGCGTGTTGGCGGAGCATTATAAGGGCGTGCGCATGATGGGGCATTCCAACCTGTGTGGTTTTGTGCTCGTGGCTGACCTGCCGACCGAGATCGTCACGGAAGCTGTGCTTGAAGCCAAGCGCCGCCTTGAAAATGGCGAGCCTGACCTGGCGGTGCATCCCAACTGCGGCACCAATCTGGCTGTTTCGAGCCTGGCCGGCAGCGCCGCCGCCTTCAGCCTGCTCGGACTGCTGGGAAGCAAGGGTAAAAACGCCTGGTGGCATTACCTGATCGCTTCGATTTTCGCGGTGCCGGCTTTTCTGCTGGCGAAACCTCTCGGTCCGAAACTGCAGAAAACCCTCACCACGGATCCGCACACGCAGGATATGGTTGTGCGGATGGTGACCAGCCAAAAGACAACCAATGGCTTCATCCACTTTATCCGTACCGGATTGGGTTAGGGATGGCGTGAGCGAACAGACAAAGCCAACGTTTTACCTCCTGCGCGGGGATGACAGCGCCCGTATCAAAGAGATCCTTGCCGGTTTCCAGGAAGGGCTTGGAGATCCTTCCACCGCGGACCTCAACACCACCCGTCACGAAGGCGATTCGCTCAGTTTTGAAACCCTGCAGGCTGACGCCCTGACCATGCCTTTTTTGGCAGACCGCCGTTTGATTATCGTGGAAAACGCGCGGGCATTTCTCTCCAAAATAGCAAAAGACCGGTTGGAAAAATGTCTGGAACTTTTTGGAAGCCTGCCGGAAACGACCGCGCTGGTGATGGTGGTGGAGGATCAGCAGGCGAAAAAACCCGGAGAACGCTACTGGGAGCATGGGAAAGCCTATGCCTGGCTGACCGATTGGATGCGCGGGCATAACGACATCGCGCTGCTGATCGACTGCGCCCTGCCGGATGATGAGGATATGCCTTCGTGGATCCTGCGCAAGGCGAAGGAACTCGACGGCGGGTTTAAGCCGGATGCCGCAAGACTGCTGGCGAGCTACGTGGGCAATAACACCCTGCGGGCGCAAAATGAGATCGAAAAACTGATCACCTATGTCGGCAAACGGCAGGTTGTGGAAGAAGAAGACGTGCGCCTGCTGACCTCCCAGGAGCAGGAAGGCGATATCTTCGCCCTCACGGATGCCCTTGGAGAACGCAACGGCAAAGCAGCCATGAAGCAATTTTTGTTGCTTTTGGAAGATAATGAACTGCTTGAATTGACCGGTATGATCCACCGTCAATTCCGTTTGCTAATTCAGGCGCGCGAGATTCTGGACGCGGGCGGTAAAGCGCAGGACATTGAGCGGGAGCTGCAGGTTTTGGGATTTGTGGCGCGCAAGCTCTCCGACCAGGCGCGCCGCTTTTCTCTTGCGCAGCTTCTGGAGATTTATGACCGCCTCCTGAAAATTGACCAGGACATGAAGACCGGCGGCACCCCCGGCGACGTTGCTTACGAGCTGCTGATCGCGGACCTGACCCGCTGAGAGAACCAAAAAGAGATAAAGATGCCATTTAATATCATTCGCAACGACATTGTATGCATGGAAGTGGATGCCATCGTTAATGCAGCCAACCCCGAACTCAAACAAGGCGGCGGGGTCTGCGGCAGGATTTTCAATACTGCCGGCGCGCGAGAGATGAGCAAAGCCTGCGACAAGATTGGTTGGTGCGAGCCGGGTAAAGCGGTGATTACCCCTGGATTCAACCTGCCCGCGAAATTCGTGATCCACACCGTCGGTCCGATCTGGCAGGGAGGAAGCCAAGGCGAAGAGAAGGTTCTGCGCAGCGCTTACCGCTCCAGCCTGGAACTTGCCAGGGAGCACGGACTTGAAAGCCTCGCGTTCCCGCTGATATCTTCCGGCATCTATGGCTACCCTTACGAGGAAGCCTTCGCGGTGGCGCTGGACGAAATCAACCGCTTTCTTTTTAAACACGACATGAATGTGACCCTGGTGATGTTTAACCAGACCGCCTTCATGCTCGGTTTCAAACTCCGCAATGACATTGAAAGCTACATCGATGATCATTATGTGGAGCAGCATCTCGACCTCAATCGTCGCCGGGAGGCTAACTACCCCTCACCGCTCCAGCCAATGATCATCGGGGATATGGCGCGCGAACCGAAAAGATCTCGCAAAGACCATGAACAGATACAATCTTTACAAAGTATTTATGATGCCGGTTTCCAAGGCAAACTTGAATTTCCAAAGGAGAAAACTTTCTCTGAAGCTCTGCTCAGCCTCGTTGACGCAAAAGGAATGACGGATGCCGAGACCTACAAACGCTCAAACATCGACCGCCGACTCTTCAGCAAGATCCGCAGCAACCCCGGATACGCCCCCAGTAAGTCCACCGTTTTGGCGCTGACCATCGGGCTGCGGCTTTCAGTGATTGAGGCGCGGGATTTACTGGCGCGCGCGGGCTTCGCCTTCAGCCCCTGCGATACGCGCGATCTGATCGTGCGCTATTTTTTGGAGAAGGGCGACCACGATATTGCCAAGGTAAACGCCGCGCTTTACGACTTTGATCAGAGCCTGCTCGGCGTCTGAAATGTCGCCTGCCAGGCGACCACAACGCGAGCATGGGGGAATATCATAGACCTCAGATCAACAAGGAGGTCTATATGAACAAAACAGAACTGATTTTCATCCTCGACCGTAGCGGCTCCATGAGCGGCTTGGAAAGCGACACCATTGGAGGATTCAACGCGACCATCAGCGACCAGAAAAAAATCGATGGAGAAACCCGCGTGACCACCATCCTGTTCGATAACTTCTTCGAGGTCCTGCATGACCGTATCAACCTTCAGGATCTTGAACCCCTGACCAGTAAAGATTACTTCGTCCGCGGCAGCACCGCGCTCTATGATGCGGTGGCGCTGGGCATCCGCAAGATCGAAAATGTGCAGAAACAGACGAAGTCGGAAGGTCGGGCAGACAAGGTCATCATGGTCATCACGACTGACGGCTACGAGAACAGCTCGCGGGAAACAAACGCCGCGATGCTGCACAAAATGATTGATGACTGCAAGAAACAAGGCTGGGAATTCCTCTTCCTGGGCGCCGATATCGACGCGGAAGCAGCCGCCAGGAGCATCGGCATCGAGAGCAGCAGAGCTTCAAACTACGTCAAGGACGCGCAGGGGGTGCGGGTGCAGTATGACTCGCTCAACCTCGCGATCAAAACGATGCGCGGAGGCGCGCCGCTGCCGGAGAACTGGAAGGAAAAGCTCAACGAAGACAACAAACGCGCGAAATAGTGGGGGACTTAATGGGTCTGGGGCAAATACTGCCCCAGACCTTACAATGTGACCGTTTAGTCACATAGATAAAAAAGGGTGGGTGATATGTGACCGCGCGGTCACATTGTTATTTCAAAGGGAAAGCAGGTTCCCTGGCAAAAAAACTATTCGGCGCTGGGAGTTGCGTTTGCTTTGGCGGGAACTTTAGGCGCGCTCTCCGATTTCTTTTCTGGCTGCGGCTTGGAGCCGTTGTCGCTTTCTGTATCAGAATGATGACTGTGCTGCTGCCCGGAGGGTGAGCGGTGATCCGTCGCATAAAAGCCTTTGCCCTTAAAAACGATGCCTACCGGCTGGTAGACCTTGCGCAGCGCAACGGCTTGGCAGTTGGGGCAAACCGTGAGGGGGTCGTCGGTGAAATGTTGGAATTGATCGAAGTGATGATCACAATTCTCGCATTTATAACTGTAAATCGGCATTTTCTACTTACTTCTCCTGATCAAGAGTCATTATAGTACCACAGAATGACATAAAAAATCTTACTTCTTGTGCATAAGATTTATGTCAGAGGAAGTTTCATAAACTCCATCTGTATTCGGCTTTCCCGGAATGACATGCTGGACTGAAGCCCATCCGTATAGAGGGGGCATGTGCCCATAGGGTATCGCTACCTCCGACAACCTCCCCTTCCAATGCAAAGCGGCTGGACCAAGGCCCAGCCGTACAGATAGAGCTCGCTCCCTGCGATAGCTATACCCTCCAATGCACGGCGGCTGGACTGAAACTCAATTGTACGGAGGGGGCATGTGCCCATAGGGTATTGCTCCCTCCGATTGCTTTGCCTTCCAATGCCAGACGGCTGGACCAAGGCCCAGCCGTGCAAAGATAGCTCGCTCCCTCTGATAGCCATACCCTCCAATGCCAAACCGCTGGACTGAAACACGGTTGTACGGAGGGGGCTCGCTCCCTCCGATAGCATTACCCTCTTATGCATAGTGGCTGGACTAATACCCTGCTTCGCGGGCACGCGAGCCCAGCCGTACAGAGGGGGCATGTGCCCATAGGGTATCGCTCCCTCCGACAACCCCCCTTTCCAATGCTTAGCGGCGGGACCAAGTCCCGCCGTACAGATAGAACTCGCTCCCTCTGATAGCCATACCCTCCAATGCCAAGCGACTGGATCAAGTCCCAGCCTTTCGGGGAGAGCTTGCTCTCTTCGGGTGCACCTTATCTATTGAAGCAATCTTCTACCTTCTTGCTATCGAATCTTATATCATTGGAGGCTACATGAGATCTTTAACGAAAAATCTATCTTTTGCCCAATTATTTATATTCTGATCGATATAGTCCCAATGTCTTATTAAATCCCGTTCGTTTCTGATGATATGGTCATGAAAGGATTCTTTCCAAACCTTCATGCCTGGATGCTTTAGCCGTATTTCTTTTGTTGCAAGTGATTTAAGTGCGCAAACGACATTTGAAACAGAACTGCTCCCAACCCCGTGTTTTATAACCAATATATGGACATGGTTAGGCATAATAGCATATTTGATAATTTCGAAATCTGGATAACGAATTGACAGCCCTTCCAAAGTGCTTTGGATGATCAATCCAAGATCGGAAAGCTCAATTGTGTTTCCGCATGGATCAAACTGAATTCTTCCGAAGAGGTGTTGATGGTGGTGCGCGCAAATTGTTAATGAATAGGCTCCACAGGACGAATAGTCATAATTTTTTAGTCGGGGTGACTTCCGAACCGGTCTTTCCATCAATTAGATTCTACTGTTATTTTCTAAAAGTTGTCGACTTTTAGCCGCAAATGGGTATTAATTGCAGCATGATGAGGATACATTAACTTGAGGATGCAATTTTTCTAAACGTTCTCGCTTTCTCCGATTGCTTTGCCTTCCAATGCCAGACGGCTGGACTGAAACACGATTGTACGGAGGGGGCATGTGCCCATAGGGTATCGCTACTTCAGACAACCTCCCCTTCCAATGCAAAGCGGCTGGACTGAAACTCAATTGTACGGAGGGGGCATGTGCCCATAGGGTATTGCTCCCTCCGATTGCTTTGCCCTCCAATGCCAAGTGGCTGGACTAATACCCTGCTCCGCGGGCACGCGAGCCCAGCCGTACGAATGGGACATGCTCCCATTACATCACGCGCCCTCCAACATTCTTTGCCGCCTCAAATTGACCGACGGCCCTTCTGAAAGTAGTGAGGCAGAGGATGCCTAGTTTCCTCTTCTCTCATCCGACAAACCGGGACTACTTAGCCGTCTTGAGATATAATCGAAACTGTTATGAATAAAGAAAACAAAACGCCTTCCAGGCGCAGACGTCCGGTTTGGCTGATTATCCTTGTCATCCTGCTCGTTGGGGCAGCGGTGCTTTTCGCGCTCTACCAGGTGCCGGCGATTCACGACCGCGCTTATTTCTACGTGAACACACTGAGTTCGCGCATTTATTATTTTTTCAGACCCCCCGCGCAGACGACCTTCAACCCCTCGCAAGGCTCCACGCCCGACGCGCGCGTTGCTGCCACTCTGACAGCCCTCGTTCCCACGCCAACGGCGACCTCCACCCCGGAACCCACGTCTGAGACTGCTCCCGAGAGCACCATCGCTCCTTCTGCCACCTCCATCCCGACCCAAATCCCTGCCGCGGTGCAGTTGGAAGGCGTGGTGCAGGAATACCAGCGGCTCAACAGTTGCGGTCCCACCAACCTGGCGCTCATTTTGCGCTATTGGGGCTGGGTGGGCGACCAGATCGATATCGAACAGGTGGTCAAACCGCGTCTTGAAGACCTCAACGTCACGCCCCAGGAGATGCTCACCTATATCCAGGAGCACACCGCGCAGGAGGCTGTTTTGCGTTATGGCGGCACGGTTGACTTGCTCAAGCGCCTGGTGGCTTCCGGTTACCCGGTTTTGGTGGAACGCGGTTACGTGAACATTGATGACGAGTGGAAGGGCTGGATGGGACATTACGGCGTTGTGGACGGATATGACGACGCGAAAAACGCAGTGCATATCCCCGATACCGTCAACGGCAACATCTGGGTCGATTACGAAACGCTCCAAAAGTTTTGGGACGAGTTTGCGGGCACTTATCTGGTCGTTTTTCCCCCGCAGGAGCGCGAGATCGTTCTGGGGATTTTGGGCGAGCAGGCTGACCCAGAATACAACTTCGACTTCACCCTCGAAATTTTCACAGCACGGGCAGAAACGGCTGAGCTTTCTCAGCAGTACTTTGCCTACTACAGCCTCGGCGAGCTGTTGGTGATGAAGAAGGATTACGCCAACGCCGCCGCTGCTTTTGACAAGGCTTTTGAGGTTTACGGCTGGCTGCCGGTGGATGACCGTCCCTGGCGCATGCTCTGGTATCAGGTTGGTCCCTACGAAGCCTATTACTACACCGGAAGATACCAGGATGTGGTCAGCCTGACCTTCAAGACGATCAAAGATGCCAGCAAGCCGGCTCTGCCTGAGTCGTTTTTATGGAGCGGGCGGGCGAACGTGGCGCTTGGCAACACTGAAACCGCAATTTTCGATTTCAAACGCGCCCTGCAGTGGCATCCCGGCTGGGAACCTGCCCTGGCAGAACTCAAAGCTCTAGGCGTGGAACCCTGATTTCGTGACTAACCAATTAAAGAGAACCTATGGCAACATCTAAAAAACATCTCAAGAATACTCTTGGAAAACGCTCTTTCTGGCGTAAACCCTGGATTTACCTCGCGATCCTGGCAGCTTTGGGTTTGCTTGCCTTCGCCGCGATGCAGGTACCAGCGGTAGCGACCCGCGCGCGCAACCTGTACTCGAAAATCTATTACAAACTCAACCCGCCGTCGGAAAACGTTTTTGGTCCCTCCCAGCAGGGCACACTCGACGCGAGCGTGTTGGCTTCGCTGACCGCCATGGCGCCCACCGCGACCCCGCAGCCGGAACAGACGCCGACCCCTGAGGGCGCCGAAGCGCAGCCGACAGACATTCCGGAACCGACAGCGACGCCCATGCCCATTCCGACCGCTTTCGCGCTGGAGGGCATGGGGCTGGAATACCAGTCCTTCAATAACTGCGGTCCTGCCAACCTCTCAATGAACATCACCTATTGGGGTTGGCCCAGCACCCAGGACCAAACCAAGGCGGGTTTGCGCACGCATAATGACGACCGCAACGTGATGCTCAGCGAGATGCGCGATTATGTCATTGAAAAGACCAACCTTTCCGCTTTGATTCGCTTCGGCGGCACGCTCGACACATTGAAACGCCTTGTCACGGGCGGATTCCCGGTGCTCCTCGAACGCGGACACACCAGCCCCGAAGACGGCTGGATGGGGCATTACAGCATCGTGACAGCTTACGATGACGCTGCGAGGACAGTGCGCATCCCTGATACCTTATTGGGAGAAATGAGCCTCGGCTATGACGAACTGCTCTTGGATTGGGCGCATTTTGACAGTATTTACCTGGTTGTCTACCCGCCGGAGCGTGAGGCGGAAGTCCTGGCGCTGTTAGGCGCTGACGCAGACCCGGCAGTCAACCTGCAGAACACGCTCGACCAGGTGACCGCACGCATCCAACAGGTAAGCGGGCGGGAGCTGTTTTTCGCCTGGTACTCGCGCGGCAGCGTGTTGGTGGAGATGCGCAACTACATCGAAGCCGCTCAAGCGTTTGACCAGGCTTTTGCAGTCTACGCGGAACTCCCCGCGGGCGAACGCCCCTGGCGCATCACCTGGTACCAGGTGGGAGCCTATCCGGCGTACTACTATACCGGGCGGTATCAGGACTGCCTCGACATCGCCCTGCAGACCATCACCAACACCAGCATTCCCTCCCTGCCCGAAACCTGGTATTGGGCTGGGCGTGCCGCCTCGGCTCTGCAAAAAAGTGACGATGCGGTCACTTATTACCGAAAAGCGCTCGAGTACCAACCGGGTTGGGCGCTGCCTTTGGAGGGCTTGGCTGAATTGGGCGTGCAGCCCTAAGTCAAAAAACCGCATTTTTGTTCGCTGTTACAATGCCGTGCTGTTATGAGAAGAAACGCTAAAAGGACTCTTCGGCAGAATCTCAAGCCACGCTCCGCCTTACGCAAACCTTGGGTTTATTGTGTCGCGGCGGTTTTGAGCATTCTGGTGCTTGTCGGTCTATACCAGATTCCAGCGATTCACGAACGCGCTTACTTTCACCTTGCCAGCATTCGGGCGAAAATTTACTATTTCTTTAAACCGCCTTCCGCGGAAGTCTTTGAGC
>Ga0255343_1006283_pt1 | contig 10659 bp, 12 predicted proteins | sample wastewater_treat_4_FD_192413 | JGI IMG/M metagenome (GOLD analysis project Ga0255343, IMG submission 192413) | Wastewater microbial communities from Lulu Island WWTP, Vancouver, Canada - plant16 | ecosystem: Engineered > WWTP > Wastewater > Unclassified | place: Canada: Vancouver, British...
GCCTTCACATACATACCAGCAGCCTGGAACCTACACCGTGACTCTTACAGCATCGTCACAGACGTGTGGACCAAGCACAAAGGTGAAAGAAGGATATATCACGGTAACGTCGCCAGGAACCGGACCAAAAGCAGCCTTTACGGTCGACAAGCGGAGCGGACCAAAGCCCCTGACCGTTCAGTTCACCGACCAGTCATCAGGAAACCCGACTATGTGGTCATGGGCCTTTGGGGATGGTGGAATATCCATGGAGGCGTCACCATTATACACCTACCAGGAAGCAGGGGTATATACTGTCAGCCTTACTGTCTCGAACACAGAAGGCTCTGATACAAAGACTGAACCAGACTATATCTCGGTGATAGGAGATATTCCTCCACCGGTTGCAATGTTTGAAGCAGAACCTCTCTCCGGTACTGCTCCACTTACCGTTCAGTTCACCGATCTTTCTATCGGACCTCCAACCTCCTATGCTTGGGACTTTGGTGATGGTGCAACTTCAGCCGAAGCAAATCCATGCCACACATATACTGCCGGTGGCGTATTCACAGTTAAGCTGACCGTGAAAAACAGCGGTGGATCTCACACCATGACCCGTGAGAACTATATATCGGTCGGCGGATCTGGCATCGTTGCAGACTTTACCGGAACACCCACATCAGGAACTGCCCCGCTCACTGTCCAGTTCACTGACCTTTCCACGGGAGGACCAACCATGTGGGCATGGGATTTTGGTGATGGAGGAACGAGCATGCTGGGATCGCCTTCATACACATACCAGGCACCGGGAACCTACACCGTAACCCTTACGGCATCGTCACAGACGGGCGGAACCAGCACAAAAGTAAAAGAGGGATACATCACCGTCACACAGGCAGGAGAAATTGTAGCAGACTTTACCGGAACACCCACATCAGGAACTGCCCCGCTTACTGTCCAGTTCACTGACCTGTCCACTGGAGGACCCACAATGTGGTCATGGGACTTTGGTGATGGAGGAACGAGCATGCTTGGTTCGCCTTCATACACATACCAGGCACCTGGAACCTATACCGTGACCCTTACTGCATCGTCACAGACGGGTGGAACCAGCACAAAGGTAAAAGAGGGATATATAACAGTTACACAGGCAGGAGGGATTGTTGCGGACTTTGTTGGCACACCAACCAGTGGAAACATGCCTCTTGCAGTTCAGTTCAGTGACCGATCCCAGGGCGGGCCTATCATGTGGGCATGGGCCTTTGGTGACGGAGGAACGGCGATAGTTGCAAACCCGGTCCATGTCTACCAGCAGCCAGGAAAGTATACAGTCAGCCTTACGGCAAGTAACCAGGCTTCATCCAATACTGCCGTAAAAACAGACTATATCACAGTCTCTTCAGGACCGGCTGGTTCAGGATCTATCAAAATTATCTATGCTCCTGACCGGTCGGCTGTTTACCTGAACGATGTCCTGAAGGGTGAGACAAAGTTCCTGCAGTCATTTAAGATGGAAAATCTCCAGCCAGGAACCTACCAGCTGAAAGTTACAAAACCCGGATTTACAGATTATTACGTGAATGTCCCGGTCACAGAAGGCAGGGTGACACAGGTGGTCGCAGACATGAGACTGCAGCCCGGTCAGAATGGTATACTGAGTGTATATACCTATCCTGCAGGCTCATCGGTTTATGTTGACGGAGTACTGGCTGGAACCGGACCGCTGTGGCTTGCTGATGTAACTCCGGGAATCCACCAGGTAAAGGTATCGTCTGAAGGATACCTTGACTGGAACCAGGCAATTGATGTGAAGGGCGGCGGGAGCGTGAACTATGTTACTGCAGCCCTCTATCCATCCTGGTGGACCCCCATTTACGGGTACGTGATGATCTCATCGATGCCGGGTAACGGAGTTGCATACCTTGACGGGATCGCACAAGGCAAAACCCCGGTAACTCTTTCACAGGTTTCACCAGGGCAGCATACAATTAGGATTGAACTACCCGGATACCAGCCATGGGAGCAGGTAGTGAATGTGCTTGAAGGAAGAACGTCCTATGTGCTTGCACAGATGACCGCTGGTGGCAGCAGCGGGACCACCCCCGTTATTGTTGCATCTACTGAAAAAACAACCAACTAACTTTTTTAATATCCTTTATTCTTTAATACAAGGGATATCCTTCAGGAAAAATAAAATTTTTACATGGGCCCGCTGAGATTCGAACTCAGGATCTCTGCCGTGTGAAGGCAACGTCATAACCAGCTAGACCACGAGCCCCATAAACATATGCATTAGCCTGATTTGGCCTTTGTTATACTGCATCTTCTCCAGGTTGCAAACAATGCATCGTGGTTACAATGATGCCCTCATAGTTTTGCTGTAAATACATATAAATTCACACCTGGCTGCATTGCATCCATGCCTTGAGACAGATGACGAAATAAAACTGTTTACATTGAAAGTCAATAAGATCGCTTTCCAAAAAAGAGATCCTAAAAAAGGAGTAATTCCGTTTAAAGGAATATTGGTGCAAAGACTACAGCTACAATGGCCATGAGCTTTAGCAGAATGTTCAGGGACGGGCCTGCTGTGTCTTTGAATGGATCACCGACGGTGTCTCCTGTAACCGCTGCCTTGTGAGCAAAGGAGCCTTTTCCACCCGAGTGACCATGTTCGATATACTTCTTCGTGTTGTCCCAGGCACCACCTGAGTTTGCCATGAAGATTGCAACCAGGAACCCCGAGGAGATTGATCCAACAAGTAAACCTGCAAGAGCATGGGTTCCAAGCAGTTTTCCAATTATCACAGGGGCAAAGATAGCCATCAGTCCTGGAAGAATCATCTGCTTTAAGGCTGCATTGGTGGAGATGGTGATACAGGATGCATAGTCTGGCTCGGCTTCTCCTTCCATGAGGCCTTTTATCTCCCTGAACTGCCGTCTTACTTCTTCTACGATATAGCCTGCTGCTTTTCCCACTGCTTTCATTGCAAAGGAACAGAAGAGGAACGGAAGCATGGCACCGATGAGAACTCCGACAAAGACCACAGGCTCAAGCATGTTGACAAGATCAAGCTTTACTGCCTGGGTATATGCGGCAAAGAGACCAAGTGCAGTAAGTGCTGCTCCTCCAATGGCAAATCCCTTTCCAATTGCTGCAGTTGTGTTACCAACCGAGTCAAGGGTATCAGTAATGGCCCTGATCTCCGGCTTCTGGTGGCTCATCTCGGCGATACCTCCTGCATTGTCTGCGATAGGCCCGTATGCGTCAACGGAGAGGGTAATACCAAGTGTTGCAAGCATACCGACACCTGCAAGGGCAACACCATAAATACCTGCGAACTGGGCAGCTACCAGGATTGCTACACTTACAATAAGCACCGGAACAAATGTCGACTCCATACCGACGGCAATACCTGCAATGATATCAGTTGCAGCCCCGGTTTCAGCAGCCTTAACAATTGACTGGGTTGGCTTGTGGTCGTATGAAGTGTAATATTCTGTTACAAGACCGATGAAGAAACCAGCAACAAGACCTGCGATCGCGGCAACAAAGACACCCATGTGGTCTGGCATCAGCATATCAACAAGGAAATATGTTGCTGCAACGGTGAGCAGAAGGCTTGCAAAGGTCCCTGAGTTAAATGCCTTGTGAATTGCACCTGCTTCGTTTTTGTTGCTTCTGACAAACAGGGATCCGATAACAGATGCAATAATACCAAGGGCTGCTACCAGCATCGGGAGCATGATAAGGTTGATCGTCGGCACACCCTGAAACAGGTTAGCCATTGCCGCCGTTGCACCGATAAGCATGGTTGCAACCACCGCACCAACATAGGACTCGTAAAGATCGGCGCCCATACCGGCGATGTCACCAACATTGTCACCGACATTGTCAGCAATGACTGCAGGGTTTCGTGGATCATCTTCCGGGATTCCGGCTTCAACCTTGCCTACGAGGTCTGCCCCAACGTCTGCAGCCTTGGTAAAGATACCGCCACCGACACGGGCAAAAAGGGCAATGGATGATGCACCAAGTGAGAAACCGGAGAGGATGTTGACTGTCATCTCAGAGGTCATGTTACCGGTGATTTCACCGATAAGGAAATACATTGAAGAAAGACCAAGCATTCCAAGACCGACAACGGTCAGGCCCATTACCATTCCGCTTGAGAATGATACTTTAAATGCCTTTGCCATGCCTTCGCGTGCTGCAAAGGTTGTCCTGACATTTGCAAGGGTTGCAGAGTACATTCCTACAAATCCTGCAAGAGCTGATAGTCCGGCACCCACTACATAACACATGGCCGTGAGCGGGTTTATTGCCCAGGCAAGAATTATGGCGAGGACAACGACAAACACTGCGATCGCGGTGTACTGCCGTTTCAGGTATGTCATTGCACCAAGATGGATGGCTGACGCGATCTTCTGCATCAGTTCATCGCCGGCAGGCTCTTTCTTCATCCGAAGATAACTTAGGCCGGCAAAGATAAGGCCTACCAGGGCACAGATTGGAACTATTATCAACAAATCCATTATATCACACAAATTTTAACTTACCGTGAAGAATCCGGGATTTATGCAACACACGAATTATATGAATACCGACAGATCTCCTGCACTTTTGGAATAAAGCAAAAACAGATGGCTTTGAGTTGTCATTACGAACTTTTCTCATCGTCATCTTAAAAGACATGATGCCCAGCCAATCCTCAAGGAAACAGTAATATCCAGATATCGTATTCAGATAATTTTTCGTAATGCCAGCATAAACGTGGTTCAGTTCTTTTCCTGGTTTGTGGATTAAAGATCCTGAATCAGATTCTTTTATGAGAGTTTTATCAGCGCATGAGTTTTCCGGTATGTCTGATGGGTTCATCATTCATAATCGTGCATGGCTGTCACGAACACCGGTAAAGTACAGTCGACCAGTAAAGTAATAGATTTATCGAAGGTTCAGAGTGTATTCATGCGGCCTAAAGTAACAGTTATTATAAATAATTCCAATGTGTCAACCCTGGTGGGTGGTAAGGAGGGTTTTCCAGTAAAGTTATCCTTTATTACAATATCTTGTAGTCTGCTTTGATCGCCTTACAGATCATTTTTATGTCAACCGGCTGTAGGTATGGAGCTGATTTTTTTGGTGGCCCATCGGATTTGAACGACATTTCGGGAGCAGGCCAATGAGAATTGTATGGCTGTTGGAAGTGGTATTATTTCTGAATCTCTTTTGAATACTTTGAAGGGCTTTCTTCCATGACATCTTCTATTGCATCAGTAAATTCATCATCTGGATCCGGATCCAGAAAACTTCAGATAAAATCTTCTTTTTAATGAAATTTATTCTTTTCCTGATTATATCGAATTATTTTATCCGCAGCGGTGAGGATATCAGTTAAAAAAATACGAATGTCGCGTTTTTCAGACATATTGAACTTCCGAGAAAATTTTTGGACGGAGGAGGGGTTTTAATCCTTCAATATCCACAAGATCAACTGGAACCTGTAACGCTTCTTCCAATTTTTCTTCCAGTTCGAGAAATCCAAAAATGCTGGGCGGATTATCAAATTCAACAAGGATATCGATGTCACTATCCGAGGTCTGCTCTCCACGGATTACAGAACCGAACAGGCCAAATCTTCTGATATGATATTGGCTTGCTAATTGCGGTTTTATTGTATTGAGTTTTTCAAGAACCTTTGCTGCCTGGGTCATGGTATATCATTTGTTCGAATAATCCATAGTTATATTTACTGTTCTCATCTTGAGATCAATATGGAGCATAGATATATTGTTCTTTAGATATATTATGCATCATATAATAAAGCACGCTCTATGGTGGGAGACAATATTTCTCAGCAACTCTCTGATGGGGAAGAGAAGATTGCGGAAATATTCAATGATATCGGGATGAAACGGAATGTTTCCCGAGTTCTGGTCCTGATGATCAGGGGGTTTGATCTGACTTCACGGGAGATGGAACGTGCCTGTGATATCAGGCAACTGGAAGTGAATATTGCTCTTACTGACCCAGAGAAACGAAAATGGGTGAAATAAAGTCGGTCAAACTGTTCAGATCTAAGCGTTGTAATCATCCAGGGATTACCGGTCTTGATGTGATGGTTTCGAGTCATCCCCATACAGATCATATCGGGGGAATGGTAGATGTCATCAATGGTTGGTGAAAATGTCCGTGGATAATGGGGTTATTCATAGCGTTTCGGCGGATAAGGATTGTATGGTGGTCCTGGTTCAGAAACAGACTCCATATGCTACAGCAAGAAAGGAAGATACTATTTCCTTTACTGATGATGTGAGTGAAAAGGTACCGACTCCGGAATCTCTGCCCGCCTTATCAATCCACTTTTTGTACACCAAAATTAACAAAATTGTTAACTATAGTGTACCTAAAGTTGATCATGTCTTTAGACCTTATCAGATCACTTGCCAGAGATGGCGAGGTATTCACGATTGATGAGGCAGTCGCGAAGACATCAATAAAAAAGGAAGTGCTCCGGGTTCTGCTTTCACGGCTTGAAACCAGAGGATTGATCGAACGAATTGAAAAGGGCAAATATCTGATTTTTCCTCTTGATAGTTCTCATGGTGGATATTCCCTTCATGAATTTGTTGGAGGTTCATTGCTCGTTCATCCGTGTGCGATTTCCTAATGGCACTCAAAGGGGGCACAGGGATAAGGAAAGTCTATATTGAACATCACCGGTTCTCAGATGATCTTGATTTTACTCTAACGAAGCAGTATGAACCGGATCATCTTATTGATCTTATTCGTCAGTGTGTTGTCTCAATCCGGGAAATGAGTGGCATCCCGTTTCAGGATGATGTGAATATCATTCATACGAAAAGTGGATTTCGAGGGACGGTCTTACAAATATTATTGAACTATTATGGAGTAAGATGAAGAAATTAAAAGGATTGAAAGGCCAGGATGCGATTAAAGGCTTTTATAAAGCTGGTGGAATACCCAGAAAGGGCAAAGGGGATCACATTAACATTAAAATGCCCAATGGACAACTAATAACTATACCAATATCTGGTGAAATTAAAATCGGATTACTAAAGGCATCAATACACAAAGCAGGACTAACTGAAGAAGAATATTTACATTATTATGAGGATTGAAATGACCGGATATACCATTATTATCCATCCTGCGGAAGAAGGAGGATATTGGGTTGAAGTCCCAACATTGCCAGGATGTTTCTCACAAGGGGAATCAATAGAGGAAGCAATGAAAAACGTCAAGGAGGCAATCGAGCTCCACATCGAAGGTCTCATGGAAGAACACGAATCCATTCCCATTGAAAACGATCTCATTATCGGTAGAATACAAGTAACTCAAATTGAAGCGTAATCCGTACCTTATTTTTCCTTTTTAAATAATCACTCGTCCCGACTGCAACCGGAGTCTTTACCTTTGTCGTCGCCCTCTGTTCTTTCGTCCTCTCTTTCTCCAATCTCCGCTTATCAGCAGATGAAGCCGGGTTCGATCCATTATTCGCTCGGGTAGCTGGCCGATATGTATCGATACCCTCCTCATCTTAGGATCACTCGGTCCTCCGGGGAAATAGTCCAGGGATCATCTTCAGCATTTGGGTGGGGGTGTTCTCATTACCTTCACTGGAATCAGTACAGCGTTCAATATTGCACATTCTCCGAGTGGGTTTTTGTATCAGGCTCCCCATGCAATCCCGTCCATTTCGCTTTGTATCAGCATTGAAGTACTCATGAACATCATCCGGTCAGACCTGACAGTTCCCGTGACAACTTCACCGCAACTCTTCTATCTACTGATCAACTAATACCAGACCCAGATCACCTGGAAAAACACAAGCCATGCCTGGTATACTGCCGTGATGAGTTTATAGTTCAAAACAGCTTTCACAGAGCCACAATGAGGTGATTTTTTCTTCTGAAAGAGACCTCACACAATTATGATTGAGTAATTTGGGCCCAGTTACCGAGAAAAGATAAAATTGGATTGTTCTGTAAAGGTTATTGTTTATTGGAGTAATTGTCCAGTATTTTTTTTATTTTATCCCGTAGGTCCGGTATGTCCTGGATTATTGTTTGCCATATTGTGATCTGTTGCATCCCCCAATACTGGTGAATGAGTTTATCCCGCATTCCCACCATCCGCTTCCATGGGACTTCCGGGTGTTTTTTTCGAAAGTCTTCAGGTATGGATCGTGCAGCTTCTCCCAGTACTAAGAGGTTGTAAATGATAGCCTCAAGATCCTTTTCAGTATTCGCATTCTGTGAATTGTTCTTTTCCTGATTATATCGAATTATTTTATCCGCAGCGGTGAGGATATCAGTTAAAAAAATACGAGGGTCGCGTTTTTCAGACATATTGAACTTCCGAGAGAATTTTTGGACGGAGGAGGGGTTTTAATCCTTCAATATCCACAAGGTCAACTGGAGCCTGTAACGCTTCTTCCAATTTTTCTTCCAGTTCGAGAAATCCAAAAATACTGGGTGGGTTATCAAATTCAACAAGGATATCGATGTCACTATCCGAGGTCTGCTCTCCACGGATTACAGAACCGAACAGGCCAAATCTTCTGATATGATATTGGCTTGCTAATTGAGGTTTTATTGTATTGAGTTTTTCAAGAACCTTTGCTGCCTGGGTCATGGTACATCATTCGTTCGAATAATCTATAATTATATTTACTGTTCTAATTATGATCCTGTTTTATCCAATGATCAGACTGGAAACGACTTTCAGGGATCTTTTCGGAGAAATTCCAGCAATTATCCATCTTCCTGCAATAAATGAAGAAATAAACCTTGCGTCCGTCTGTGTTATCCATCTTTCTGTAAGTGCATGGTAGATAGACCATCCTGATAATGGGATTTTATACCGCTAAATCTATCAATATCGCTCAAATTGATGGCGTGGAAATGAACAGGGTTCTAACCCATCGAATAAAAAGGTTAGCAGGGAATCGTACCTGCTGTTACGATGCTGTTGACGGGATCCGAACCCGCGACCTCCAGATATCTCAGTCCCTAACTTATGAGTCTGGCGCCCTAACCAGCTAGGCCACAACAGCACAAAGTGCATTAGAACAAGGCTGCCTGCACGGATAAACATATCGATCTGACCAGGCAGCATAGCTCAAGACATTCCAGGATAAACACTGAGTCCATGCAGGATGAAGAGAAAGAAAAGGTTGTGATAGTCCTTTGCACCGTCCCTCCAGGCATGGCGCATACTATAGCAACACAGCTTCTGGACAGGCACCTGGCTGCCTGCGTAAATATTCTCCCTGTCCGGTCGGTTTACCGTTGGGAGGGTTCGGTCTGTGATGAACCTGAAGACCTTCTTGTCATTAAGACTACCAGTGAGCAGGCGACAAAACTCAGGTCAGCCATTTTGAGTGTACATCCATATGATATCCCTGAAGTACTCTGCCTTCAGGTGGTGGATGGTTATGATCGATACCTGTCCTGGGTTGCAGGCGAGGTAAAAGAAGGTTAGTCCTTTCGGTTCTGTTCGATGACTGCAACAAGCCCGGCAGTTATCGCTGCAACCTTTTTGTCAGCCCTGAGAGGCGTTGCCAGCTGTGTCATCCTGGTCTCCTCTTCCTGAATATAACGCTTCAGAGTCCTGCTGATATGCTCTTCCTGCAGGAAGTGGGTATGAGTATTGCCAGAGATAAATTCCGGGTTATGCATGATCGCATGGTGCAGGGGAAGGGTAGTCTTCACGCCAAGGATAACATATTCATAAATAGCACGTTTCATCCTGGCAATGGCATATTCCCTGCTCATTCCCCATGCACAGAGCTTGGCAATCATCGAATCATAAAAAGGAGGTATGGCAAAACCTGCATGGATCCCTGAGTCAAGCCTGATCCCTGGACCGCCCGGTGACCTGTACCTGGTAATCTTACCAGGATCAGAAGAGAAATTGTTCATCGGATCCTCGGCATTGATACGACATTCGATGGCATGGCCCCGAAGCGAGATATCCTCCTGGGCATACTGGAGTGGTTCTCCTGAAGCAACCATGATCTGTTCTTTTACGATGTCAATCCCTGTAACAAGCTCGGTGATTGTGTGCTCTACCTGGAGCCTGGTGTTCATCTCCATGAAATAATGCTCGCCATTGTCATAGAGGAACTCAACAGTCCCTGCATTGACATAACCGGCAGTCTCTGCAACCCTGAGTGCCGAATCAGTCATCTTCTCCCTGAGCTCCGGGGTCATCACAGGGCATGGGGCTTCTTCTATGAGTTTTTGATGCCTTCTCTGGATTGAGCATTCGCGTTCAAACATGTGGACACGGTTTTTATGTTCGTCGCAGAAGATCTGAACCTCCACGTGCCTTGGTTTCTCCAGGTACTTCTCGATAAAGACAGTCCTGTCCCCAAATGCTGACTCTGCAATCCGCATGGCACCTTCAATGGCCAGCTCTATCTCGGATGGATCGTGGACGATATGCATCCCAATACCACCTCCACCAGCACTGGCTTTTACGATGACCGGGTAACCAATTGAATCGGCAACCTTTGCTGCCTCATCGATATCATCAATCCCTCCATCAGTCCCGGATAGAACAGGAACCCCTGCCTTTTTCATGGTAAGCTTTGACTGGATCTTGGAACCCATGGCGGCAATGGTCTTTGATTTTGGACCTATGAATGTGAT
>Ga0255343_1006290_pt1 | contig 10644 bp, 6 predicted proteins | sample wastewater_treat_4_FD_192413 | JGI IMG/M metagenome (GOLD analysis project Ga0255343, IMG submission 192413) | Wastewater microbial communities from Lulu Island WWTP, Vancouver, Canada - plant16 | ecosystem: Engineered > WWTP > Wastewater > Unclassified | place: Canada: Vancouver, British...
GTGGTTTTCTTGGTTTTCACGGTCTATTCCTTTCAAAAAAGAGTATTTTACTGCTTTCTTCGAAGGAGTTACGACCGCGATGCCCTTGGGCATGTAACCGTAAGTATGGGTTTCAGCGTAACTTACGCCACCTCCCCGAGCAGGGCTCGAACCTGCGACCTAGCGGTTAACAGCCATTGTGCTCTACCTCGGTGCCAAACCTGGGCAAAAAGTCGTAAGCCCTTTGCCCCAAAGGATATAACTGTGGGTAGGGGGGTCAAGGGCTTTCTTGCGTTCATTGCATTTGTTGCACCCCATTGCACCCCATTGCACTCATTGCGAGTATTATACCGGTTTTGGAGAGTATCTACTTCAAGGGTAAACCAGTCCAGATTGGTGTAATTAGGGGGTAAAATACAGGCACTTTTTGTGCCGATTTGTCTCAGTTTGGCGTCTATCTATACCCGGTTTGGTTGGCCGCCACAGGGGCCATTCTGGAGGCCCCGTTGGCCTTCTCTGGAACCTTATGAAAAGTCGTCCATTCTCATTAAGCGGCCCTCCTGTAGAACTTCAGCAGCCCCCCAAGCCGCTGGCGGAAGATGATCTTGCCGGTGCCCTAAGCAGCAGGCGTTTCTTGCCGAGTTTTTCCCGGAGGAGTTTGTTCTCCGCTTTGAGGTATTCGATCATGTCCTGCTGGTGGCAGTTGAGCCATCCGGCCAGCATCATCAATAGCATCGTATGAAGTTTGGGTTTCATGAAAACATCCTGCTAATCCGACCACGGTTATTGACAATAAAATCTTGTTGGGCGAGGAGAGCAACGAAATGATACACAATCGAGACAATTCTGGCCTTACGGGGGTATTCCCTAAATTTGTATATATTTGACTGTTAAGAGGCAAGGGGAGTCCTGTTCGTCATTCGATTGAGTTAAGAGAACGTTTCTATGGAACCTTGACAATAAATTTTTTCAAAAAATTTTTAAAAAGCTGAATTTAGCCAATCTATCCGGAAAAATACTAGTTCACCGATTTTTGTAATGGCTTTAAGTCCTTCTGAACAAAGAGAGTTCTATTTTTCTTGAAAGATCTATTAAAAAAGGACCTTATCCGGATAATTCCCTAACATAAAAAATTTCTATTTATCTCTTTAAAAAATTTCCTTGACAAAAGAAACGGCAGAGTGTAGGAGCGCAGTAAGGTTAACTTGTTCGCAGATGCGCATCAGGGTAAAGAAATACAAGGGTTCTTGACAAAGGAATATCGGGCAGAGGCAAAAGAGGTATTTCGAAGGGTCAGTATCGCAAGATTCTATCTTTCTTTCCCCCTTTTTTCCCCTGCGGAATGGCAGGTGAGGAACTTTCCGACAAGGAGATGAGCATGCAGTTTATCGGTGGAAAAACCATCCGGGGGAGGAAGTTTGTTTTCGCTACGGTCTGTCTTCTTTGCTGTGTCTCTTTTCTTTTTGCCAAAAAAAAAGAGGACCCCTTCTCGATAGATCGACTGTGCCGGGAGTACCGCAAGGCGGGGCGGAGTGAGGAGGCCTTTGCCTTATATCAGCAGGGACTGCAAACACCAGCCGGAGCCGATTCTGTCCTGCTGCGGCAGGGAATCATCGAGATGCTGATTGAGAAAGGGGAATCGGCTGAAGCGGAGGAGCAGGTCGAAATCCTGTTTTCTAATTATTCGGGTCAGGCAGACGAATTCACCCGTGCTATCTATCCGATTCTGAACCGTTATCTCCAGCGGAAGGAGTATGCCAAGGCGGTGGAAATCGGCCGGCGTGCCCTGCAGCTATACCCGGAGCACGGCAATGCATTTTCCACACGGGCGGTGATGGCTGAAGCCCTGGTGTGGATGAAGGAAGTGGACCAGGCGGATGCCCTGGTGGAAGAGATGTTTGCGCTGTACCGGGAGCGGAAGGATTTTGTGCCGTTTCTGCATAAAGTCAAGAGCGCTTACTGGAAGGCCGATCAGAAGGATAAGTCGCAGGTTTTATGCCTTCGGCTACTGGCGGAGTTTCCGGAGCATCCGCTGGCGACGCGGATTTTGGGAGACTGGATTTGCGGGGCGCTGATTCTGGAGCAAAACGAGGAGCGGATTGAGGGGGCGATTGAATCGCTGTATAGCCGGCCGGAACCAGCGGAGGATTTTCTGGCGGTCGCCGCCCGGATCCAGGAGCGGTATCTGGCTCGCAATGATTTTTCGAGGGTGCTGTCCCTGGGCAATCGGGCTTTGCAACTCTATCCGGACCGTCCGGAAGGGATTTTCGTGTATCGCTGGCTGGCGGAGGCCTCGGCCGGGATAGGGGATGCCAAACAGGCCTGTCAATGGGCGGATGCGCTTGCTGCAAAGTTTGGCAGTCATCCGGACATCGGACAGATATTAGTTGAAGTGGGTCATGATTGTCGAAGACACGGTCTTTATCCACAATCCCTTAGAGTCTATCAGCAGGCTCTTATTAGTAGGAATTGTCCGAGGAAAGATAGACTCTGTGTTCTTGCCGGTATGGCTCAGGCTTATATCGAAATGGGTGATGATACGAAGGTAAACGAAATCGCAACTATGATTTTTACGAATTACAGAGAGGAAGAGAAGATTGGATATTCTCTGTTTGTGATTGGAGAAAAATATTATCTACGAGCGGATAAAGCATGGATGTCAGGTAATAAACAACAAGCCAAGGAGGACTTCCAAAAAGCGATTGATTTATGGCAAAAGAATCTATTAATATCTGAAGATGTAGAACATCAGGGCCACGCTCTGTATTATACCGGAATTGCGTATTGGAAATCAGGGGATCCCGAAAGGGCGATGCAATATTTCCTGAGACTATCTGCAGACCAGCCCAACTATAAATATATTTATGATGCCTTGCAAAAATGTGGAGACTGTTGCTGCATTCTCTATCAGCAGCACAGACTGGATATAGAGGATACAAGAGGTATCCTTGAATATGTCATTGCATCCCTGTCTGCATCCTCCAATCCGAGCATGTGGAACAAGGATTGGGGTGGGACTCTGGGAGAGATTTATTATAAACTCGGCCAATGGGAAAGGGCTGTAAAATATCTTGAGGTGTTTATAAATGAACCACCTGCACCGATTGAGAGATCGGAGGCCAGTTTCCAACTAGCAGAGGCGTATGCAAAGGCCGGGAACAAAGAAGCGGCCCTCACCTATTATGTCAAATATCTTGATCAGATCGGCGGGAAAGATGCAAAACGAATGGCGGAGGTTCAATCAAAGATTGTTCGATTAAAACATGACATCTATGAGGATTAAATCTATAAAAAATTCCTTATAGGAACAAAACTTCGAAAACAGGAGTGAAAAATGAGTTTTATAAAAAACATCGAAAAATCTGTGTATTTGATAGTTCTGATTCTTTTGGTAAACGGAACGAATGGAATAGGTTGTCCCAAAGTTCCTCCTTTTCCGAAAGAGCCTGATTATGATCCAGACCTTATCGCGGGAACAGGTGTTAATTTTAAGATCATAACTGATGCCAATACACCTCCACCTACGGATGGACAAAGTGGGGTGGATCCTGTCCTATTAAAAACGGGCGAATTCCTTCTGACACGAAAGGATGCTATGCTGGAAGGGTGTGGCATTGATTTTCCGATCACCCGGACCTATCGGAGCCGACCTTCTCCGATAAACAGACATACAATAAAAGATGCTCCGGGTGCAACAAGTGGAGGACCGGATGGACCAGACACGGAAGGGTCATACACCTGGGTACCGGTTAGATGGTTGGGAGATTCTTTTCTTGGTTTTCCTCTCTACTCGGATTGGATTGACTGGACATGGTGGAGGTATCCACCTAATAAGTATTATAAATTCAGACATGAATTTATAACTTCTGAGGGGATTATCGTAAGCAATATTGATGATGGTGATCGAATCGGATGTCGTTTTAAAATTCCGCTATGGACAGGAAAGACCTTTACTGTACGATTACATATTGAAAGAGAGCATATCCAATGGATCTATGTGGGACCACCGCAGCCTTCGGGGGGGTGCCTCCGGGAGCCAGTTTGTTCCTCTATGCTTTGTGATCCTATACCCGCGTGGGATGTGTATCCTTGTTTTTATTACTGTAAATGTGGAGACTGGAGAACGGTATTTGATTATCAAGTGGATTTTACTACTTCCCCTTTTCCTGACTATTATGAACTTTTCGGATGTTATATACCGACCTCCTCTCATAGTCCAATCTCTGGTGGTGCATCTAATGAATTACCTGTTGAGGATTTTGAAGGCGAAGGTCCCGATGGAAAGCAACCCTACACCTGTCGACTGAACTGGTCGCCGGGCTGGAATATGAGTTATAATAAATATGTCATCGAATACGCAGATCCTGATCCAGACGACTGGAAAGACGAGCGGCAGATTCATCTGTATACAGGGGATGGAAACGTTTGGGTTTATAAGCCTTCCGCGATTCATCACCCGATTTACGGAACTGTATGGAGATGCGATAAGCGATACGATGTTCTAAAAAAATGGAGCACACGAGATTATACACTATATTTGAGTGACTACGAATACTGGAACTTTAGCCCGGACGGATATATTGCCAGCCAAACCAAAAATGGCAAGGAAGTCACCTTTCACTATTCTCCCAAGCTTTTTGGTTTGAATGATAAAAAACGACTTGACTGGATTGAGGACTACTTGGGAAGAAAAATCCTTCTGGTTTATACGGATTCAAGCGGCATGTATCCGGGTAATCTATCGAAAATCATCGACCACAAGGGGCGAGAATGGATTTATGAGTATTATCCAGATGGAAATTTGAAAAGCGTAACTGATCCCAATGGATTTGTTGCGCCTGATCCAAATGAGTTTACCGGGGATCCAAACGATCTTATAACCTTATGCAAAGAAATATACTATTACACACCGCAGGGAAATCTGGAAAGGATCGAAGACGCCAAAGGGCATGCCTGGCTGGAGAATGAATATGACAATTATGGTCGCGTCTGTTCACAAACCTGGGGCAACACTACATCAACGGTCAGTTATGGCAACGAAAATCAGGCAACCGTAACTGATTCTGAAAATGTAACGACTACCTATACCTTGAATGATGACGGGTATCTGCTCCGCGAAGAGGCCCGGACAGATACCGGAACAGCCGTAACCATCTATCAGCGGAATCAAGCCAACCAGATTACCAAAATAACCTATCCGGAGAACAATGGATACAATCTGACGTATAACAACAAGGGGAATCTGACTGTCTTTTCGGCCTTTTCAAGCGATCCTGACGATCCCGATCTTACATATAATTTGTATTATAATACATCAAACGATGTTGTAGTCATTACTGATCCGCGAGGCCATAGCTTAGACTTCGTCTATGATTATTTTGATCCGCAGAACGAAGACAGCCGCGGACTTTTAACAAAGATCGTCTATCCAGATTTGTTGACCGACCATGGATGGGAAGTTCCGGAGGTTTATTTTACCTATACTTCCTACAATCAGATTGAAACCATCACTTCCCCAGACGGGATTGTCATCAAGTACGAATATTATAATAATCCGGATACAATAAACGGAGATCCCAATTGTATTTTTGGGCGTTTAAAAACAGTGATTTTAGATTACGGAACCGATCCGAATTGTTTGAATATCACTTACGAAATAACCTATGATTCAACGGGACGGGTTGTGGATGTCAATGACCCGGAAGGATATACGACTCGACTGACCTACAACGACCTTGAGTTGCTTACGAAAATCGAAAATCCAGCCGGGCAAATTACTCGGCTGGCCTATAACGGCGACCGAAAGGTAACAAAGGTTCAGCGACGGTTTCGAGAGGGGTGGCAGAAATTTGAGTATGGCTATAACGTGCTGGCCAAACTTCAGACCCTTACCGATTCACTGGGCCGCACGACCACCATTGATTATGACGGTCGCAACCTGGTTCGTGCTGTTACCGATCCGAACAATCAAACAACTCAGAGGAGATATAATGCCCGGCAACTCCTGAAGGAACTGATCAACGCAGAAAATGCATCTACGTTCTTTGATTATGATGATAACGGGCGGCTGATAACAAGGACGGATGATGAGAATGCTGATACCACCTATGAATATGACGGCTACGGCCGGCTGGAATTTGTCCGATATGCCGATCAGAGTTTTGAGCAATACGGTTATGACGAGGTCGGGAATATCACATCCTTCACCAACCGGGCGGGAGAAACTGTCCGGTTTGAATACGATGGATGGAATCATTTGATCAGGAAAAAACGGCCTGGCGAATCCGATATCATTTTGACCTATGATCTCGGGGGGCGACTGGCCCACGTAGCTCAGGATACCGAACAGATAACCTTTGACTATGACCGAGGGGGACGATTGCGAGAAACAACTGACCAGAATGGCTATAAGGTCGGCTATGAATACGACAGCCTAGGCCGATGTACCAAACTGGTCTATCCGGATGGAGACTGGGTCACGTATCAGTATGACAGAGCGGGCAACCTTGAATATATTAGGGATCGGTACGACAATACGATTGTACGATATTTCTATGATGAACTAGGTCGCACAACTTATGTCCATTATTACCACAGCAGTACTTTTGTTGGCGACATCAGCTATGACTATGAAGACCGTGATGTAGAGGGCGACGATCTCGGCAACCGGATAGAACGGATCGACTATGCCTGCAATGTCAACCACCACAGCATTACCTATACCTATGATAAGGCAGGCAATGTGAAGACAGCGGATGTCGGCGGCAATTACGGCTGGGCCTACGGATATGACCGGATTTACCAGGTTACCTCAGCTGCCCAGGGAACGGCGACCAACCGAACCATTGATTTTGCCTACGACAGCGTCTATAATCGCACATATTGGGCTGATAGAGATCTGGGTTCTCTGATCTATCAGGACAATGCCCTCAACCAATACACGCAGATCGGTTCGACAAGCCCGACCTATGATAGTCGAGGCAATATGACGAACGGCTACGGCGGCGGGCTGACGCTGGCGTATGACTGTGAAAATCGGCTTGTCTCAGCGGGTACGGTCAGTTATACTTATGACCTGCTGGGCAGGCGGGTCAGCCGAACGCTGTTGTCCAGTACGGTATATTATGTCTGGGATGGTGCGCAGATCATTGCTGAATACAGCGGCAGCGGCTCTTTGATACGTAAATATATCTATGGGCCGGGAATAGATAATCCTGTGGTGATGGTTCGATACGTCAGCGGTAACGGGAACCGGTTTTATTACTATGCCGATGCGCTGGGGTCGATTCGGCTGCTGAGCGACAGCGCCGGCAATATCAAAGAAAGTTATACGTATGATCCATATGGTCGGCCGCGGGTGATGCGGGCAGGCGGCCCTGACGGCAACTGGCTGACGGAAGATACGGCCGTGTATGCCTCCAGCCATCCGCTGCTGTATGGCAATCCGTATCTGTTTACCGGCCGGCGGTGGGACAGCACCACAGAACTGTACTATTACCGCATGCGGGATTACAGTCCGGACGCAGGGCGGTTTATGCAGCCCGACCCGGCCGGATACATCGACGGGATGAACCTGTACGCCTACTGCGGGAATAATCCACTCAACTGGATTGATCCGTGGGGTTTGGATAAAAAGGAAGGTTCTCTTGGAGATATGCTTGGAGATATTGGTTGGTTTTTAGGAGAAGTTGTTAAAAAAGCGTGGAATGCACCTAATACGGCATTGGGTGTAGCAGTTGGAATAGTAGGTGTGCCATTGGGAGGAGATATGCCAAAAATTGAACATAATGGCATAGAATTTACTAATTGTCCTTTAATAATTGATGGTGCTGCTCTGACCCTTGGAAATACAATGTTATATGGACAAGGAAACTATAGCTGGCCACATGAGATGCAACACACTTACCAAGGTGAAGTGCTTGGTCCACTTTATCTTCCAGCTCATGCATTGGACTGGGCTGTTCATGGTGGATACTATTCAGATAACTGGTTAGAAGAGGGACCGTATTCTAATCCTCCAAGACCGTGGCCATAGGATTAGTATTTTCTAATGAAAGGATACAAAATGAAAAAATTGATTTTAATTGTACCAATCATACTTCTTTATTGTTTGGGATGTGACTATGCCACAAACTATGATGTAGTCCTGAAAGGCAACAGCCGACATCAAGACAACGGTAGTGTAAACCAAGTAGAAATAAACAATGCTCTCCAAATTATTGAAGAGACTGTTGAATTTTATAAGTTGGCACAAAAGACGACAGTCCCAGAAGATGTTGCACATCTTAAGCCTATTGCGATATATAGGGAAACAAGCGTTAAGTTGGTTTCAGGTAATTTGAGTATTATCGTTTATATTGAAGGAGAACAGAACCTTGTAATCAATATCAATGGTCTCAGCCCTAATCGACAAGATAATCGAAAGATTGTTGAAGAAATTAAAAATCAATTATACAATCGGCTGAGTTCAGAATTTGGTCCTGAGCGAGTCATGGTAAACAATAACCCTGAAATAATAAAAGTAGCAGGTCCTTTTTAACTTGAGAAGTTCTCACCCGACTCCCACCGAATCAAGACCGATGTGACAGTGATGAGAGTGTAGAATCGATTTTACTCACACAAGACACCCAAAGTCATCTCCCCAACCATCCTTTATTGGGGGGGGGTAGTGTCAAGAATCTTTCGCACATTTTCTGAGAGTTCTTTTTCTGGTCATGGTTCTTGCCTTACCTGCCACCGCCGGGGGCGGCGGGGTTGGAGAGGGAAGGGGTAGGGTTTTGGGGGTGGAGCAAAAAATTGTGTAAAAAGTAAGCAAAAAATTGGGGAAATGGCTTGCCGGCCGAAATCGGCGGGGTATAATAAGAGCGAAACGGCTGCTTTGGAAAGACATCAAAAAATAGAAGGGAACAAATAAGGAGTTTGCTAAGGAGTCTGCCGACTTTGGAGGGGTGCTGGATTTCTGGGTCTGAAGATGATTCTATACGGCTCTCAGAAAAAGGGAGAGCGGCAGCGGCTCTTTGATACGTAAATACATCTATGGGCCGGGAATAGATAATCCTGTGGTGACGGTTCAATACGTCAGCGGTAACGGGAACCGGTTTTATTACTATGCCGATGCGCTGGGGTCGATTCGGTTGCTGAGCGACAGCGCCGGCAATATCAAAGAAAGTTATACGTATGATCCATATGGCCGGCCGCGGGTGATGCGGGCAGGCGGCCCTGACGGCAACTGGCTGACGGAAGATACGGCCGTGTATGCCTCCAGCCATCCGCTGCTGTACGGCAATCCGTATCTGTTTACCGGCCGGCGGTGGGACAGCACCACAGAACTGTACTACTACCGCATGCGGGATTACAGCCCGGACGCGGGGCGGTTTATGCAGACCGACCCGGCCGGATACATCGACGGGATGAATCTGTACGCCTACTGCGGCAACAATCCGCTGAACTGGATCGACCCGTGGGGATCGTGGGGTGAGGGTGCTCATAGGAACCTCGGAAGATATGGTAATAATAAATTTGATTATGCTCGTTTATTGATCTTTGAAAAGTTAAATAAACGAGCGTATTCCTGCCGATAATAGGGGTATGAGACCCATAGGAACCCCTGACCAATTATCGGATAGGCGACGCAAGGCGATTGCTTTGCTCCAGCAGGGACATCGCGTAAACGAGACCGCTCGTCTCGTTGGCGTAACGCCCGGAGCCATAACTCAATGGCGTGTGGCCTATGAACAGCAAGGCGAGGCGTTCTTTGAGGCCCACAGTCCGCCGGGACGGGCGTGCTGTCTGTCTGAAAAACAGATCGATCAACTGAAAAAGCGGCTGCTGAAGGGAGCACGTCAGAACGGCTATCCGACCGAACTGTGGACCCTGCGGAGGATCGCTGAAGTGATCCAAAAGCATTTCGGGATAACCTACGACCCATCCAGCGTCTGGCATCTTCTCCAGCGGATGGGTTGGAGTTGCCAGAAGCCTGAAAAGCGGGCCCGCGAACGGGATGAAGAGGCCATTGCCGGATGGCGTCAGATGGATTGGCCGCGTATAAAAAAAAGCCCGCAGAACGCGTAAAACCATCGTTTTTCTGGACGAAAGCGGGTTTATGCTCCAACCGACCGTCCGGCGGACATGGGCTCCCAAAGGGCAAACGCCCGTTCTGTGCAGTTGGGATCGCCGGGATCGGTTGTCGGTGATTTCGGCCGTAACCTGCTCGCCGAAACGCCGCCGTTTGGGGCTGTATTTTTCGATTGAAAACCACAATATTCGTGCCGACGATTTTGAGGCGTTTGTGGCTGATTTGTTGAAGCATTTCCCGGCAGGAATCATTCTTGTGATTGACCGGTGGATGGTCCATCGCAGCGGGGTGCGGAGTTTGAAGTCCCGATTTGGCAATCGGGTTGATGTGGAGTGGCTTCCGGCCTATGCGCCTGAATTGAATCCTGACGAGCAGGTCTGGAACCACAGCAAATACAGCCAGTTGGCCAACTTTATTCCCGACAACGTGGAACACTTGGCAGAAGCCGTCAAAGAGAGCATTGGAAGACAGTCGCGGCAGCAAAATTTGCTTCGTTCGTTTTTTCACTGTGCAAAATTGAACCTATAATGTGTTTAGATAATTATTCAATAGTCAATAGTATTTATTTATCTTGCTGTGTTTTCTGAGGA
>Ga0255343_1006305_pt1 | contig 10627 bp, 7 predicted proteins | sample wastewater_treat_4_FD_192413 | JGI IMG/M metagenome (GOLD analysis project Ga0255343, IMG submission 192413) | Wastewater microbial communities from Lulu Island WWTP, Vancouver, Canada - plant16 | ecosystem: Engineered > WWTP > Wastewater > Unclassified | place: Canada: Vancouver, British...
CGGGCTATCCGCAAGGTCTCGTTCACGGGGTCGTCCGGGACGGGCAAGCGGATCATGGCCCTGGCGGCCGGAAACATGACCCGAATGACGCTCGAGCTCGGCGGCTCGGACCCGATGATCGTCTGCGCGGATGCGGATCTCGGCGCTGCAGTTGCGGGCGCGGTCTCCGGTCGCTACTACAACTCCGGCCAGGTCTGCACGGCGGTCAAGCGCCTGTTCGTTCAGGAGCCCGTCGCCGATGAGTTCCTGCGCCGCCTCACGGCGTCGGTGCAGCAACTCCGGGTCGGAAGCGGACTCGAGCCCGGGACGACCATGGGCCCTCTCAACACAACGCACGCCCGGGACGAGCTCTGCTCTCTGGTCGAGGAGGTCCGCGATAGGGACGAGGGGAGGATCGTCGCAGGGGGCGGTATCCCGAAGGGAGCACCGGACGGTGCGTTCTACGCTCCGACCATCGTCACGGACGTCGCACCCGGGTCGACGCTGCTGACCGACGAGGTCTTCGGTCCCGTTCTGCCCGTCGTCAGGTTCGAGTCACTCGACGAGGCCATCCGCCGGGCGAACGACAGCCGCTTCGGCCTCGGCGCCTCGGTCTGGACTCGCGACCCCGCGGTGATACGCGAAGCAACCCGCCAGCTTCAGGCAGGGATCGTCTGGGTGAACCTCCATCTCAAGGTTCCGCCCGAGGTGCCTTTCGGAGGCGTCAAGGAGTCCGGCCTCGGGCGCGAGAACGGGACCCAGGCACTCCAGGCCTGGAGCGAGGAGAAGACAGTGCTCGCCCGGCCCTGAACGGGCGGTAGCTAACATATTCGTGATCATGATGATGGGGATTGGGACGACCTCCCTATCCCTTGATCAAACTACGGCACGGAGTCGATTTCGAGCTCCCCTATCCATGATTTGATAATAGGAGAAGATTCTGAGGTGCCCGACCGATAAGCACCACGACCTGTCCGGTTCTCAGAGCTGGATCAGATATCATGCCCAGTCGCAACGACCGTTGTTGTGTTTCTCAGACAATCCGGTCAGGCAGGCATATCAACTTCGAGGATCAGAGGCCCCCCACAGTAATGGTGCACGCTGGGCCCCGCATGATCACGGGTCTGCCTAGGACACCGCGATGCGACGAAACGGCTCGACGAGGCCGATGACGGTACAGCGATCGAGCACTTTCGAAGAGCGGCATCATTCGGGATGCTGTTTTTCCTCTAACGGATGGAGAAGCAGCCGGATGGATCGCTCATCTTCATCAATTGAGACGTGCTCGATCTTGCATGGTCGACCGAGCCCGGCGACGGCCATACAGGCAAAGAGGCTACAGATCGGGCAGCCGATCATCGTACAGCACTTGGGAGAGGCTGCCCTGATGGCGCTGCACCCGTCAAAGAGCCTAAACCCGGAGAGCCGTATCACGATGAGGTCTCCATCAGGGGTGGCCTCGACCTTCTTTGCAAGCTCGAGAGCGTCCTCCCCTACCTCTCGGATCGCGGTGCAGAGCCCATCCATGTCGTGAGGCACGACGAGCTTGTATTCACGCAGCAGCCGGTCATAAAGAAGCCCGCCTGGAGGGAGCATCTGGACACCGCCTCCGAGCTCCTCTCCGATGAACGAATAGTCATCGGGAGGGGGTCCGGTCGGATAGAGATCCCCAATGGGCACAACCTGTACTATCTTTCCGTCACGAGTGAGGAGATGGGCATCGCCCTGCAGACCCAGATCTGCACAGAAGCGAGTAAGGTTGATCACAGGTTCGGCTGCTGCGAGCCCGGCGATCCATGAAAAAACGGTATCGCCTCGATACTGGGTTAGAATGAAGACACCGCCGATGAAGCAGCCGACTCCGACGAGCACCAGCGTTGCACTTGTCATGTCCCCGCGCCCGGTGAGTCCGGCGACGAGTAGCAGGAGGGTGGCTGCACCGAGCAGAGCACCTCCACGAGTCAGCGCATTGTGGTAGTCCTTCACGTTGTCCCACCTGGCATTGCGTATCCACTCATCCAGATCTCAAGCCCGGCTGATACAGACGTGGTGCTGGCCAACCACCACGCGAGATCTTCTCGGACGCCCCAACGGCTTCCCCCAGCAGGAGAATTGGGTATACCAGCTCACCCATAGCAAGATCTCTGCTGCCATGAGTTGGGCTACAGCAGGCGCCATGACACGGTGCTGGGTATAGCTTTCCGTTCCATATCATCAGATCATCTCCACTCGTGGATATGGACTGAGCCAGGTGTGAGAGGCTCGTGCCACGCGCGGCAGCCGTATGACAAGGTGTCGTCTCCGCCGGCGAGCGATTCCGGCGATCATGTTCAAATGGCTAACATCCTCGGATGCTGCTGTATAGACAACCACCTCACGATGCTCCGCTAACGCCATGGCGCGATCGATCTCCTGTTCAAACACGGATCGAATACCCTTTCGAAGGCTTGTCTGAAGGGCTGCTGCGAGCCGCTGTGACGATATTAGCGTCCCTCGCTCGGCGGACCGGAGTCTCTCCAGGAGATTTTTCGGGTCAAGAACGCGGTATAGAGGGCGTACCTGGTCAGGGGGCGGAAGGTCGAGAAGCCGAAGCAATGTAACGAGGTCGCTCTCGTGATATCGAAAATCAATCACCTCTCCACCGGTTATTAGTAACAGGGTGCACTGCCCATTCTCTCGATACACCCGTTCGATCGCCGCTCCGGCAGCAGACAGGACGGTCGTTGTACCCGCCGTTTTCGCGACAGGAAGATCGACGATCACCAGTGGAGCATTGCCGGCCTCGATCGTCCGCTGCCTGACAAAAGGTTTCCCATATTTTGCCGTGAGCTTCCAGTCCACCAGGGAGAGGTCGTCTCCATGCCGATATGGGCGAAACCCACTGATACCCTCCCCCCGCGGCAATCCTATTCGATCCAGCTCCCTCATCCCGGCGTCGCGTCCCGGAATCAGCTCTGATATCCTTCCCTCGGTTGGGCGAACGGTGATCCTCTCCTTCGTGCATCCATGCGACGCACAGAGGATCGTGGTCGAGAAGAAACGGTTTGTAGCCTCGACGAGGAGTCCGCGGAACGATACGTCCCCCGGAGCCATGAACCGAAGTTGGTACTCACCCACGCCACCATCGAGGGTCGTGTTCCCAGGGTCATAGACTGCTGATAGGGGTGGAAGGTCCGTGAGCCGGATCTTCAGGCCTTTCGTGGGAGGCGTCGGGACACTGACCCTTACCTTCACGGGAGTCCCTCGATACACTGGGGATCTCCCGATCTCCCGCTCAACCATGAGAGTGTCCACGTGCCTGGTCGTCCTGAGCAGGAAGAGGGCAACCTGTCCGAGTATGAGAGCCGTGAGCCCTATCGCCACGGCTATCGCGCCAAGGCTGTCGAGATAGAGGCCAATGACACTGAGCACGACCGCAATAGTGGCACATCCCACGGTCCACGTGGTTGGACGCACCTGATCAGGTCACCTCGACAGATCCAAGGATCTCGGTTATTATGTGGTCGACGGCGAGATGTCCCATCTCGGATCCTCGGTCAAGGATCAGGCGATGGCTCATGACAGGTGTCGCCATATTGACCACATCGTCAGGAATGACATAGGTTCGGCCTTCTATCGCGGCTCGAGCCTTGGCGCCACGGTGAAGGGCGAGCGAGCCCCGTGTTGATAAGCCGAGCCGGACATCGTCGTGATTCCTGCTCGCGACGACTATATCACGGATATACCCGAGGATTGCATCATCGACGTAGATCTGACTGGCTGTCTGACTCATCGTCTGGATGCTGCTTGTTGAGAGTACCGGACGGATCTGACGCTCGTTGAGACTCCAGTCGAGGCCGCCATCGCGATCACGTCGCAGGATCTCGATCTCCTGATCGCGGTCCAGATGATAGAGGGTCATGCTGTAGTTGAACCGGTCGCGCTGGGCCTCGATGAGGGGAAAGGTTCCCTCGAACTCCTGCGTATTCTGGGTCGCGACCACGAAGTACGGGTCGCCGAGGGAGTAGGATATACCGTCGATGGTGGCCTGGTGCTCGGCCATGGCCTCGATGAACGCCGACTGGGTCTTGGGCGTCAGCCGGTTGATCTCGTCGACCATCACGAAGTTCGCGAAGATCGGCCCGGGCTGAAGCACGAACTCGTGTTTCTCTGTGTCGTAGATCCGCACCCCAAGGATATCGGCTGGCTGGACGTCGACCGCACCCTGGACGCGGCTGAATCGATAGCCCAACGATCGTGCGATTATTTTCGAGATCGTAGTCTTGGCGGTGCCGGGTACCCCATCAATCAGGATGTGACCCCCCGTCAGGATCCCGATCATGATCAACTCAACGAGCTCACGGTTTCCGACAATAAACCGTTCGACCACATCCTGAATCGTCCGGTGAGCGTCCGCGATCTTCTGTACTTCTCCCTTCAATTCGTTGTGCGGCATCGCGTTCCTCATCCCCTCCGTCTAGTGAATGACCATGCCACCACGCCAAGGGATAGCGCAGTGACCAAGACGACGAGTGATGGTGTCTCCCTCACCCATAAAAATATACTGATTGGACCTGCCGCGACCGCTGTCTGGCTGAGTTCCTGATCCACGAACGTCGTCTCCGTCACCAGGCGTTCGAGCAGAAGTCCATTGTCACAGTCGGGGAGACCCTGCATCGCGTTGATGAACAGACTCGCATCACCGATCACCACCACCCGGCCTGGACCAATGTCTTCCACTGTGGCGACGGTGAACTGCTTCATCGGCTCTAAGCGATTCACACGTCCATCCCCGTCGTCGTCTATCCAGGAGAGATGGGTCGTATTGATCAGGGGATAGCCCCCAGAGACAGCGACTGGATGGTTGAAGACGACCTTCGATAGATCCGCAACGAGCCACCGGCCTGCCACCGGGTAGCCGATAGGAGCGTATGAAACCTCGAATTCACGGGAATGACTTGATAGGTTTCCGTGATCGAGCCGAACCGAGGCCCCGATCGCTTCGAGGATCTCGTTTCCCGACCCAAAATCGTCGACAAGTACTAGGGTATTTCCAGATTTCACAAATTTTTCGTAAACGGCTCCTTCTTTCTCCGTCGGGGCCCGGCTGGGAGCGATCATGAGTAATGTCTCATTCTGTTGCGACCCGAGAACGGCAGGATCCCTGACCATGACCGAGCCATGGCTCTCAAGTGCATCGAAGAAGTCAGAGGTTCCGTTCCACTGAAGGTTGTATCGGCTGAACTCAGCATCCGTGGAGGAGAGGTGAAGAAGAAGGGCTGAAGCCGCGATCACAAGGATGATACCAATGGCCACATCGACAGCCAGGTTTCGGGTTTTACCGTTCGACACGCTCATGCTCCATTATGGACCCGGCCGAGTCTTCGATAGAGCGTCTTCCGCTCTTGAGAAGGCGGCATGTCTCACGGCATCGGCCAGTATCGTCGAACGCGTTCAGGGGGAGGCGACCTTTCGTCTGCTGCGATTTGCGGGGGTCGTCCTCGACAGCGTCAGTCCTCTTCTGGGCACCAGGTTCTCTATCATTTGAACGGTATCCTTCGCTCTCTGGGACCCGATAGCCCATCAGAAGCGGCTCCATCCTCTTACACCCCTCTATTCCCATCGCCTGAGACAAAACGCCGGTGTCACTGTGTCGACCGTCGCAGACACTGCCGCCGTTGCAATTCCGCTTGAAGAATTCAAACCCACCAAGAACGACGGTATAGGGGAACTAATGGCTGCTCCCCTCCGTGACGATGTCGATGAGGGCTTCACGCACGCGATGGAAATCTGTCTCTGTCGGGTCGTGCTCTGCGTATCGGACCTTTTCGTGGATTCTGACGATCTCCGCGAGGGGTTCGCCGTACGGCAGATCGGAGAACTGCGCGGCGAGTTTACGGGGGGTAAGGGAGTGGAGGCGAAGATGAGGGTTTTTTGCCTCGAGTTCCTGGACGAGTCCAATGTAGGTCTTCGCGATCGTCGCGTACCCATCGACTCCTTCTTCGGTGGTCACAGTGAACTCGTCCGCGAGCCTGTGTGCCTCCTCGATCGTCCTCACTGGTGGCTTTCCTCTCTCGCGAGCCCGCGCTACTTCAACACGGACTGGTGCCGAGGGATCCTCGGTCGGTTGTCGTCTCCGGAGAAAGAGAACCCCTCCCACCGCTGCGACTCCGATACCGAGAAGGTATACTAGAGAGGTAACCCAGGTGAGGTGGGAAGAAACTACGACGGTCACGGGTTTGGACGCGGACCTATTCAATGGGACTCCCTCTGGTTCAAACCGCGCATTCAGCCTATGGGTTCCAGGTGAGAGCAGCTCGGAGGTAATGGTATAATTACCATCGGTTCCCGTTGTTCCATAGCCCCATGAGGATCGAGAATCGAGGTCCATGTATACCCGCACCCCTCGAACCGGAATGCCGTCCTCCGTCACTAACCGTCCCGTTCCGATACATTTCTTTGAAGCGCCCTCTGCGGCGTGAACCTCCAGGGAGATGATCGTATTCCTGCTCGTAACGGTAAAGTTGCTCATCTCCGATATGTCGGAGTCGATCGAGGCGTAGGCTGTATGCGTACGGGCTTCGACCTTTTCTATCATATAAGGAATGGAGAAGTGTCCATCGGTGCGGGTCGTATTATCCCCGATATGACGACCGTCCACGATGACTCCGACCTTCGTTCCAGCAGGGGCGTCCACGGTGCCCATCATCTGTAGAGTATCGCCATATACTCCATGGTTGGGATGGATCTCGAGATGAATTGCAGATACGGTTTCGTTCGTACCCTCGGCATCGCTGGTACTACGGATCTCCTGTATCATGTCCTGGATCGAGGATGAACGTTTTTCCTGCACGGTGTCGATCTCGGCCATGATCGCGGTGAAATCGATTACAGACTGCTCGAAGACGGACGTATCAAGGCCAAATCTCTTGGATATACTGATGACCCTGCCGGAGCGTTCAACATAACCATCAAAATTTTTTCGGATGCTGGTGCGGAGGTCTTCGCCCTGAAGTTCGATCGCCTTCAGGCCCGAGATATTCCTCTGAGCGAAGAGCGTCTCCTCTCCAGTTCCGAGATCGTCGAACTCCTGTATCTGGACCTGGAGATCCTTGAGCGAGTTGACATTGTCTTCGTTAGCATTTTCAAAGACAGCTACCTCGGTCTCCTCCAGATCAAGACGAATCACGAGGAGACGGAGAGTCTGGCCGGACTCGTTGAACATCTGAAAGTCGCTCTGGGCCAGAGAAAAATCCCTGATCTTGATATTGTGAAGAACCTGTGCTGTCAGGTTGAGACTCGTCGACCATTCCTGAATGATACGTGTGGCATCGCTCCGACTATTTTCACCGGTGACCATCAGATCCTGATGATAGACGGTTGTCGATTCATTCCTCGCGGTGTAGAGTAGCGGATCCACAGCGCTTGAGCCTGGAACAGTTACCATCACCACCAGAAGACCGATCACTATGAACCACCTCAGTGGGATGGGCGGTACCCGGATTGGAGACATAATCGGGCGGATCATGGAACGATTACTCCCACGATTCGGTCAACAACGACGTAGCTAAAGACAAGGAATGCTGCAACAAGCAGATAATTCATCCGTCGCAAGTACTTTGGCTGCATCGATGAGGTATCGATCAGAATGACGACAATCAGGAGGCCGATCAGGGTCAAGACAAAGAAGATCGCGAGGTCAAACGTACGAATGAGCAGCATGAAAGCTATGATTACCATCATCCAGGTAGTGAACGCCACGGAGGCGATGGTCAGCTTTGTGCTCATACCGATCAACATTGATACTAGCTCTGGTTCTTATGCTTTTCCATTATGCTGCGTCTTCGACGAGGGTTATGAGCCTCCAGCAGACGGATGAAGAGGATCGGATGAGAACGACATGTCCATCAGACCGATCAACAGGCGGTTCTTTCATATTCCTTTATCGGTCGGACCCCTGAACCGCCATTCGATGGTCGTACTCGGCTGAGCCGGCGCTCCTCAGCTCCATCCGGTCACGGCCCTCAGTGAGCGGAATGGTGTGTCGTAATCACTGGCTCCCTCCGGGTGTCTGGATCGATTCTTTTCCATTAGGTCGATGGAGCTTCGTCCTCCGTCCTCGTGACCGTAGGGAAGGACGGACAGAGATTCTTCTCCATGATCGAGATAAGGGGAACCAATTCGCTGCAATCACGAGGGGGGAATTGCAGCGATCCGTTCTACTGCGGGAGTTCTCGTTCTTCGTAATCGTGGCATCCTTTAGGAATTTCGCGGCGATAGACGTCCAGGCCTCAATGTATTGAAAGTATGCTGACTCGCGATTACTGAGGCCTGAATGCGGTTGGCCTGCTACATTTCGAACGCAATGGCAATTATTGCTTGAGTAGTTAAAAAACGATAGAATCGGCACTAAATCACTTCTGACGTAATTATTAAGGCTATCTCGATTAGTAAAATATAAGTATAGTTAGGACAGATAATCGAAGGAATTGCCATGCACAAGCGCTTGGCAAGACTCCCGACAATGGGAGGTGTTCAAATGAATGTACGACGAGCATTAATCACAGCAATATGCGCACTTCTGCTGATCGGGCTCGCTGGAGCAGTCACCGCCGCAAAGGTACAGACCGCGTATAACGGGCCGCACGCCATTCCCGGTATGATCGCAGCTGAAGACTATGATAATGGTGGTGCCGGGGTTGCCTACAGCGACACCACGAGAACGAACACGGGCGGCGCTGGACGGCTCAACGAGGGCGTCGACGTGGTGAACAGCAATGGCGTCACGTGCATCAGCTGGGTCTACGACGGCGAATGGACCGAGTATACCGTACAGGTCGCTTCGGCCGGGAGTTACATCGCGACCTTCCGCGCCGGCTCGCCGGAGCCAGGCCAGAAGATTGCCCTGACCGTCGACGGGCTTCCGGGGTGCACGGTGGAGGTGCCAGATACGGGTAGCTACGATGTCTTCGCATCGGTCTCGGAGTCGCTCACGCTCTCGGCAGGCACTCACGTGATCCGGCTTACGTACCTCAACGGCGGCATCGCCCTCGACTCGGTCGAGATCCTTCGCGCGACATCGGCGCCCGTGACAACCGTGGCAACACCCACTTCGACCACGGTGAAACCAACTATCACGCCCACCACGGCGCCGACCACACCTCCGACGTCGGTCCCCACATCGGTCCCCACATCGGTCCCCACATCGGTCCCCACATCGGTCCCGACGATCGGCTCGTCACCGAGCACCACACAGTTGAACTCGTTCCTCACCACTGCCTATGCTGCGGGCAATTCCCGGATGGCGTCGATGCAGCAGGCGTGGCGTTCCTGGGCCGTCCCGACCCGGTCGGACCTCGTGAGCGGTGCAACGAACGCCCAGACGGCGGGCATGAGGAGTGACGGTGCGACCGACAACACGGCCACGCTGCAGTCCATTCTCAACTCGCTTCCCAGCGGGTCGAAGCTGTACTTCCCCCCCGGAACCTACCGTATCAATGGGCCGGTCAGCATCACCAAGCCCGTGACGATCGTCGGTGCGCCGGGAACGGTCTTCGACTGTACCCGAGCGACCCAGAACGTCTTCACCATCAACCGGGGCGGCTCGGCCTCGTCGAAACTGAGCGGCGTGAGCTTCACCGGCCTGGTCATCGAGGGGCCCGGGATCGAGACGACGCCGGAGATGATCATCGGCTATTATCTCGACACCTTCAAGGTCTCCTACGTGAAGTTCCACAATGTCGGGGTCACGGCCATTGATGTGCGAACGAGCACAAACGTTCTGGTCGAGGACTGCGTCTTCGATAATGTCTTCTATACCGGCGAAGGCTACGGCGTTGCCGTCATCGATCGCAGCGACCAGGTCGTCATCCGTGACAACTTCTTCGTCACCAAGGGCCGCCACGGCGTGACAACCGGATGTTCCAGTGACGGCCAGTCCTCGTCAACTTACGTTCGAGGGGTGACCGTCGAGAACAATTACTTCGAGTACATGACGGAAGAAGCGGTGAACGCCCACACCTACCACGCGGGCGCCTACGTTGTCCGCGGCAACGTCATCAAGTCCTCGAACAAGGGTATCCAGCTCGCCAGTGGCATGGCAGATGTCAGCAATAACGTGATGATCGACTGTAATGCTGGAATCCTGCTGTGGAACGCGTACGTGGAGTCGGGTCAGGCGGGCAAGGTCGATAAGATCAATGGCAATACCATCATCAACTCAGCCTTCGAGGCGATCTATGCCACCGGTTCAAACCTGCAGATCCAGAACAATGCGGCAAAGGGCAAAAACGGGGGATCGGCCATCGCGACCGGGACCTATCCATCCTCTTGTGGCATTAGTGGAAACGTGGTGGAGTCCTTCACCCGCGGCCTGGAGGCGAGCAAGACCTCGGGGATGACGTGCTCGAACAATTACCTGAAATCGGGCTCTGGATTCCAGTCGTTCTAAACATCCGATATTTTTTTCTCCGTCTGTAACGTCATTTAAAAAGGCTTGATAGTAGCAGATATCACATCCCCATGGCATTTTTCAAAAAAATAAGGGTATAGTGGCAAACTAGCCACCAACCTCCTTCTCCAATAACTCAAGGATGCGCTTTAATTTGACTTTGTCGCTCTCCTTTCTGTGATTATATCTCCAGACGTACTCACCTCAATACAAGTATAA
>Ga0255343_1006314_pt1 | contig 10620 bp, 16 predicted proteins | sample wastewater_treat_4_FD_192413 | JGI IMG/M metagenome (GOLD analysis project Ga0255343, IMG submission 192413) | Wastewater microbial communities from Lulu Island WWTP, Vancouver, Canada - plant16 | ecosystem: Engineered > WWTP > Wastewater > Unclassified | place: Canada: Vancouver, British...
TTTGAATATTTTATGGTAACAGGAGTAGGTACTGTTATCCCATATTTAAGCCTCTCTTCCTCCATGATTTTTTGTATGTCTTTGATATACTTCACCTCATCTAAAGGCATCTTAATTACTTCCTCGTCATGAATTAAAAGAATAGCTTTACTTTTTTTATCTTTTAAAAACTCTTGAACGGATACATTTGCACGCTTTATTAAATCAGCTGCAGTACTTTGTATTATTGTATTACAAGCCTTTCTACAATCTTCTCCCTGCAGTTTCCTTGTACGTCCAAATATATTCCTAACATACCCATTTACAGAAGCAAATTGCTGCATGCTCTTATTGTAAGAAAGTACGTTAGGATATGTGTTATAAAATGTTTTAATATGTCTTACTGCATCTTCAGGACTAATTTCAAGATAATCCGCTAAAGATTTAGCACCTATTCCATACACTATTGAGAAATTTATTCTCTTGCCCATATCTCTTGAAACACCTAAGGCTTCCGCAGTTTGCTTATGTACGTCCATATTATTTTCATAAGCTGACAAGAGCTTCTTTTCTTTTGAAAGAAATGCAAGTATACGCAATTCAATTTGAGAATAATCAAAATAGACATGTACGTATCCTTCTTCAACAGTAAAAGCTCTACGGAGTATAGGATTTACATTCTGAATATTTGGTTCACTGCTTGATAATCTTCCTGTAGAGATTATCTTCTCGTCTTCATTTTTTATTTTGGCTATTTGATTAAAATTAGGGTAGAGTTTCCCATCTATAATATATTTATCAAGATATGGTTCAATATAATTCGCAAGTAAATCTTTATTTTGCCTTATTTTTAATATCTTTTGTACATACTCATCGTTACATCTCTTTAAATCCTTATCTTTTACACTCGGATTTCCTAATTTAGTTCTGCCTATTAACTCTGGATGCCCTAATTTTATAAGTACTTCTGCAAGTTGCTCATTTGATTTAGGATTAAACGTTCCTACTTTGTCTATGAGTTCCTGAGCATAATTAAGAATTTCAATATTTAATTCACTTCTCATATTTTCAAGGTACTCACAATCTACATTAATTCCCTGCTCTTCAATATCAAGTAATGCTTGGGATAACTGCAACTCAAACATATACAACTTATAGTAGTCTTTTTGTATTAAAGGCTTTAATATTCTCCATAGTTTCCATGTGAGCCAAGAATCCTTTGCACAGTAAGCAGCTAAATCTATTGTATTGCTTAATGTCCAGCCATTTGCGTCCTTGCTCTCATTAAGGTATTTTTCTGACATTTTAGATAGTGATAAATTCTGAGAGTCATCTATAAGCCCTCCCATTAGCCTTGTGTCAGAAATTCTAAAAGGAAAATCAGGCTTATTATATCCTGAGAATTGCTTCAATATATGTAAATCAAATTTAGCATTATGAAAAATCAGAAGTCCTTTATAGCTTGATAAAAAATTATTAACTGCTTTACGCAGTGCTGCATAGTCTTCATCTGTTATAGGTGCTATAATGTATACTGTTTCTTTGTCAGAAATGCAAAAAGAAATGAGTTTTAAATTAGTTGTTTTCCAGTCAAGACCTCCTGTTTCTGTGTCTATTGTAATAACAGGCATTTTAGTTAAAAATGCGTTTAAAAACTCATTACTAAATTTAGCATCTACCAATTCAAATTCCATTTTACTATTATTCAAAATAACTCCTCCTCTTCGTTAATATCTGATACTTCCACTGTGTTAAGTGGTTTATTTTTCTTTATATTCCTCATTAATATGTTAAATGCTGGTGTTTTTATGTATGAATTATTTGAGAATTTCTTTATACATTTATTCATTACAAGAAATGACATAAAATTCTTAGACTCATCTCTGTCCCAACCTGTAAAATCCATAATATCCTGTTGGCTTAAATATTCATACTCAAGTAAACCTTCAAGAAGAGATGAACCATTTTGAAGAATTTTCTCTTTTATTTCTTCAGCATTATTTAATTGAAGCTCAGCTCTTTTAATCTTTGTAAATTCATCGTATCCCATGCTCGATTTGTTATAGCATTGTCTTAGAAAGTCATCTACAAATTCAACGTGTGCAGGATACACAAGAACGTTTTCATACGTGTCATCAGTTGAAAACAAGCGAGCTGCTGCAGCTACTGAAAGTCTTGCAAGTTTTATACGCATTTCAGATGAATTAACTAAGGGTACTTGAGAAGTGTATGTATTACTTAGCCCTTGTGCATACTGAAGAACAGCAAGGTCAGCATCATCCATCCATTTAACATTACTTGGCTTCCTTGACCAAGCCCACATTATTAAATCATGGCATACTTGAGAAGTATATTTATGTGGGAAAGATGGTGGACTCTCAGAATTATATATTTCAGGTGAAACTTCTTCTATTGCACAGGCAACTCCTAAATCAAACCGAGCTATATCATCAAGTTTACCTATCAGTTCCTTTAATGCTACAATACCATGTGAATAGCTGTTAAGAAACCTGTTTGAACGTGGATTTCCGAGCCACAATTGCCTTACTCTTGCTTCTGTCCTTGAATGCTGTATCTTTGTTATTTCTGCAATACCACTTGAACGTAATCCTGACATTGAGGATATTGCCTCAATGTCAAGATTATTAACCTCATCAAGTACTGCAGCTCTTCTATTCTGCAAAACAAGTTTACCCCAAGTTATATTCCACCTATTACCTATCTGCTGTAAACCACCAACTAAGCCAGCAATAGATAAGTCCTCACCTGTTATGAATTCTCCTACCTTATAATGCCTTATTAACTGCTTCAAAGACTCCGATTTTCCAGCTCTTGTATCACCTATTATAACTGCTTCAGTCCAACCTTTTTCAATTCTTTTTCCTCTAAAAGTAAAATCAAGGATAGAGTGAAACACTAAATCCGCAGCTATCAGCATATCTTCTCTTCCATATATTTTTGTAACATTACAAGATAAATCTGTAGCTATATCATAAAATTTATTCTTAACCATTTCTTTAGTTAAAGCCATACTGCATATCCCTCCCTTGTTTTTTATTTATCTCTCAAGCTAAAATCAGAATAAGCTATAACTTTCAAAGAACAGTATCCTGCTTCCTGTAGCCACCATTCACAGTCTTCCTTAATACATTTCTGAGACTGATTAGTTCTTCCGATATTAAGTATAGGACATACTTTACTAAAATCATTACTCATTGTAATTACCTCCTTCCACATACTCGTTAAGTTCTTTCATACTTTTTTCAAATTCAAGCCTTTGCTCTTTAGCATCCTGCAAAAAATTTTCTACACATTCTTTTTTATTAATTATTTCAGCATGCTCTTCAGGAAAAACAATATACAAGGCTTCTTCATAAGGTTTCTTAGAAAATATGTAAGTATCAACTAAAATATATGTTATTATACATACCATTATGATAATTAAAATTATCTCAAATTTTCTCATTCTACCTCCTCTATTGTAATTCTTATTTTCTTATCCTTATAAGCCTCAAATCTGTTATCACCAAAATCAGGATATATCTCTATCTCTGTGTCATTAGAATTTTCATGATAATCCTTTACAATAAAGTTATATAAAGGCTCTAATCCATATATTTCATAAGGATGTTTATTTTTGACACAAATACCTTCTATTATTATTTTATCCATCTTTTCTCCTCACTTCTAATTCACACTCCTGACAATATACCTGCTTCCAAGAGTCTGCAGTAAGAGTCCAGCTGTCAAGTATGTATATTTCTTTACCACAGTTTGGACAATTTGCTATCATTGTTCCTCCTTTACTGTATTAAATATTTTGAATCTTTATATTTATTCCCAACTATTTCAATAGATGTAAATCCTCCCCAGCTTATAGGAAGGAACATTATCACTTCATACCTGAGTTCCTCAGGATTGAAGAATACGTTTTTAATAACAACTGCACCATAGGTGTCTTGATATTTTTTAGCTATCTCACACTTAATTATATCTCCTTCATATATTTCCTTATTATTTTTATCTTTTTTATTTATATACTGCAATATATTGCAGTCAGAAAATGGGCTTATATTTCTCATAGGAATTTCTTTGTTCATTTTTATATTCCAATCAATAGCCTCATGTCTTACAAGCTCATTCTCAAAGTCAATACTTATAACTTTAACTATCTGTCCAAGTGATTTTATATATACTTTAAATTTAAGCTCTTTCATTTCTTTTCTCCTTTTTCTTGTTTAATTATTAATGCACAATCCTGACAATATGAACTGCTATAATCATCAGCAGTTAAACTCCACCTGTCAGGAATATAAATTTCCTTACCACACCTAGAACAATTTGCTATCATTTTACCTCCTTAATTAACTCTAATATTTCTTCTGTGGTCTCTCTAACATTACAACTCCAGCCATTACGGAGCATTAAGTTTGTAGTATTCTTTATAAAATTTCCTTCCGTAAAAGCACCTATATGGTATATATTTACATACAAATCTTTATAATCATTTATATCTTTACCTTCCTTTGCATCCCATTTTTTATATACCATATGTAATTTTATAAGTTTCATTTTACATCCTCCTTTTCTATATTATTTACTGCGAATATTTTTAATTCTTCCACTTTACCATTACTTATCTCAAACTTATCTATGCTGTCCTGTGCTGGAGTTGCTTCTTTTATAACCATAGTAGCTGATTGATTCTTAGGATTTGCACACACACGTCCTACAATATCATATTTAGCATTTGACCTTAAACCATGCCCAATATACAGCACTCTTCTAACTACATATTCGTTCTCAGAAGTCTCTTCAAAATCCTTATAATCCACATCAGCTATAACAGACAAATCTTCTGCGTTAATCATTTTCAAATATTCCATTTCAACAGAAGAACAGAAACCAATACCTACCTTTCGCTTGAGTAGTATTTGAACCTGTGAATCTGAAGCTCCCATTATAGATAAAACAAAAGGGTCATAAGGGTCAATTTCAAACTCAAGAACACCTCCGTTTCTAAATAAAGGGCAACTCGCACATTTAGCAGTTCTTGGTGTGCAAAACATTTTAACTCGCAAAGGAATTATGTATGGTGCTAAATCTTTTCCTGTTACAAGCACAGAAGCCCTAACAAATTTGTTATAGTACTCAGCTTTGGATGCTTCCTGCAGGGTAACCTCATATATCGTATCATCATCATTATTTACAGTCTTTATTTTAATATCCTCTTTAAGGTTTTGTGCATCAGAAACAAGAGCCATAAAGTCCTTTAAAGTATACTTGTACTTCAATATATAATCTGAGAAATCTTCCTTATCATTAAGTAAAGGTAACTCAACTATCTTAATTGTATTAACGTATGGTTTCAAATTTGATAAAACTTCTCTTGCACCTTTACGTCCAGCGTCATCAAAATCATAAACAATAACAACATCCTTACCTGTAAAGAGGCTATTAAAACTTTTACTCCAGCTCTGTGCTCCTGCAGTTTGTGTTACAGCGTTTAATCCTAAAGAACGAGCAAGAAGCATATCTGTTTCACCTTCCATAATATATATGGGATTATCATTTAACGCACTTATAGGATATAAGGTATTCTTATTGTACCCAGCACCATACCCTATTGTCTTTTGCGCATCATTTGGTCTATATTTTCTTACATTTATATAATCTCCTTCCTCATCTTTAATAGGAAACCAAAACCTACAGTTATCAAAACCTATCTTAAACTCTTCTATTATTTCAGGTGATATGCCTCGCTTATCTACAAGATAAGAATAGGCTGACTTATTCTTTAGCAGTATTTCATGGCTTTCTTCTACTTCTTCAGGAGGTACTGTCTTTTTCCTTACTTTTTCTATTTTATCTAAAAACTGCTTAAAGTTACCTCCAGCACCACAACCAAAGCAATGCCACAGTCCTGACTGCAAATTTATAGATAGACTCGGCACATCATCGTGAGGATGAAAGGGGCATTTAGCCTTAGCCTCCTGCCCACTTTCATTAACTAATTCTACATATTTTGAGAATTCATCCTTAAAATTCAATATTGTCATCCTCTTCAACTATGCCAGCCCTTTTTAAATCAGCACTTGTTATATCAGCAACTTCAGCTTCTGTTCTATCGTCTTCAATAACATCAATATCAAGACTCTTAGCAATTGTGTATTTAGCAAGACCATCCTCGTATTCTTCAGGTGTAACTCTAACACCTCCATCAGATGTAAGCACAAAAAATACTCCTTTATCATTTTTAACTTGCTTCGTGGATAATTTGTATTTCTTGAAAAATACATCAGCCTGAGAATAAATTATCTTGGACAATAATTGCTGACCTTCTCTATAGGAAGTTCTTAAAAAAGAGGCTACTATAATCTGATTATTAACTTCAGGATTATCATAATCTCTAATTAGCCCCATAAATCCTATAATAGGGTTGCATACAGGAGGCTCTTGGTTTATCCATTTGCTATATTCACACTTAACGCATAAACCATATTTATCTCCATGTACACCATCCTTACTTCTGCAGTCAAAACCTCCCTCTTCTCTTGAAAGCCATTTAATCCTTGACTTTAAAACTCTAATAGGCTGTAAAGTTACAGAAGTACCATACACAAAATTAGTTATACTATTGTACAACGTGCCAGGCTTTGCTAAGCCATCTACAACCATAGGGCTTAAAGCCTGATTAATTTTTAGACGAGGCTGGATTAAATCTTCAGAAAAATCAAATCCTTCAATGCCTCTCATTACTCCTGGAGTTGCTACGGAAGGAACTCCTACTTCTTCTTCTCGTTTTATTATTTTATCACTCATTACTATACCTCCTTTTCTGGTATCTTTGATATTTCTATATCAAAAGCTTTTAATACTTTTATAATAGCTTCTATATCATCAGAAGCATTTACTATTACTTGCTCGTCGTCCATCGTTGCTAAATATCTACTCATAATCATCCTCCTTGTATATTCTTACATTCTTATCAATAGACTGAGGATGACCTTTTTGAATTTTAGCCTGTTCTGCAAGTTTAGATACATATTCGTCATCATGTAATGCAATACTTCTAATTGCATCCAACCTTATTCTCCATACAGAATGATTTGTATCTAAGAATTCAAGAAAATCTACTTTAGTTTCTCCACCATAAGATTTAATCCTACAGTCGTAATACGTTGTCATGGTATAGATATTACCATCAATAAGCGTAACAAATACTGTTTTTAACTTAGGAAATTTTTTATTCTCTACCATTCTATCCCTTCCTCATAGATAACGTTGTTTTCATATAAAGTTCTACACCTGGAGGTAACTCTTCTCCTGCTTCAAGACGTTCATTTATGAAGCCACGTAGAGTATTTGGATTTATTGTAGCAAGTGCATCAAATAATCCTCGTTCTTTAAGCCAATTATATGCGATTTCTCTGTCTTCAGCTTTAAGACTCGGATATGACTTAACTATCGTTGTAAACAATACACCATCATCTGTCCTAAGAGATAATAAGTTAAGCCCTTCCATTTCTTGAATAATCTCATACTCAAGACTAGCAACTTCACTTTGTAGCTCTTTTAATTGCTCTTTCTTTTCATCCAATTCTGCTCTCATTTTCTTGTAGTTCTCCAGCTTCTCTACTAAATCCGCTGTCTCGTTTTCCATCGTAATCAACTCCTTTCTCTAAAATTTCTAAATTACCTAAACTAATCGTTCTCGGCACATACAATTCCTCCTTTGCATCCCAAAGTAATAAATTACATACTCCAAACTTAGATAGAACAATAGATGAAGCTAATACATTCAATATAGGAGCTCCACAAAGGAGAAGATAATCATCTTCTTCATAGTCCTGCATAGCTTCTATCATCTCGTATTTTATTCTATCAGTAAGAAATATATGAACTCTTCCTTTTGTGAGGTATATAAGTTCTCCATATTTCTTAGCTTGGAATATGTTGTGTCCACTGAAATTAACAACATATACTTTACTCAATATCCAACCTCCCTTCCTTGTGTTTTTTGTTTATGATACCATACATAATTTCAGCAACTGACATATTCTTCTGAAACATTTTAAGCATGTATGTATCAATACTCTTGTCAACTACTAAATCAATTACAGTCAATTTGTCTGAAGTTTGACCAATTCTGTTATTCCTTGCTAATGTTTGAATTCTATTCTCTACAGAAAAATCATTTTCTATGTATATCATTATATTTGAAGCAGTGAGGTTAAAACCAAAGCCTATACCTATCTGCCCTACAAAGACTTTACAGCTCTCATCGTTTTGAAATTTATCTATTGCTCCTTGTTTATCTTTAGTCTTACCATATAAAACAGCAGGATTATAGCCCTCCTTCTCAAGCAAAGCCACCAGCGTCTCAATAGTATGTATGAATCTGCACCAAACAATAACTTTCCTCCCATAAAGTTCGGACCCAAGCATACGCATTAGCTCTTTAATTTTAGGAGATGTGTCTATCTGAAAAATATATCCATCATCTGACTTTATAAATCCTGAAGTTATTTGTGCAAGACGCATTATTTTTGTTAAGACTATATTTACAGAAGCAGTAGAACCTAATTCGTCCAACTCTACTATAAGACGCTTATTCATATCATCATACGCTTTCGCAATTTTAGGAGTAACCTCTACAAATCTTTGCTCAAATACAACAGGAGGCAAATCCAAACAGTCCTCCTTTCTAAACATAATAGAAATCGTAGAAACCTTATCAGCAATCTCACGCAGTTTATGCTCTTTAGGCTTCCATACAGGAAAATTTCTCCCTAAATTATAAAAATAGATATTCCTAAAAGCATAAAATTGAGTTCCAAATAACGAGGGGTCTATAATAAGCATCTCACTAAAGACATCCATAGGGGTATTTGTTATAGGAGAACCTGTAAGCCCCAGCCTGTAGGGAATGTCTTTACTAATACTCCTTAACGCTTTAGTCCTTAATGCTGTATGGTGTTTTACATAAGTAAGCTCATCTACAATAAGCATACCAAAGTTTTTACTTATTAACTGCTTCTCAAATTTCAAAAGATAGTCATAGTTAATTATGTAAAAATCAGCTTCAGTGCATAAAAGCTCTTCTCTTTTAGAAAAACTACCATACAGCACAACAGACGTTAAATTCTTTTTAACTGCTTCAATTTCGTTTTGCCAATTGTATAAGACTGTTGCAGGTGCAACAATAAGGCAAGGCTTATTTAAGCCTCTTTTTTTGCGATTATAATATGCGAGAATAGCAGGTCTTGTTTTACCTGTTCCCATTTCAGCAAGGAAACAGCATTTGGGATGCTTCAGAGCAAATTTAAGCATATCTATCTGATGTGAATATAATCCCAAAGCTCTTCTCCTTTTAATTATATTTTAATTATTTTATTTTAACATATAGCTATGATAAAAGCAATTTATTCAACAGTTCATCCTTATCATCCTCGCTTAAATACCAAACTATATTAGAGTTGCAATCACTACATACAACGTGTATATCTGTAATAGTAACTCCGTTGCTCTTTTTAATTCTGTAAATTATTTTTTTATCTTTATCTATTGTCCCAGCTACTACCTCCTCTGTAACATATTTTACTATAACATTATACGTAGAATTTTCTTCTCCGCAGATAGGGCATTGTTTTAAATCCACCATCATACACCTCCTTTCTTAATGGGGCAGTTTATTTTCTGCCCCATTTACAAAATTGCCTTTTAACAGGCAACTGTTTCTCTTCCTTATAAAACCTTTTAATTGTATTTTCTATAGCTTTTTCTGTGTATATAGTTAATGAACTACCACACATATTTTTACCATCTGGAGTAGCTCCATAGCCATTCACAAACCTCTTGTATTTATTACTCCAACTATACCATAGCTTATTGTAGTAAAATCCGCTAATCATCTCCTTGTATTCTCTTAAACTATACACACCTTCAGGCTCATCAACTAATTCAAAATATAGCTCTTCCTCCCACTCAAGAAACTCCTTCTCCTTAGGAGATAATGCTTTAACTTCTTCATCAGATAAATCCCATAATCTTGGGAATGGTAAGGAGTAATTCATATTAATAACTTTACTGACTACAGTATCATCAGATAAATAACACTCGTCATAATCCCAATTCATACTGCTGTAATACTTTTTATTCCAATATCTGTATACACTCCAGTCATCTTCAGGAACTTCAAATTTCTCTGTTGATACAAGTTTACCATTATTATATGTATATATTACTCCTTCATTAGCCTGAAATATGTTTTGTGCCTCTATCTTTACAAGGCTATCTCTTATTGAAGAGAATACTAAAGCACCATTTTTAAAGTGTCCTATCCATAATGGGCTGGAGTTCCTTGCAAGAATAAGCTCATCAGGATTATCAGTATTTATTGCTGCAATTGCGAAACTCCCTCTTAGTTTCTCTAATGCATTTTTTACTCCTAACTTATCCATTAGCAAAGGTATAACCTCACTATCTGTCTCTGATTTTCTTTCAAGGCTATACGTATCTGTTAACGCATAATCATTAAACAATACTCCATTATGTATAAGAACATACTTATCACTTCTGAACGGATGGTTATTTGCGTTGTTTAGTGGAGTTCCTCCAGTCCCTGACCTTGTGTGTCCG
>Ga0255343_1006318_pt1 | contig 10617 bp, 7 predicted proteins | sample wastewater_treat_4_FD_192413 | JGI IMG/M metagenome (GOLD analysis project Ga0255343, IMG submission 192413) | Wastewater microbial communities from Lulu Island WWTP, Vancouver, Canada - plant16 | ecosystem: Engineered > WWTP > Wastewater > Unclassified | place: Canada: Vancouver, British...
TCTCCCTCGGTCACGCGTTCGTAAGACACTTTTGTCTCCTTCCTGTTTCCCACATGAAGGAAGTGTACTTCAACGCGTGGCCGCTTTCAAAACTTTAGGTGTTGCGCTGGCCGGTCGCGCGCGCGCAACTTAAAACACTAGCCTTTGCCAACAAACGGCTCAGCACAGCCCGCGACCTTCTTCTGCCCAAACTGATGAACGGGGAGGTGGCGGTATGAGTGGTACAGGCTATACCGCCGAAGTTGCTTTTGTGGACGCAGTGGACGGTGTGGACAAAGTGGACAAGGTGGACGCAATGGACTGGGTGGACGTAGTGGACAGAGTAGACGTGGGGGGTGCTTTATGGCCGGCCATGAGCCTTTGATTCCCAGACATGGCGGTTATCGCAAGCTGAAGAGCTTTCAGGTGGCGCAACTGGTCTATGATGTGACGGTGCGCTTTTGCGACCGCTATGTAGATCGGCGTAGCCGCACCCACGATCAGATGGTGCAAGCCGCCCGTTCCGGCGTGCAGAATATCGCCGAAGGCTCGCAAGCCTCGGCCACCTCGAAAAAAACAGAACTCAAGCTGACTCAAGTGGCCCGCGCCAGTCTGGAGGAACTCAAACTCGACTATGAGGACTTTCTGCGTCAGCGGGGAGCGTCGCAATGGCAACGGGACAACCCGCTGCGCCAGGAGCTGGTCGATCAGCGGTGCCAGACCGCTGACGAAGTGGCGGCCTGGGTCGTACAGGCAGCAAAGAGAAGCCGGGAGCATGGGCAACTTTCCGAAACGTCCACAGCGTCCATAATGTCCACCAAGTCCACCCCACTCACTGAGCTTTACCCCGAGCTTTCCGCCAATGCCGCGCTCACTCTGCTGGCCGTGGCCTGCTCGCTGCTCGACCGTCAAGTGGCACGGCTGGCCGCCGATTTCGAAACCGCAGGCGGCTTCACGGAGCGCCTGTATCGCGTCCGCACAGAAAACCGGAGAAGGCAGCAACCATGACTTCACCCTACACCGAAGACACGCTTGTCCAGCAGACCACCGCCGAGTTTCTGGAACGGGAACTCGGCTGGGAGTCGATATATGCCTACAACGAGGATTTCGGGCCAAGCAGTCTCCTAGGGCGGAAGTCGGATCGCGAGGTGGTTTTGACGCGCATCCTGCGAGCCAAGCTTGAGGAGCTGAATCCGGGGCTTCCGGCTAGCGCCTATGACGATGCCATCCGCCAACTCGTCGAGGTCTCCGCTGCGCAGACCATGGCCGCCGTCAATCGCGAAAAGTATGAGCTGATCCGGGACGGGGTGCGGGCGACCTTTCGTAACGCTAAGGGCGTGCGGGTGCGCCAGCGGCTGCGGGTGCTTGATTTCGATGTTCCCGGAAACAACCATTTTCTCTGCGTGCGGGAGCTGTGGGTGCGCGGCGACCTCTACCGCCGCCGGGCGGATATTGTCGGTTTCGTCAACGGCTTGCCGCTCCTGTTCATGGAGTTGAAGAATGTCAGCAAGGACATCCGGATCGCCTACGAGCAGAACTTTTCGGATTACAAGGACACCGTCCCGCACCTCTTTCACCACAACGCTTTTGTGGTGCTGGCCAACGGAGTGGATGCCAAGCTCGGCTCGCTCACCAGCCGGTTCGAACATTTCCACGAGTGGAAGCGTCTGGCCGAGGATGAGCCGGGTGCCGTGAATATGGCGACGCTCCTGAAAGGCGTATGCACCAAAGCCAACTTCATGGATCTGGTGGAGAACTTCATCGTTTTCGACGATTCGTCTGGAGAGTCGCGAAAAATTCTGGCGCGCAACCATCAGTTTCTGGGGGTCAACCGGGCCGTCGACTCCGTTCGCAACCGGAAGGCCAAAAACGGCAAGCTGGGGGTGTTCTGGCACACCCAGGGATCGGGCAAGAGCTACTCCATGGTGTTTTTCACTCGCAAGGTGCATCGCAAGCTGGGCGGTAATTTCACCTTTCTGGTTCTCACCGACCGTGAAGATCTCGACACCCAAATCTACAAGACCTTTGCCGGTTGCGGCGTGGTGGATAATGACCGCGCCCCTTGTCGGGCGTCGAGCGGAGAGCATCTCGCCCAGCTCTTGACCCAGCACAAATCGCATGTCTTCTCGTTGATTCAGAAATTTCACCAGACCGTGACCGAAGAAGAGGCCTGGTCCCTGCGCGACGACCTGATCATCATCAGCGACGAGGCCCACCGCACCCAGTACGGCATGCTGGCGCTCAATATGCGGAACGCCTTGCCGAACGCCGGTTATATCGGGTTTACCGGCACGCCCCTTTTCAAGGATGACGAGATTACCCGGCGGGTGTTCGGCGACTATGTGTCGACCTATGATTTCCAGCGGGCCGTGGAGGACAAGGCCACGGTGCCGCTTTACTACGATGCGCGCGGCGACAAGCTCGGCGTGATGATAGGCGATTTGAATGAGCGGATCGCCGAAAAGCTGGAGGAGTTCGAGACGGTCGATATCGACGTGGCGCAGCGGCTGGAACAGGAACTCAAGCGCGACTACCACGTCATCACCGCTGGGAAACGGCTTGACCAGATTGCCCAGGATTTTGTGTACCACTACTCCATGTCGTGGGAGGGCGGCAAGGCGATGCTGGTGTGTATCGACAAGATTACCTGCGTCCGTATGTACAACCTGATTAGGTCTTACTGGGACGCGAAGGCCGACGAACTGGAAGCGCATTTGTGCCAAATCGCCGACGAACAGGACGAGCAGTATCAGAAGCGCCGGCTCGCGTGGATGCGTGAAACAGAGATGGCGGTGGTGATCAGCGAAGAGCAGGGTGAGGTCGAGAAGTTCCGCAAGTGGGGACTGGATGTTGTTCCGCACCGTCGCCTGATTAAAGAGGGCATCGATCTGCCGGAGGCGATGCGGGATCGGCCGCAGTTCCGGAACATGCAGCGCCTGCCGCTGGAAGACGCCTTCAAGGCCGACGATCACCCCTTCCGCGTGGCCATCGTGTGCGCCATGTGGCTGACCGGTTTTGACGTTCCCTGCCTCTCTACCCTCTATCTGGACAAACCGCTCAAGGCGCACACGCTGATGCAGGCCATTGCCCGGGCCAACCGGGTGAACGAGGGCAAGAACAACGGGATGATCGTCGACTACTGCGGCGTCCTGAAACATCTGCGCGAGGCGCTGGCGACCTTTACCGGAACGGGAGACAGTGGGCGCGGCGAAGGAGGCGGCGAAGGAGGAGCCGAGCCGACACGACCGAAGGAAGAATTGCTGGAGGAACTGCGCGAGGCGATCAATCTTGTTCGGGGGTTTCTTGCGGAGCGGAATGCGTCTTTGGACGGCATCATCCATCAGACTGGGTTCGCCCGGAATGCGGCGATTCACGCGGCCAAGGAAGCAGCCAATGAAAGCGACGAGAGCCGCAAGCGTTTCGAAGTGATGTGCCGGATGGTATTCACGAAGTTCAAGGCGTGTATCACCATTGAAGGCGTGAATGCGTTCCGCGAAGATGTCAGCGCGATTAAAATCGTCTACGACAGCCTGCAAGAGGATTGTCAACAGGCGGACATTGCCGACATTATCCGTGCGCTACAGGGCATTGTCGATGAGGCGATTGAAACGCAGTCCCCGTCAGGCGGCACCAAGGAAAGGGTACCATACGACATCAGCAAGATCGATTTCGACCGCCTGCGCCAAGAGTTCGAACGCAGTCCGATCAAACGGACTAGTGTACAGAACCTGAAAAACGTCATCGAAAAGCGCCTGCAGCGCCTGCTCGAACAGAATCCATTACGAACCAACTTCCAACAGCATTACGAAGCGATCGTTGCCGCGTACAATCGCGAAAAGGACCGGGTGACGGTTGAAAAGACCTTTGAAGAGCTTCTCAAGTTCTGCAGCGAGTTGGATGAAGAGGAGGACCGCGCTGCACAGGAAGGACTTGACGAGGAGAGCCTCGCTCTGTTTGATTTACTGAAAAAGCCAAAGTTGACGCCGAACGATATCAAGCGGATCAAAGAGGTTTCCCAAGAATTGCTAGAAACGCTCAAGTCGAAAATATCGGCGATCAAACACTGGCGCGACAAAGAATCCACTCGGGACACGATACAACTGGTCATTCGTGATTATCTCTGGAGTGACCAAACCGGACTGCCGGAAGCCTATTCGGAAGATGAGATACAGGACAAGGCACAGGCGGTTTTCGCACATGTGATCCGGGCATACCCAACGGTGCCCTCCCCTTACTACGTCAGCGTGGCGTCGTAGCGAGCGGTGCTGGACGGTCGAAAGGTTGCAGGTAGCCGCACTTTTTGCTAAGAACCTTTTGTGAGTGATGGATTGTTTTGCCACCGGCAAAACTCCACCGGCAAAACTACTAGGAGAACCGATATGAGCGAGAAAACGATCAAAACTGATTGCCCCTGCACGTGGCCGGGGTGCCCGCGGCATGGAGACTGCAAAGCCTGCAAGGCCTATCACCATGCCCGGGGCGAAAAAACGACCTGCGAGCAAAAGTAGAATGCCCGGTGAAAATACTCCACACATCCGACTGGCATCTCGGCCGTACGCTGTATGGCAGAAAACGCTATGAGGAGTTTGAGGCGTTTCTAGCTTGGCTGGCGGAGACGATCCGGGAGCGTGAGATCGACGCGCTGCTGGTGGCGGGGGATGTCTTTGACACCAGTACACCAAGCCACCGCGCCCAGGAACTCTACTACCGCTTTCTGTGCCGGGTGGTTGCCTCGCACTGCCGGCATGTTGTCGTTATCGCGGGCAACCATGATTCGCCGTCGTTCCTCAATGCCCCCAAAGAGTTGCTCAAAGCCCTCAACGTCCATGTGGTCGGCAATGCTTCTGACTGCCTGGAAGACGAGGTGCTGGTGCTCCGCAATGCGCAGGACGCGCCGGAACTGATCGTCTGCGCCGTGCCCTATCTCCGCGACCGGGATATCCGCACGGTAGAGGCCGGCGAGAGTGTCGAGGACAAGGAGCGGAAATTAACCGACGGCATCCGCGCACATTATGCCGCCGTCGCTGCCCTGGCCGAACAGAAGCGCGCGGAGTTTAGGGGCGACATCCCTATCGTCGGCATGGGGCATCTGTTTACCGCAGGCGGACAGACGGTCGACGGCGATGGCGTGCGCGAACTCTATGTGGGTTCGCTGGCGCATGTGACGACCCAAAGTTTCCCCGCCAGCTTTGACTATCTGGCGCTCGGGCACCTTCACATCCCGCAAATGGTGAGTGGCACCGCAACCATGCGATACAGCGGCTCTCCCCTACCCATGGGATTTGGCGAGGCCAAACAGCAGAAAAGCGTGGTGCTGGTCGATTTTTATCCACAGAGGAACGCAGACAAGGCTGACGCCAGAGACCCTTGCAAAACCCCTCGTGGCATGGGCGTCCCGCCCATGAAACACGGGCAAGATGCCCGTGCCACACCTGCACACAAGGGGGATTGCAAAGGCCTCGATAATCGGCCAAAAGCTCACATCAGCCTAATCGACGTGCCAGTGTTTCAAAAACTTGAGCACATCAAGGGCACGTGGGACGATATCAAGCGCCGCATCCTTGAGTTGTCGGCAACGGACGCCTCAAGCTGGCTCGAAGTCGTCTACGAGGGCGAAGAAGTCATCGGCGACCTGCGCGAACGTCTGGAGACTGCGACAGCCGATACCCAAATAGAGATTCTCCGCGTCAAAAACAACCGCATCATCGACCGCGTACTGGGGCAGCTCCACACAGAGGAAACGCTCGATGATCTGACCGTAAACGATGTGTTCGAGCGTTGCCTCGCCGCGCATAACGTGCCTGACGAGCAGCGGCCCGAGCTGCTGCGGACTTATCAAGAAGCGGTCGCGTCGCTCGACGAGGACGACGCGCTTTTCTGACATGATTGACAAGATTGACAAGATTGACATGATTGGGGCGCGGCAATGGAACCGCCGAAACGCGGCAATGGAGGGCGAGTGTCCCCACGAGCCGCCTTCCGCGCATAGCGCGGAGGGAAAGCGGTGCCGTGACCCGCGCACAGCGCGGCTCTTGTCACCGCACTCCAAATTGCGCGCATCCAGTTCTGTGGGCGGCGTTTACGCCGCTCCAAAATCTCTGCGTCTCTGCGTCTCTGCGTTAAAAAAACGCTCAACGCTCATTTTTTATGTCCCGGCTATGCGAAGGGGCTCGCGATGAGGATCCTCCAAATACGCTTCAAGAATCTGAACTCGCTGGTCGGTGAATGGGAAATCGACCTGACGCATCCGGCCTATGTGTCTGACGGCATCTTCGCCATCACCGGCCCCACCGGATCGGGCAAGACCACCATCCTCGATGCCATTTGCCTCGCGCTTTACGGACGCACGCCGCGTCTGGACAGGGTCAATCGGAGCGGCAACGAAGTCATGTCCCGCCAGACCGGCGAGTGTTTTGCCGAGGTGACCTTCGAAGCCCAGTCCAAGCGCTACCGCTGCCACTGGAGCCAGCATCGGGCGCGCAAGAAGCCGGACGGCGAACTCCAAGCCCCGAAGCACGAGATTGCCGATGCCGACTCCGGCGAGATTTTTGAATCCAAAATCAAAGGCGTCGCCGAAGAGATCGCGACGGCCACCGGCATGGACTTTGACCGCTTCACCCGTTCCATGTTGTTGGCACAGGGTGGTTTCGCCGCATTCCTGCAGGCAGCACCCGATGATCGGGCACCGATTCTGGAGCAGATCACGGGCACGGAGATCTACAGCCGGATATCCATCCGCGTCCATGAGCGCCAGCGCGACGAGCAGGAGAAGCTGAACCTGCTCCGCGCTGAAACGGCCGGCATCGTGATTCTTGAACCGGAGCAGGAGCAAGCGCTGGAGCAGACACTCGAAAACAAGCGCAAGGAAGAGACGGAGCTTGCCGCCGCGTCAGCCGCCACCGGAAAGGCCATCGCCTGGCTCACCCTCATCGACGGACTGAAAAAAGAGATCGTCGATCTGGCCGATGAAGCGGACAAGCTGCAGGGCGAGATCGAGGCATTCAAGCCGGATCGCGAAAAGCTAGGACGCGCCTTGAGTGCCGCCACGCTAGACGGCGCATACGCTACACTCACCGCCGCCCGCAAGCAGCAGTCGGCTGACCAAGCCGCCTTGAAAACCGAAGAGGCGGCGCTGCCCGGACTGGAAATCTCTGCCAAGGAACAGGCCGAAGCCTTGCAAGCGGCTGAGCAGCAAACCGTCCAAACCAAAGAAGCACTGAAAGCGGCCGCGCCGACCTTGCAGAAAGTCCGTGCACTGGATCAAAAGCTGGGCGACCAGCAAAAAGCTGTCGCGGATAGCGAAGCGGGTTGCAAAAGAGATACAGCCAAGATCGATGCGGATAAAAAAGCCCGGCTCGCGGAACTGGACAAACGATCCAAGGCGTGCGAGGCGTTGCAAGGCGTGGACGCCTTCCTCAAGGAACATGCGCAGGATGAAAGGCCGACCACTTTGTTGCGCGAGTACCGCGCCGAGAAGGACGCTCTGTTGCGTGAAATGGCGCTCCTGACTCGGATCGCAGAGCTTGAAGAACATCGCGCTAAGTTGCAAGACGGCAAGCCTTGTCCGCTCTGCGGCGCGACCGAACACCCATTCGCGGCAGACAATGTGCCGCTCCCCGATGAAACCGAGCAGCGGATTGATGAGTTGTCTCGCCTGATCGACAAAATCGAGGATCTGATTGAGAAAAAGACAGAGATCGAAAAGCAGATTGCCGACATCGACAGCGAGGTCAAACGGCTGGATGCGGTCATCGAAACCCAAGACGCCGCTCTGGCCGAAAAGTTGGAGCAACTGGAGACTTTAAAAAAGGAACTCGCCGCCGCGAGCGCGGAGCGCCGGTCGCTGTACGGCGACAAGCGGCCGGACGATGAAGAGCGCCGCTTAAACCAAGCGGTTGCCGCTGCCGAGAGTACCGAGAAGCAGGCCCGAGAACGGCACCATGAACACCAGCAAAAGTGGAACACCGCGCAGGATCGTGCCGCATCGCTCAAACGGCGCATCGAGCACCAAGAACCGGAACTTAAAAAACTTGAAACTGAATTTTCCGCCGCGCTCGCGCCGGTGGGGTTTGCAGATGAAGGGCAGTTCTTGGCGGCCAGGCTTTCCGCTGAATACAGAGCCGAGTTGACGGACACGGCAAAGAGTCTGGACGACCGTCAAACCGAATTGAAAGCACGACAGAAGGATCGGGAAGCGCATCTGGCTAAGGAGTTGGCTCTTAAACTCACCGACGAGCCTCTGGAAGCGCTTGAGCCGCGATTCAAAGAGCAGGAGGAGACCCTGAAAGAGGTGCGGGATACGATTGCCGGTCTCAAGCACAAACTGAACGAGAACACGGTTGCCAAAGAGCAGATGGAGACCAAACAGGCCGCGATCGAAGCTCAGAAAAACGAGTGCCGCAGGTGGGAAAATCTGCACGAGCTGATCGGCTCCGCCGACGGCAAAAAGTACCGCAATTTTGCGCAAGGGCTGACCTTCGACATGATGATTGGTCACGCCAACCGTCAGTTGCAGAACATGACCGACCGTTACTTGCTGACGCGCGACGATGCGTCGCCCTTGGAACTCAATGTGGTCGACAACTATCAGGCCGGAGAGATCCGCACCACGAAAAACCTTTCCGGCGGGGAGAGCTTTATCGTCAGTCTCGCGCTGGCGTTGGGCTTGTCCCACATGGCAAGCCAGAATGTCCGCGTGGACTCACTGTTCTTGGACGAAGGGTTCGGCACGCTGGACGAAGAGGCGCTCGACACCGCGCTGGAAACCCTCGCGGGTTTACAGCATGACGGCAAGCTGATCGGCGTCATCTCGCACGTCTCCGCCTTGAAAGAGCGGATCAGCACACAGATTCAAGTCACCCCCCAAACCGGCGGCAGGAGCGTGCTGTCTGGGCCGGGGTGCGGGAGGCTTTTTTAACCGCAGTTTTTTGGGGGCATAGCTCGGTTTTTTCTCTCACGGAGACACAGAGGGCACAGAGACTTTTTGGGGGACTGCCGGAACTGCCGATCCTGCGGGTGTGGCACGGGCATCTTGCCCGTGGGCATGGGCGCCCCGCCCATGCCGCAATCCCCGCAGGCCCGGTAGTGCCGGGAGTGCTGAGAGCGGTGGTCAAAATACCTGTCCCTTAGTAGTTGTCCAAGGTGAAGGTGGCGCAGACATTCCTGTCTGTGCATCTCCGGCAGACAGGAATGCCTGCCTCACATTGCGAATGAGCCTTGAAGGAGCCGCTCTGTTTGCGGGCGGTCTCCTTGGTTTCGGGGGTGTACGCGCCGAGCAACTCCGGATCGAGAGCCACGTCGCTGTCGTTCGGGTCGTTTTCGTCCACCATGGATAAAGCATCCCACTTGTAACTAAATAGAACCCGTGAAGAACTTATCACTATAAACAAACGCCAGTCAACCGAAGCGGTGGTTTCCCCGTTTTCCCCTTGTCTTTACAGATGCCCGGGGTTATCTTTCCCTGACGAACCATCCCCCAGAGGAAGAGGAGAAAGACCATGAAGGTTATTAGTACGCCGGAGGCCCCTGAGGCGATCGGCCCTTATGCGCAGGCCATTGAGGCCAACGGATTCATTTTTTGCTCGGGACAGCTTGCGATCAATCCCGCTTCCGGCGAGATTGAGGTGGTCGGCGCGGCAGAGCAGATGATGCGTATCTTGCTCAATCTGCGTGCTGTGCTGGAAGCGGCAGGCTCCGGCCTTGATAGGGTGGTAAAAACCACGCTCTTCTTGACCGACATCGGCGACTTCCGGCTGTCAACAAGGTCTACGGCGAGATGTTCGGCGACCACCGACCGGCGCGATCGACTGTCCAAGTGGCGCGCTTGCCGAGGTGCGCACGCGTCGAGCTTGAGGCGATCGCGCTCAAGCACAAGGCAAGCAATTGAACGCGAAAAGCACCCTTGAACTTGGTGCATGGCTCTGTTTTTTCTCACACGAAGGACACGAAGGTTTTTTTGAGGGCACTGCTCGGGTTTGTTTAACGCAGAAGCGCGGAGACGCAGAGATTTTTTACCGCGCCGTATGCGGCACAATGATGTCAATGATGTCAATAATGTCAATCATGTCAATTATGTCGAAAAAAGCGCCACCCCCCAACCGATTACCGGTGTGCGGGGAGGTCCGCGGAACGGTTCGGTTTGAGTGGAGCGGCGGGAATTGCTACGATACACGTAACGCATGAAACAGCCCGTCATCCCGCGCGTGGTGATTATGACATCCACGATCGCCAAAGGCTTGCAAGAGATGCTGCAAGGGGTGCTGGCCTATGCGCAGGAGCATGGGCCGTGGCGGATTTACCAGCAGGAGAACCGGCGCTGGATGTACGAATTGCACGACCTCAAGCGCTGGGGATGCACCGGGGTGATCGCAGCGGGGATTATCACACCGTCGAAGAGGCGCGGCAGATCGCCACGTTGAAGGTGCCGGTGGTGGTGCTGCTGCAACCGCACCCAATGCGTCAGCGCGGTTACCCGCTTTTCAAATGGCCGTGCGTGGTGTGGAACTCGACCGCGATAGGGCGCATGGCGGCCGAATACTTTGTGGAGCGGCACTATACGCACTTCGCTTTTGTTGGACACATCTACAGCGACTCTTACTGGTCGGTGGCGCGCGAGCGCGGGTTCCGTGCGGCGTTGCG
>Ga0255343_1006325_pt1 | contig 10608 bp, 13 predicted proteins | sample wastewater_treat_4_FD_192413 | JGI IMG/M metagenome (GOLD analysis project Ga0255343, IMG submission 192413) | Wastewater microbial communities from Lulu Island WWTP, Vancouver, Canada - plant16 | ecosystem: Engineered > WWTP > Wastewater > Unclassified | place: Canada: Vancouver, British...
TGAATGCCGGAATGTGCCTTCAGCGCAGTCACTTGTGCCGCACCCCACATCTTGTGCTAAAATATTCTTGACACACAAGAGTGCGTTTCTTATACTGCCGTCAACTAAAAGCAAGTTCTTATCAATTTTTATATAGACATTAATTTTTGGATTATTTGAATATTTTGAATGGAAGGAGGTAGCGTAATAATGCAAAAGATAAGTTTAGTATTGGCTGTGGTGATTGGGTTGTTGATGAATGTAAATGTTTTTGCTCAAGACGATGTTCGGCTTCAGGATATCAAAAATTGGAAACAATTCTTTATTTCAAAAACGGGGAATAAATTTTCATATCGGCATATTGGGGGTGATCCGCTTGTGCCATATATACAAAAAAACAAAGAAGCTCTCGGGTATCGATACTTTTTCGTTAGAGTTGATCCTAGTCAAGAACTGCGTGATAAAATGCAGAATTCATTATCAAAAAAATATCCGGAAGAATTCAAAAATACTATATTTAATTACGGCATTGTTTGGGCTCGTATAGACGGTCAAGGTAATATAATAGAACCTGTGCATGAATTTATTTTTTCTGATACAAACGAATTAATAGTAGATTATGACACAAATGACAAACCTTGGCCTCTTAAGGGGTCAATTTATGAAAAGATTCCATTTGATAAGAATGAGTTAAAACAAGCGAAACAAGAGGCAGCACTCAGGGACAAAGATGAAATATTAAAAAAGAAGTATGGCGTTGAAAAGGTTGTAGGGATTAACCTCTTAGAAGTTAACCCATACGAGTTTGAAGGTCATACGATAGCTGTTGTAGTGCAGTTTCAAAAAATGCTTTCTAAATCATCCGCAATTTTCTTTAGTGGATATACAAACTTGAGTGACTCTACGGGTGTGCCAGACCAAATTATCGTTACGGGAATACCTAAAGGAACTCACTTTAAATCAGGTTTCATGGCTCCTCGGATGATGTTGGCTCTCAAAGGAAAAGGTACTATAGCAGGCACTAATGCCTATGGAGCCAAGGTTAAGGCTCCTCATTTTCAGTGGATTGGTATAATATCTGGAGAACAAAAATCAGTATTTGAGGAACAACGAGACAATAGTCGGCAAGATGCTCTTCGTAATGCGGAACGCTCTAGGAGCATTCCAAATAGATGAAAGACATATAATGAGGAGGATTATTTATGAAACGCATTATAACCCTGTGCGCAAATAAAGGATAGATGTCTAACTTACCAATAAAAAGGATGGGCTATATGGCATTGGTAAAGTGCAAAGAGTGTGGACAGGAGGTCAGTCAGAAAGCGGGAAGTTGTCCGAAGTGTGGCGCACCGATTAAAAAAAAGACTTCCATGGTTACATGGGTGATAGTAATTTTATTTATACTCTGGCTAATCGGATACATCGGAACAAAAGGGTCGTCCAATAATCAGTCGAAAGGTAATGCTAGTTTACTTGCACAGTTAACTCATCCTAATGATGATTCGTCAAGAGTAAACCCCGCACCGGAAGGCTCAATAGATACGCCTCAAAATAAAACTACTTCAAAAGAGAACGGGGCTATCATCACAACTGACCAGCTTATGACCAATTGTATAGTCCAGTATAGAGCTGCTCTCGGCATGGGAAGAGAAGCAAATGAATATATAAACCAGATTAAGTATATGAACAAAGAAATCGCCGTCAAAGGTCAAGTGTATTACGTTGAACGCGACAACAATGGTGCCGTATCTTTTGTTTCATTTACTGCTGGTCCTTGTTTAGCAGAAGGTGGAAATTTTGTAAGGTTCTATCCGCGAGATGATAATAAAGACATATTTAATAATATACAACTAGGTCAATCAGTAATCATTACCGGCAGGTTCGATAACTATGGTCGTTTGAGAGAAGCCATAGAAGAGGAAAGAAGAGATGACGGGTGGCTTATTAAAAGTTGTGGCTATTACGCTATATTAAAAGAATGTAAAATTACTAATTGAATGGAGTCAGTCGGAACCAAAGAGTCTCTGTTAAATTTTTAACTTCATGGCTGTTTCACTGTTGCAGAACAAATCAGCGGGGATTTTCAGAGGCATGGAATGGCTACTTTGGAACCTAAATCGGGAGAGCGTGTCCGGGATGTGCATATCAATGATGATACCATCAGTGTCGATCTTTTCGATGGGCGAACCATAACGGTGCCATTGGCATGGTTCCCCCGGCTGCTGCATGCCACTCCGTCGGAGCGGGCGGAATGGCGTGTTTCGGGCGCCGGATATGGAATTCACTGGCCACGCCTTGATGAGGATCTTACAACGCAGGGACTTTTACAGGGAGCTCCTGCACCCCGGAGAAAAGAAAAAGCCGCTTAGCACCTCATCAGCCCGCGTCTTTGGGCTAAAATATTGAAAGAAAGAGGATCGAAGCGATGGTGGATAAAGCTGCTGTAAGATCAGGAATCAACATCCGAGCCTTAGTCTCGGTGGCTTTATTTTGCGCAGGTGTATGGCTGGTACCTTCCGGCATAGCGCTCCATTTTGCTTCACACGATGGCGCCACAAAGTGGAGCCATCTGTTCATGACCATTCACAACGCGGCTTCTTTTCTCTTCTTACTGGCGGCTGTCGTTCACGTGATGATGAACTGGAAGGTTCTTGTCCACTACGTGAACGCAAAAGTCGGAGAGTATATGAAGTTCAAGAAAGAGCTACTCATTGCAGTCCTGGGTGTGTCGGCATTGGTGATGCTGGTGGCGTTTCATGCACTCCCCGTTCCGTAGGCGGCGTTTTTGGCAAGCATGAATGTATGACCAGTCAATATAGACGCTCGCTGCGCTCCAGGTGATCTTTTCATCATGCCCTTTGATACTAAAATGAAAAGGAGTGGTTTATGAGCAAATGTCTGATTATGGTTGATTTACAGAATGATTACTTTGCAGGTGGTCTGATGCAACTTGCAGGCATTGAGGATGCGGCAGAAAATGCCCGGCTTCTCTTGACTGAATTCAGAAAGACAAAATCACCTATCATTCATGTACAGCACATTTCTATTCCTCCTAACGCTTTCTTCTTCTTACCGGGAACAGACGGAGCTAAAATAAATGACAGGGTAGCTCCCCAAGTGGGCGAAGAAGTTGTTGTAAAAAATTATCCAAACAGTTTTCGTGATACAGCCTTATTGAAAATCCTAAAGAATTTGCACATCGATGATCTCGTAATCTGTGGCGCTATGAGTCACATGTGCATAGACGCAACTACCCGTGCAGCTTTCGACTTGGGTTTTAATTGTGTTGTTGCTGCGGATGCATGCGCAACAATGGACTTGTTCTTTAATAATAAAATCATAAAAGCATCAGAGGTTCATGCATCCTTTATGGCTGCACTATCATTTCCTTATGCCAAAGTAATTTCAACAAGAGATATTTTGAAGGATATGGCATAAAAAAGTCAATACAGCAGATCGCTGCGCTCCTGCGGATTTTTTCGTCAGGCAGTCGCAAAACGGGCTGAAATCATTACACCAGGGAGAACGAGATGCACGATCTTAAATTAAGCACGGCAGTTTGCGGAATTGATTGCTTCAACTGCGAATTTTATTACACGAATATTGATTCTTTTTTTGAAAAGATGTCTAAAGAGAGAAAAGCTGGCTTTACTTCCCGCGGAATGACAAAAGAGAAATTGCTTTGTAAGGGGTGCCGAATATCAGGATGCACGATGATCGCTGGAAAATGTGAAACACTAGAATGTGCGAAACTGAGAAAATTGGATTTCTGCTTTGAGTGCAGTGACTTCCCTTGTTCAAAATTGCAACCCTTGGCAGAAGGCGCTGACAGGTACCCTCATAATTTAAAAATTTATAACTTAACGACTATTAAAAACAAAGGACTTGAGAAGTGGGCTTCGGAAGTAACCGAAATAAGGGAAAGATATTTCAAAGGAAAATTCAAGATTGGCGCCGGGCCACAAAAATGACATCCGCTGATTTATGAGCATCTATTCATTGCTGCACCATGACGAAAGATTCGCTTAACGGGGGCAATGCAGCCGGTCGCTCACGCTCCGGCTGATTTTTTCGTTACGTGAGAAAATAATATGTCATTATTCGAAAATCGAATACTTTCTGATTCAATAGAAATCAGAGCGACTCCAGAGACCGTCTTTAAATTCTTGACCAGCATCGTTGATGATGAAAGTTACAAGACGTGGCACAATGCAGACCATGTAAGTTTCCGATGGTTAAAAGGTCAGCCTTGGTCAGAGGGTTCAGTAATGGTAGCGCAAGAGTACCTTCACGGAAAAATCCATAAATTCAAATTTCAAGTCACAAGAATAGTGCCGTACAGACATATAGAATATTCGCCAACATCAAGATTCATGAGAAAATTCTTCCCTAAAAATGAATTCGTGCTGGAACCAAAAGGGAAGCACTGCCTTTTCATTGCCAGAGGGACCTATCGCGTTGGATGGATTGGCAAAACATTTTTTAAAAAAGCTATTGAAAACGGCTTATCAAGCGTCAGAAGACACATGAAAGAAGAAGGCGAAAACCTGAAAGTAATAATTGAACACAACAGGCCCCCTACACCAGATCACGTGACTTCGGCCCGCTCCTGGTGAGCTTTTCGTTCGGCAAACAATTTGAGAGGCATGGGCTCATGAAAAAAATGCAAATCGGCAAAGCGTTCACTCTGATGGAACCAGGCCCGGTTGTCTTTGTTACGACAAATGATGGAAAGAAGAACAACATCATGACAATCTCCTGGACAATGGTGATGGACTTTACACCGACTTTTGCCATAACCACCGGGCCGTGGAATTATTCTTTTTCCGCGCTTCGGAAATCGAAGGAATGTGTGATTTCAATTCCCACCGTTGACCTCCTTGATAAAATCGTTGGAGTGGGAACATGTTCCGGCGCCGACACGGACAAGTTTGAAAAGTTTGGGCTGACGCCGGTGAAGGGAAAACATGTCCGGTCGCCCCTGATTAAGGAATGCCTGGCGAACATCGAATGTAAGGTTATCGATATCGTCGAAAAGCACAATATCGTTGTACTGGAAGCCGTTGCCGCCTATATCGACAATTCACGAAAAGAGAAGCGCACCGTTCACGCAGTTGGCGACGGCACGTTTGTTGTCGACGGACGCAAGCTGAATCGCAGTAAAATGATGGCTCCCAAGCTTCCGGATGGTATTTAACCCTTTGTTGGGACCAGGCAACAATGTTACTTTAGAGTTTTTCCTAACAATTCGTTACAAACGACGATCCTGATGGGCCGCGCCTGACGCGCAACGTTAACCGCAACGCCGTTCTGGGGAACAAAGTGAGTGGAAGAAATTAATGTTTGAACAACTTGAAATGATGGACATCCGCCCGCAACCCTTCGAATTCTATAACGCCGCGGATCTCTGGACGGATGAACATACCTCAAAGCAGATGCTCAAGTTCCATTTGGACGAAAAGCTGGATGTCTCGTCCCGAAACATCGCTTTCATTGATCAGTCGGTGGATTGGATTGTTTCCCGTTTTAACATCGGCGCAGGAAAGACGATTGCCGATTTCGGCTGCGGTCCCGGATTATATACCACAAGGCTGGCCCGAAGACATGCGGTGGTCACCGGCATAGATTTCTCGAAGCGGTCAATCCAATACGCGCAGGAAATGGCAACTTGGGAGAAACTGCCCATTCGTTATGTCAACCGGAACTATCTGGATTTTGAAACGGACGAGCGTTTTGACCTCGTTCTGATGATTATGTGCGATTTCTGCGCTCTCAGCCCGGCTCAAAGGAAAACGATGATTGCCAAATTTCATCGGTTTCTCGAACCCGCCGGTTCGGTTCTCCTTGATGTGTATTCCTTAAACGCCTTCAACGAACGGGAAGAAAAGGCTCTGTATGAGGCCAATCTTCTCGATGGCTTCTGGTCTCGTGATAAATATTCCGGTTTTCTGAATACCTTCAAGTATGAGAAGGAAAAATTTGTTCTCGATAAATACACGATCATTGAGGCGCAGCGCACGCGTACAATTTATAATTGGCTGCAGTATTTCAGCCCTGAAGATGTGGAGGGGGAGTTTGCCGCCTGCGGTTTTGCCATCGAAAATTATTATGCGGATGTGGCGGGGACGCCTTTTTCATCGCACAGCAGAGAATTTGCGGTTATCGCCAAGAAACTGTAGTAAAAACAGCACAACCAAATCCGGCAGGTAAGAAATCCCTGAATTCAAATAACTTGTGATCGCAAAAGACCATGCGCCGCTGATGTGCCCATTGTTAAAATCAATCAAACGGATTTTCCCGATTGAAATCCGGCGTCAGCTTATATTCATTTACTTCCTGAATGAAAAGATTCCTAAAGCCCAGCCTTAAAGCGTAGTCCAGAACCTCCCGGTACTCAGCTGGAGTAATCCGGCGGGATAGGAGCGGGTGACGGCGCACTTTGGGCGGGGGCGAATACTGCGACATTAAACTAATCGGCACATTCAGCGATATTTCTTTTTTAATCAGACGGAAAACTTCTTTTGAATTTTCTATTTTCCCCGGCAGCACGAGATGTCGGGTAATCACACCTTTTTTCGCCACGCCGTTTTCTATCTCCAGTTCATCTCCCACCTGCCACACCATTTCTTTAAGCGAAGCCAGCGCAAAGCGCGGGTATCCCGGCGCGGCGGAATATTCCACCGCAACATCTTCCTGCCCGTATTTGAAATCCGGCAAATAAATTTCCACCATGCCGTCGAGCAGTTTGATAACTTCCGGATTTTCATAACCGCCGCAGTTATAGACAAAGGGAACTTCCAATCCTTTCGCGCGCGCCAAAACCAGCGCTTCCATAATCAGCGGCGTCTGCGGTGTGGGCGTTACCGGCTCGACGTTATGACAGCCGCGTTTCTGCAAATCCAGCATAACTTCCGCCATTTGCTCCACGGTAAGCCTCTGACCTTCCGTCGATTGAGATATCTGATAATTCTGACAATAAACGCAACCCAGGTTGCAGGAAACGAGAAAAATTGTTCCCGCCCCCCGGTGACCGGAAAGAGGCGGTTCTTCTCCATGATGCGCCAAAGCGCAATCCATAATTATCTTTGCCGGGAGTTTACAGAAACCCAATTCTCCCCGCGCGCGGTTAACGCGGCAAGCGCGCGGACAAAGCACGCAATTATCCAATATTTTCTTTAACTTAATGATTTTTTCTTCTGCGGGCATGAAACACAATATATTAAAACGCTTCCACCACGTCTTTTATCCTGCCGTTTTCCACCAATTCCAAGAATTCCTCGCCCAGCGGCGCCGCCAGTTCCACCGCTTTGTTCCAGTTTTTAATTCTTGTGTCCTGGTCATCAATGTAGGTGAGGAAATCATCGCGCTCCGGCACTTTTTTATTCGGCAGTTTTTCTATGAAATCCGGCGAAGGATAGACCATCAAAACATTACTCAAGGTTTCAGCATCAGGCGTCCTTTTTTTTAATTTTTTATCCAGCCAGCCGGGAATAATTCTTTCCTGATGATGAAAAAATAATACCACTTCATTTTTTTGCGCCGCAAATTGATGCGCCAGATGATAGTCAATCAATCCGCCGTCGCGGTAGGTGCCACGGTGTGCCCCATATATGTTTTTCACCCCAGCCACAACCAAAGGAATAGCGCCGGAAGCCATAACTGCGTATTTAAAGTTTATCTCATTAAGACGCACGTATGAACCATGAAATCCCGCCTGCAGACAGAAATACGGCGGCTTGGCGCCGTCGTAAAACACGACTCTCTCGGCAAAACGATAAATGTTGTTACGGCTGAATAAATTTGCCAAAAAGCAGGCCGCCAGACCTATTTTTTGCACAAAAACGGTTTCAAAAGAAACAAGATTGCGCGCACGCGCCGTAATAACCGCCAAACGAAACTTTTTGTTATTCAGGGCAAAAGGCAACGCGTCATCTTCCAAATAATCGTTGATAAGAGAAGTGAATTTTTCCAGAACTGTCTTCGGGTTATCTTTTCGAGAATACCTGGTATTTATATAGCCGTTCAACAGTTTGTTGTATGATTGCACGGCCTGCGGCTGAATCCACGCGGCAAACCGCCAAGCTCCTGCCGAAGCCCCTATCAGATGCACTGGTCGCGAATGTCCCAACAACCCGCTTTTCAGAAGGGTCAAATCAAATCCGCTGGCGATAAGCCACCGCGGTCCCACCGCCGCTCCAAAATAGGTGGAAATGGAACTTAAATTAAAGCCACCATCTTTGACTGTTTCATAAATACCCTTACCGGCTTTAATTTTTATCATCTTCATACTTTTTTCTCTCCCGGCAAAGCCCTTGACACTTAACCCTTTGTCCTGTAAATAAAAAACGGTTTTGGGCGTCGATACTTAAAACAACTTCTTAATATTCACCGTGCCGTTTTATGATAAACGGCTTTTACCAACAATTGAAAAAAATATATATAAATTTATTTTTAAAGGCATTAGGATATACTTCATGGACATAAAAAATTCAATAAGACAAATCGCCGAGAAAGCGCTAAAAGCGGCGCGTGATCTTGCGCACGCATCAACGGAGAACAAAAACGATGTCCTGCTAAAAATGGCTCAGGAGCTTCTGGCAAAGAGCGATTTTCTCATTAAGGAAAATGCCAAGGATTTAAGACAAGCTAAAAAATCCGGCCTTTCAGCGGCAATGATTGACCGTTTGACACTGAAAAAAGCGACCATTGAAGCCATGGCACAAGGATTGCGGGAAGTTGCGGCTCTGCCTGACCCGGTGGGCAAGATTACTTCGATGTGGCGTCGCCCCAACGGCCTTTTAGTCGGCCGCATGCGCATTCCGCTTGGTGTAATCGGTATCATTTATGAATCCCGTCCCAATGTCACGGTGGACGCGTCCGCCTTATGTCTAAAAGCGGGCAACGCGGTCATTCTGCGCGGCGGCTCTGAAGCGATTAATTCCAATGTGGCCGTCGCTTCCATACTGCAGAATGTTTTGCGCAAAAGCTCCATACCCGCAGGGGCAATTCAGGTGGTTCCTTTTACCGACCGCGAAGGAGTTTCCGCCCTGCTGCAGCTTGATGAATATATCGATTTGATTATACCCCGCGGCGGTGAAGAACTCATTCGTGCCGTGGTCGCCCAATCCAAAATACCTGTAATCAAGCATTACAAAGGGGTCTGCCATATTTTCGTGGATAAAGACGCGAATACGGATATGGCGGTGGAAATTTGCTTTAACGCCAAAGTTCAACGTCCCGGCGTCTGCAACGCCATGGAAACACTGCTCGTGCATCAAGATATCGCCTCCGACTTTTTACCCCGTGTGGCAAAAAAAATGCGCCAAGCCGGGGTTATAATCAAAGGCTGCGAAAAAACAAGAAAGATTATTAAAAATACTGAAGCGGCGGCGGAAAACGACTGGTATGCGGAATATCTTGACTTAATTCTGGCCATAAAAATTGTGGGAAATATCGATGAAGCCATCACGCATATAGAAAAATACGGCTCGCTGCACACGGAATCCATTATCACCGAAAACTACTCAAACGCGCAGAAATTTCTGAATGAAGTCAATTCATCCACTGTCCTGGTTAACGCCTCTACCCGCTTCAGTGACGGATTTGAACTTGGTCTGGGCGCGGAAATAGGCATTTCTACGACTAAGTTGCATGCTTTTGGGCCAATGGGACTGGAAGAATTAACCACCACAAAATTTATCATCTACGGCAACGGTCAGGTGCGCAAATGAAATGGGGGCTTTTCGGCGGCACATTTGATCCGATACACTTCGGACATTTAAGGGGCGCGGAAGAAATACTGGAAATGTTTGCTCTAAATCGCATTTTCTTTGTCCCCTCTTCCAGACCGCCGCATAAGCTGGAAGCCGATATCACGTCTTTTTACCACCGCGAGCAAATGATCAAGCTGGCCATCGAAGGCAATGTTAATTTTTCCTTTTCCGAAGTGGAAAAACTGCGCGCGGGCAAATCATACTCCGTGGAAACAGTTAAATATATTCTGAACAAATACATGGAAAACATGGAGTTGTACTTTATCGTCGGACAGGACGCCTTTCAGGCAATAACCACATGGAAGGATTGGGAAAATCTTTTAGTGCTGTGCAATTTTACCGTGATGACCCGCCCCGGCTACGAAAATATGAAACTGGACAAAATATTACCGCCGGATTTCGCCGCGCGATTTTCGTACGATGCCAAGATCGACGGCTTCAGAGGGCCAACAGGTTACTCTATTTATTTTCGCCACGTAAGTTTTCTGGATATATCTTCTTCACGGATAAGGGAAATGACAAAAACGGGAAAGTCAATAAAGTATCTGACGCCGGATCCTGTGCGTCACTATATTCTTAAAAATTCACTTTACAAAAAATAAGACCCCCCCCAGATTCTCATTTCAACATTCTGTAAAAAATCTAACTAGTCGTCCCTGAAAAAGCGATAACATATTGATATTATTACTTGGTTAACGTATTTATGTGTGCTATAATTGTTGGAAATTCAGGAAAAGGAGCTAAAAACCGGCAAATTGATGAGACCGAAAGACAACAATTTCGGAGAATCCGATGGGGACCTGTTCCGGTCGAGTTTGGAGCAGATACTGAGCAGAAGACATTCCTTGTATGTCAT
>Ga0255343_1006333_pt1 | contig 10601 bp, 16 predicted proteins | sample wastewater_treat_4_FD_192413 | JGI IMG/M metagenome (GOLD analysis project Ga0255343, IMG submission 192413) | Wastewater microbial communities from Lulu Island WWTP, Vancouver, Canada - plant16 | ecosystem: Engineered > WWTP > Wastewater > Unclassified | place: Canada: Vancouver, British...
CTTTTTTCATGGAGGTACCCTCCTTCTTAGATATTATCGGTTTAAACTAATATATAATTTTACATACAACCCATCAACCATCCTAATAAAATCTTGGGGATTATCTTAGATGCTTGCATGGGGGGGGTATGAGGGGGTTTAGCCTGATTTATGCTTGGAAGCGAAATACCCTCTTTGGTACGGATACGCAAATTTTAGAAACAGGCACCTTCAGTCTGTTTATAACCCTCACGAGGATGCCCCAGGTTGCACGAATTTTAATTTTGAATGGTTTAGTATGGCTCTTTTTTCAAAACGTATTCTATAGCTAAATATACTTACTTAGCTTAATAAGCTAACTTAGTAAACTTAGTTATAAAAGAAAAATTATCTTGTATTTTCTTGTATCTCGTTATACGATTCTAAATATGGTTATCACGATAGGAAGCACCAAGGGGGGTGTAGGCAAGTCAACGATAGCCTGTAACCTGGCAGTACAATCATCCCTTGCAGGGGTAGAAACCTTACTTGTTGATGCCGATATACAGGGGAGCTCCCTTTCATTCAGAAGCACCAGAGGGCAAGACGATATACAGGCAGTTGCCATAACTACCCCTACCCTGCACAAGGACCTAAAGAAGTTTGAAAGGCAGTATGGGCTCATCCTGATAGATGCAGGGGGAAGAGATACCGCTGTTTTCCGGAGCGCTCTTATAGCCTGTGATATGCTCCTTATCCCGGTCCGACCTTCACAGTACGATGTATGGGCTTCCAATGACACGATAAAGCTGTTGGAAGAGGCCAGGACCTACAAGGAGATCCCTGCATACTTTGTCATTAACCAGGCAACCAATACAAAGATAGCTCGTGGTGCCATAGAAGCAATGCAGACTTTTTCAGCCAACGCAACGATATTGAAAAGCACCTTGTACACAAGGGTTGCATACGAGAGTTCTATTGTACTTGGTAAGGGTGTTTCTGAGTATGAGCCAAAAGGGAAGGCTTCAGAAGAGATGAAGGCTTTATATCGAGAGGTAGTTAAGAAGGGAAAGGCATTATGAAAAAGATAACCTTATTTCTTATTATGCTTGTTTTTCTCTCATGTACTTCGGCATATGCTGATAGAGCTACATTAAAAGAATATAAACAGCTTAAAAAGGAACAGTCGATGGTGATTTATGTTAAGGGAATGGGTGACGGTTTGAGTTTGGCAAATGTTGCCTTGAAGCTTAAGGGACAATCACCCCTCTACTGTCCGCCACCCAAATTACCTGTGTCAGCCGATGGATATGTGACGATATTGGACGGTTATTTGGAAAAAAATCAACATATGAACAAGGAAGATATCCTTATTGGGGTATTATTGCTAAGGGCCCTTGAATATACTTTCCCATGTCCAAGTGAGTAGAGGTGCTAATATGCAAGTAAAAGCAGGCAAACCCGATGTAGAGAGCTTTATCAGCAAGGCAGATACTGCAGTTACAAAGATACCGAAACGTGACAAGGGCCAGGGAGATAAAACCTATCTGCTACGCTTGCCCTATGAGCTCTGGTATGAGCTCAAGATGGAAGCACTCAAAAAAGGCAGTACCCTGCACGACTATATCCTACACACGCTAAGGACAAGGAAGGGTTAAAGGAGTTCTTGGTTATCAAAAAATCCTTTTAGGCGATAACGTCAGAAGGAGGCTGTTATGAGAAAATACCGAATTATATTGGTAACGTCTGTAATCATGCTGAGTTTGTCACTTCCGGTTGGGGTATTTGGGTTTGAAGACTGGGTTCCCGGTTACGATAAGAAGGCAGGAAAATTTGTTTTTGCAGCGACTGTAAACTCCGCAGGCCACATATTCGGACAGTACTGTTACTTCAAAGACGAGTCTTGTCTATATCTTATCGGCATAGGCATAAACTGCGAGCCTGGCAGTGAATATCCCGCACTGATTAATGCTGATACAGGCTCTGCCTTCGTTCGTCTTGTATGTTTCCACAAATACGAATCGCAGCACGTGCTTGCCGTGAATAGTTTTGACGATATCGACCGTATAGTGAAAAAAGCTACCCGGTTTGGCATAGCTGTTCCAATGCAAAACGATGATTTCAAGGTAGCCCGGTTCAGCCTTCGTGGAGCAACTGAGGCCATCAATACCATGCTCGAAGCAGCAGAGTTGAAAATGAAGGGTAAGCCACAAAATAGAAGTAAACCAGCCGAAGAAAGACTATAGTTGCAGCAAGTACTTTTTAATATTATCACAGGAGGTATAGAGGTGAAGAGATTAAAGAAATTAGTTTTGTTATACGTATGTATTGGGTTAATGCTCATGGGGTGTGCTACTCAGAAGGCATGGATTCCATACAGTGGTAGCAAATCTGATGGCGTTGTGAAACTTGCGTATGACTACGGTGGATTTGAAAAGCCCGTAGTACCGGAAGGCCAAGCATACCAAGTAGCAACGGAGCGATGCCGTGCATGGGGTTACTCGGGGGCTGAGCCTTTTGGTGGAATATTTCAAACCTGCTTAGCATCCAATCAGTATGGGTGCATTAGGTATCGGGTTTCTACTGAGTTTCAGTGTACCGGGAAGTAAGAACACTTTTCAATGAACATCAGGCCAGGTAGCAGTATTTAGGAACGGAAGTACCGTGCACACCCTGAGCACAAGAAAGGGGGGATGATGAAAAGAACAATCACAGCCTTTGTAATGCTCTTTGTAATAGCAGGTCAAGCAGTATGTTATGCGGATGGTAACAAGCTTCTATCCCAATGCAAAGCGGCAATTGACCGTTCATCAACAGCTTACCAGGATGCAAGTTTTTGTATGGGCTTTTTGAACGGCATGACCTCGACAGTTTCTGTTATGCACACGGCACTTAACGTGCCCCGCCCCTTTTGTCTACCTGACAAGATACCTACGGGTCAAGGTGTCAGAGTGGTAATAAAATATCTTGAGAACCATCCAGAATTGCTTCATTACGATGACGGGTCGCTGGCAATGCTCGCTTTTATGGAGGCATTTCCCTGTAAGGAAAAGTAAATCCTTGTGTTACGAAAGGGATAGGGGAATTTTTCACCGCATATAAAAAAGCATTCTTTTCCCTAGGTATGGGTAGGAGCCCGAAACGTAATAATACCCCTGGGCCTTCTTATGGTAAGGGTACCTCTTATCTATTACTCTTAAAGATTTATAAATATTGACAAATATCAAATCCCAGTTATACTGAATGTATTGGAGGATTCACAATGAAGAAACTGTTCTGCTTGGTCGGTGTCTGTATGTTTTTGGCAGTTCCAGCCTTCGCAAGCACGCTGTGTCCAGATGGTAATTACCACGCTGATGGAGCATGTAGGTTATGCCCGGATGGTAGTTACACAACTGCTCCACGTTGTACATTAGCTCCCGATGGCAGATATGTGCCGGATTATGGCGGAGGGACACGCCTTACTCCAACTGGTAGGTATATCCCTGATACCGGTTCGATGACCTTGTGCCCGGACGGGAATTACTACCCCGGGACAGGTTGTCGATTACTACCAGACGGGCGGTATATTGGAGTGCGATAAAAAAACTTGTCATTGGCAGGGTCAGAAATGGCTCTGCCTTATTTCTTTGCTCTCTCTATAAGCTCATCGAGGTCTTTTCTATCAAACAAAGTTCTACCGCCTATCTTCACCGGAGCTATCTCTTTTCTCTCCATCATACGGTATAGGCTCATACGTGATATGCTCAGGTAGGTACAGGCTTGCGATACTGTGAACAATCTTTTTACCTCTTCTGCCATACTTTGAATATAGCGTACAGAAGCACCAAATACAATACCTATTTGTATCAGAGTGTAACTTTTTTCCTATTCACCTATTGACAATTGGTATGTTTAGGTATATATTTATATTATATGATACAATTAGATACAAATAAGAAAGGGGGTAACATGAAGGCAATCGGTTATATCAGGGTGAGCACCGATGAACAGGCCAGGGAAGGTATCAGCTTAGACAACCAGAGGGCCAAGATCGAGGCATACTGCGAGTACAAGGGTTTTATGCTTACAGGCATTATTGAAGATGCAGGGATTAGCGGAGGCAAGAATAAGGCCCGACCTGGGTTCATCGAGGTATTGAACAAAATAGAATCAGGGGAAGCAGAAGCGCTCGTGCTCTACAGCCTTGAAAGACTCAGCAGGGATATGCTTACACTTCTTGCCCTTGAACGGCTTCTCGATGAGCATGATATAGAGCTCCATACCGTAGAGGGGGAAGTGAATACGAGCACCCCTGATGGGTTTGTCAACTTTGCCATGAAAGCCTTCCTGGGGGAGATGGAACGAAGGCAAGTAAAGTACCGTACCAAGAAGGCAATGGAGTTCAAGAAGGCTCAGGGTTCTATCGTGGGATCCGTTCCCTATGGTTACAGAAGGCTTCAGAATTGCCTTGAACGAGAAGAGGGAGAACAGAAGGTCATTGCCTTGGCAAAATCGATGTATGGAGCATCCTACAACTTATCAGAGATATGTCGGAGATTGTCGGAGCAGGGATACATGACTCGCAATGGGAAACCTTTCACCGTGGAACAAGTGAAGCGGATCCTGCCAGACTACGAGCAAACCTTCTCCCATGCAAATACTAAACTCAGCCAGAATATCAGGGGTTTTATCGAGGCGATAGCATGAAAAAGATTAACGAGGGGTGCGGTACGTTAAACTCGGCCGAATTTAAGGCGGTAGTGGACAGGCTGAATAGGAAAGAATCTGAGCTTGTGGAACTCGCCAGACTCCTGAGTGATAAAGAAAAAGTTAAAGAAAGTAAAACATCAGGAGAGGTCAAATAGATAATGTCACTCCAGATTAAGCATACATTTGAAGATACATTAGGAGCATATAAATACAGCCAACAATTCACCATAATACTATGCGTTACATCCTCCGTTACAACGTGCTTCATATACGGCAATAAGTACGCTCATAGATACGGTATTGAATATGGCAGGGAAGAATTTACAACAATGAGCATGATGCTTGAAAAGAGGGTTTTACCAGAGAGGTCCGGGGGTATGGGCTCGATTCTACCCCTTGCCGTCACGAATTTACAAAAACGCTCTCCTAATGACTCCCTATCTCAGAGAGAGCTTTATACCTGGCATAGAAGAGATAAAGCATCGCATGAAGGTAAATATGCAGGGGTAGGTGAGAAATGCAATTCTACGCAGATTACTATTGTTGAAATAGACAAAAAAACACTATGAGAGGTGAGCTATGAAAGCATTAATTACAGAAATACTAACACCAAGGGAAGCATCGGCATTTTTAAAAGTGAGCATTCATACCCTGGCAAAGTGGAGATCCTGCAAGAAAGGTCCGGAGTATATGAGGACAGGCCGACTTGTTAAGTATGATAGGAAGGGCTTGGAAACATACCTCAAAGGGACAATAATTGCTCACACTTAGAACTTTCTATGGTATGATGAAAAAAGAAATGGCCTGATGGAGTTTGGCGACACACACAGGCCATAAAGGAGAATCTTATCATCAAGCATAACCTATCCAATGAAGAAACTCAATTAGTAAGCATCGAGAATGACCTACTTCTTCCTGAGTATGGTGAGGCAATGCTATACCATGATGCAGGAAGATATGGTTTTGTCAAAATAGGGGTACGAGATAAAAGCGAATGGAAGGAAGAGGCGTTTCTGATAGAAGAATTGCCAGAACGACTGAAGTATCTTCCGAAACATCGAGATAGCTATCTTACACAGAGCGAGTTTAGAACCCCTCAGAAACAGGTAAGCAACTTTCTGAGAACTCAGCTTAATTTCTTAGACCTGGACATATACAAGAGGCCTTTGTATAGAGATAGAAGTCCTGAAGAGTTAAGAGATGCAGTGCTTCTCTTTTGTGCAGATAACGGCATACCTACCCCTTCCCTTATTGTCTACAGCGGAAGAGGTTTATATCCTAAGTGGTTATTTGATGCTCCTATACCACATAAAGCACTTGCAAAATGGAAGAGGGTACAACAAGAGCTCCTGATTAGGTTGACCCCTTTGGGTGCAGATCCTCAAGCAATATCCGTTACAAATGTTCTAAGGATTGAAAATACGGTTAATACAAAATCAGGGGAGTTTGCAAGGGTGATATGGATTAATGAGAATAATGGGAATGTTGCTCGATGGAATTTCGATATGCTTGCCGATGAAGTTCTTCCCTTCTCGACAGAACAGCTACAGGAGATGCGTAGGAAAAAGGCAGAGGCTCTCAAGAAGCAGGGTATCAATACAGGCTATGATCAGGATGCTCTCAGGAGAGATATAGCGGAAGCAAACAGGCATAACAGACAACTTACCGTTGAGCATCTGGCCCTTGCCAGACTGAGAGATTTAGAGATAATAGCAAATGCTCGTTTTGGGCCTATGGGAGTACCAGAAGGTGAGAGGGATAAATTCATATGGATAGGAGCAGTTTTCCTTGCTCAGATTATCAAGGATCCCTCACAGTATTACAATGAACTGAGAGCAATACATAGAAAGCTAACGCCTTCCTTGCCCTGGGGAGAAGTACAGAGTTCGGCCTCTACGACATATAGAAAAATGGTGAGTGCTCTTGCAGGGAAGAAACAAGAGTACAAGGGCCGATTAATAGATCCACGGTATTTCTTTACTAATCAGTACCTCATAGAACAGCTCCAAGTTACCCCGAAGATAGAGAGAAAGTGTATTACTATCTATGGCAGGGAAGAGAGGAAGAGAAGGCAACAAAAACAGGCGGAGCAAGCAAGAAGAGAACAGGGGGTGCTTGAAAGAAAAGTCTACCTACTAAAAAAACATGAACAAGCAGAGGCTAATACTGAAAGAGCCAAGGTCATGCGTGCAAGTGGTATGAAGGTGAAGGACATTGCCAAGGAGATGGGTAAAAGCATCGAAGCGGTGCGCTCCTACCTCTATAGAAAATAGTGTATCTGTGTGTCGTTACATATAGGATAGTATGTTCTAAACAAAGAAATTAAAGAGATATACTGTAACGACCCCAACAAGTGATAAAATTTGCGACAACGGAGTTCATAAAAGGTATGAAAAAAAACTCGGCAGACCTCATTGGAAATCTTCTTGAAGTAGATGCTAAAAAAGCAGGCTCGCTCGGTTTTATGGCAAGGCCATTAGTCCAGGTTACCCTGCCTCATCGGGATCCTGGTAACGTGCCTGTGTTTGCCCGGAGTGCAGGGAACCTTCAGCTTACCATTCAACCTCTTATGAGTGAGAAGAAGGGCAAGATTATCAACTATGGCATACCTTACGGTACAGTACCCAGGCTTGTACTTGCATGGTTATCTACAGAGGTAGTAAAGACAAAGAGTAAGGAGATACCGTTAGGAGATAGCCTGTCTGCCTTCATGCGAGAGCTTGAGATGGTGCCGACAGGGGGAAGATGGGGAACTATAACCAGGCTCAGGGAACAAGTTAAGCGCTTATTCTCGTCTACTTTCTCCATCATCTATGACGATGAAAAGAATTTCAGTACGGCAGGGTTTAAGATTGCCCAGAAGGCCCACTTCTTTTGGGATCCCATTAACCCCGAACAGGGAGCATTGTTTGGCTCGTTCATTGTGCTATCAGAAGAGTTTTACAAAGAGATCCTTGCCCATCCTGTACCCCTCGATACTCGGATCCTGAGAGCCTTGCGTAATTCTCCTTTTGCGATAGACCTCTATACATGGTTGACCTATCGGGTTAGCTATCTCCAGGGAGAAACGGTGATACCCTGGGAGATGCTAAAAGAGCAATTCGGTGCCGACTATGCAGAGGTAAAGACATTCAAGTTTAACCTGGTGAGGAACCTTAAGAAGATCCTCGCTCTTTATCCGGTGAAGGTAACGGCAGGAGATAAGGGGTTGCTATTAATGCCTTCTGCTCCTTCTATATCGAAGAAGTAGAAACAGTGGAACGAGTGTGTATAGGGTAATCGAGATTACGAAACGAAGGGGGGTTCATGGGAAGCGTAAAGCAGTGGATTTGGATAGCAACATTTTTTCTTACTTTCAACGGTGGGATAATCTTTGCATATGACTTCACTACAAAAAAATCATATAAACCTGAACCACCCTTGAAAACAATGTACTATGAGGATGCTAACACATTTTATCTAATGAGTGGCTGCTTCGATTCCCCATGCAACATAGAGGTCGGTAAACGGATTTTTATGCAACTTAGTGAGGAGTTCAAGGAGGTCGATATAGGGGGAAAGCCTGAAACGAGGCGAGGTGTAAGTCAAAGATCCATCACTTTTACTGGTAGAACCGGAGATAAAACATTTGATATTGAACAATCAGGTTGGTTTTCGTTTACTATAGGAACGCACATGAATGGACCCAAAGAAGACAAGCCAGTGACTCGACATTTATTTTTTAAGAGTGGAGATGTTGTCGATATAATGCCATCTGATCATCCCAAGTGCAGAGGTCAAGAAAATAGTGCCATCAAACTACGGTTGGTCCAGATGGAAGGTAACCAACTAACCCAACAGATTATCTTACCTCCGTGCATGGTGGTAACCAAGTGAAGTTCTAAGCCACAGACTTATTGTCTATTATCAACAATTTGATGTAGAAACAGGAAGTTTTCCACGCATAACTACTAACCAGTTTACGCATAACTACTAACCGAAAGGGCCTATTTTACGCATAACTACTAACCAGTTTACGCATAACTACTAACCGACTCGCCCGTAAAGCATTGCACAGCAAGGGCCTACAGCCTCCTCTTGTAGTTTCTTATATTACTTGTATTAGACTTGTATCCGTTTACGGTGACGATGTTGATAACATTAAAACCAAAGTGCCAAGAGGGGGAGGATAGGGGGTAAACTAATTTATATTCCATAAAGTACCTATGCCTTCTAAGGTAAAAAAACAAAAAGGCTTAAACATTACCAAACATTACCAAACAAGGATGGTATTTCTGCTATGGCAAGGGTTAACGAGATTGACTACAGGCATCACCAGGTTATAGTTATTATCTCTTTGTTATACTTGAGTAATTAAGTAAACAACATCACTATCCTGGTTGACAAAAAAGGGATAAAAAAGAAACAAAACTTTCTGTGCAAACATTACCTTTGCAGACACAAAAAAGGGAGGGGGCAAACAAATCCCGGGAGCTCCATAATCAAGACCGCTCGGCTGGCAACACGCAAACTTTCGGGTTATTTTGATATTTTTTGGTAGGGGGGAAGATAATCTTGAGATCCTCTCAATTTTGTGCCGATGCGATAAGAGCACGAGAATTTTCGCATTTAAAATATTTCAAAGGAGAGAATCGTATTTGGATAATTTGAGGAAGTGTACCCTTTGGTACCCCTTTTGTACCCCTTTAGTATCCTTCTTGAAGATAAAAAGTAAGGGAAAGTAAGATATTGATATAAAAAATAGCTGTAAAAAAGTAGTCAAAAGTAGACAAAAAAGCATGAAAAATGAGCAAAAAAGTAGGTAAAAGTAGGCAATAACTTGAGTAAAAGTTAACATCAATAGGCATGGCTATTACCTTGAAATGGTTAGCAAAAGTAAGCAAAAGTACGGCAAAAAGTAGACAAAAACTTAAGAAAACCTAAGTTATCAGACAAAGCAACCGGAGTTTTTACAACCTTATACGCACGTATAATGCAACTTTTACAGGCCATAAAAAGGAGTTTTATCCGCTTATACATACATAAGAGAATTTCGTAATGCGGTTACAGGGGTAGTAAAAAGGTGGAGCATCCTGAGTTTTTATGTGCTTATAAGAGAGAAAATGACAAAAGGATCTGGCAGGGGAGGGGAAGCATAGTACCCCCTATGCTCTCGGCAAGGGTACGATGACAGGCAATTTTTGATTTTAAAGGGGGGGGGTATCTGAGCGAGAGTATAGAAGGTACCCTCAAATCGTTTTTTAAATAGGGGGTGCCACCTATTCTTAGTATGTTCTTGAAGTTACTTTGGTATATCACTACAAGTAAAGCCCTTGTTAGGGATGTAGAAATCAGGGGAAATATAAGCTTTAAAGTTCCAAGAATCTTTTTTCTTCTGGGCGGGATCAATACGAATTTTTACATCCTCCTCGTACCACTTTGTCCATTTATCTTTATATCTATACTTACGAGAAACTCTCCCAGCTTTAACTTCAAAATTGCCTGCCCATTCAACACCATTTAATTTGTCAGCTTCGGTTAATTGTAAGATGTGAACTTTAACTTCTACATTAGTTCCTTTAAATTCTATAAATTGAGGTCGTAAAGAACTGCAACGTTTCCACCCCAAATTTTTCTCTGGGCCACTGCATAATTCCATAAAACAAGAATCTTCACAACACACAAATAGTGGTGCTATTTCCTTTTCAATAAACTCTTTTGCAGTTGCATCGGCATTGCCTGTTATCTTAATCTGTATGTCCTGTGCCACAACTACGCTGCCCCCTAGATTTCCATTGACCAACAAGTAAGCTGATAATATGACGAACATGAGGAACAAGGCTCTTTTCATGGAGGTACCCTCCTTCTTAGATATTATCGGTTTAAACTAATATATAATTTTACATACAACCCATCAACCATCCTAATAAAATCTTGGGGATTATCTTAGATGCTTGCATGGGGGGGGGTAT
>Ga0255343_1006334_pt1 | contig 10601 bp, 3 predicted proteins | sample wastewater_treat_4_FD_192413 | JGI IMG/M metagenome (GOLD analysis project Ga0255343, IMG submission 192413) | Wastewater microbial communities from Lulu Island WWTP, Vancouver, Canada - plant16 | ecosystem: Engineered > WWTP > Wastewater > Unclassified | place: Canada: Vancouver, British...
GCCATCGAGAAGGAAAACCCCGGCCTCAAAGGCGTCCTGCCCAAGGATTACGCCCGCCCGACCCTCGACAAGCAGCGCCTGGGCGAACTCATCGACCTCATCGGCACCATCGCCCTCGGCGGCATAGAAAATCGCTCCAAAGACATCCTCGGCCGCGTCTACGAGTATTTCCTCAATGAATTTGCCAGAGCCGAAGGCAGAAGAGGCGGCGAGTTCTACACCCCCCGCTGCGTGGTCGCGGTTCTCGTCGAGATGCTCGCGCCCTACAAAGGCACGGTGTTCGACCCCTGCTGCGGCGCCGGCGGCATGTTCGTCCAGTCCGAGTCCTTCGTTGAGGCCCACGGCGGCCGGCGCGTCGATATCAGCATCTACGGCCAGGAATCTAACCCCACCACCTGGCGCCTGGCCAAAATGAACCTCGCCATCCGCGGCATCGAAGCCAACCTCGGCGCCGAATCCGCCGACAGCTTCCACCGCGACCTTCATAAATCCCTCAAGGCTGACTATATCCTCGCCAATCCCCCGTTCAACATGAGCGATTGGGGTGGGAGCCGCCTGTGCGACGATGTCCGCTGGAAATACGGCATCCCGCCCGTGGGAAACGCCAACTTCGCCTGGATCCAGCACTTCATCCACCACCTCGCGCCCCGCGGCATCGCGGGCTTCGTCCTCCCCAACGGCTCCATGTCCTCCTACACCTCAGGCGAAGGCGAGATCCGGAAAGCCATCATCGAGGCCGACCTGGTGGACTGCATGCTCGCGCTCCCCGGCCAGCTCTTCTACTCCACCCAGATCCCCGTCTGCCTGAGGTTCATTGCCCGCGACAAAAAGAACAGCCGTTTCCGCGACCGTCGCGGACAGACGCTCTTCATCAACGCCCGCAGGCACCCTCTGGAATTGCTGGATTTCGGCGAACTGCTCGACGATGCACTGAAAGCCATGAGCAAGCTTCTGGACGATCCCAAGGCGTCCGCACTGACCAAACTCCGCTTCATCGAAGAAATCTTCGACCGCGACCCACCGGCGCCTTCGCCAAACGCACCCAGCCTGTCACGCCGGCCAACCGGCCCAGCCCCGTCTTTGACAACGAGGCCATCCGGAAGCTCAAAGAGAGGGCCGCTGAGCTGAGAGAATCCTCCCGTTCTTAGCACGATAGCCCGACAATCACGGAGTACCACCCTTTCTCCCTGGTTGTTACGAGCAAGCCTCCCGAATCTTCGGATAGCTCCAGAGCTGGGTTTTACTCTGGACCAGGTGGATTCATCAGTGCTGCGCCTTGGCTGTGCAGCCTCGCCGACGCCTTCCGCAGAATACCGGGAACGTCGAATTGCCTACTCTCGGAGCTCTCGGTCGGGCATACCGTCAATCTCTGACGAATCGTCAAACCGAGGGGCAAAACCCTTATATTTATATATAAACAGCAAGACAAAAGGCACCCGTCTTGCAGGGAGAGGGGGCTTGAAAACGCCCCCCTCTCCCACTGACAGACGGTAGTGGTTTTGACCCACTGACCAGCTGGAAATCAAAAAAAGCCCGTAAGACTCGAAATTCAAAAAATATAGAAATTTGGCGCTTGTGACAGTAGCAGCTCACCCATGGCGCGCGAGTCTCCCAGGCGGGCGGGCGGGCGCGGCGGCGGATACGTAGGCGGCCCCACGCCCACGAGGGTAGTGAAGCCAGACTGGCCAGAAACGGCGCGCGGCAAGGTGAAGAACTGGGAGAGATATCATGTTTATATTCCATTTAGTCTTATGAGTAAGATTGCGCATGGGGTAATTCTGTTACATCAAAAAGGTCACGGGAGATGCCGACTTTCTCTGCGGGGACTCCGTCGCCGGGCGACATCGTACGCATTCGCACGAGGACACACCTTGTCGAGGACGTACAAGGTGCCGTGGGGGGTACATTGCATCTCTGCGGCGTGCCTGGACGATGACGCCCGGGGCCAGCCGCTCGAAGCGATCCGGCAACTTGAGCTCGACACCAAAATTCTCGACGAATCCGTCTGGGAGTCCATCGGTCAGCGCGGTTTCGGCCTGCCTCGCTACTTCAGCGCCTACGTTCATGCATTGCGATGGAACTGTGTCACCGCCACTGATGCGCGTCTGTTCCAGGCGCCCTTCTGCGCGGGTATCCGAATTGACTCCTATCAATTGGAGCCGCTACGGAAAGCCCTGCTGCTCCCGCGCGTCAATCTTTTCATTGCCAACGACTGAGTTAGCTAGGATATATAAAGGCTTGCATTCTTGCTGCAAGAGTCGGAGAGGTGTCGTTCTTGATCGATTTCTGTCGCGCCGGCTGCATGGAAATTTGGCGCATACGTTCCTATTGAATAACCTGCACCAACTCTGCGATTACCCTGACCTCCCCTTCATCCTCAGGCTCAAGAACGATCGGGTCGTATTGAGGATTCTTCGGTTTGAGAATGATGCGGGTGTGCCTCCACTCGCCGTCTTCCGTGCCCCGCTTCTCACTTTCGTATACTTTTACGGTGTATTGCCCGCCAGTGTGCGGGTCGCTCACGCCAGAGTGGCAGACAAGCACGGTTTTGCCCTGGCGCGTGCCGGCAGACGGCTGCCGAAATAAACAATAGGCGCCGTCAGGGATATCGGGCTCCATAGACGTTCCATGGATTCGTGCGACGAACATGCCCTCTTCGAACCGCGGCGCATTGTCCCACGTAATCCATTCGCTGAACCACTCGTCGTAACGATCAAGACTCAGCTGTTCTTCGCTAAACCCGCCAGCAGCGGCGCGCAGGGTTGTGAGCGGGACACACGTTTTCCAAACGCTGTCCGGCGTCGGTTCAACCACACGGAATGGCCTGATTTCAGTGGGTACACCCGCGTGGGCTTCCAAGCAGTCGCACAGTTCATTCAGATCCTCACAGATCTCGAATTCCCACTGTCCGTATTTGCCTAGGTTGTTTACTGCAGCGGTCCATTTCCGAGCGGCGGCGTTCTTTGCAGGAACCTCGTCCCGTGCATGAATCAGACCACCCTTGCCCTTGATCTCTAACATCACGAGAACGCCATTACACAGGCGTACGAGAAAATCCGGCTCATAATTGCGGGGATGGCCTTCATAGTCATAGGGCACGATCAGACCGATTTGACGATCATTTGGCGCGAAGCACTCGACACAGTCCATGTCCTCCATAACCGCAATGGCACGCCGCTCCCAGTCGCTGTGCAATACCGCTCGGTTCAGATGGCTTTTTACCAGGTCGATGACCGGACGCGTGGTCTTGTAGTTCACGTTCGCCGTAGTGGTGAACGGTTCAAACGAATTGAGTACCGGGAGAAGCTTCGCCTCGCCTTTGGCTACCGCAGGCAGTATGTTGTCACGAAGTCGTTCGCGGACCAATTGTGCGTAACGTTCCAGGCCCAATTCCCGCACGTCAACGCCAGGTTTGAACTCGACTTTCTTAGAAACGAACTGTTGGACCAATCGGAGAATTTCAGGAAAGAGTTGGTGTCGCGCGAGAAATTTCAGTCTGCCCCGCTCCTGCTCATCGGCCTGAGCCCCTTGGAGTAAGTCCTCCACGACAAGCTGGGCAAGACGGAAAATGACCTGCTGCGGCCGAACGGAGCTGTAATACTCGTCGCGAGTCTGCTTCACGAAGTCGCCGACATCCCATCGCTCGTCTGTATCGTCCTGGTAACCCCTGGTGGGCGCCAGCCAGACCTCGCCGGGCTCTTTGTCCACGACCAGCCCTTCGAGCTTATTCACATCGCATCGAATGCCGCCTTTGCGCAAGGCATACACAAAGCTCTCGACGTTGGGCATGCGTAGTTCAAATTTCGCCCGCTCGTCCATCGCGTAAATATCGTGATACACGGGATCCGGCGTGTCTTTTGACTTTGGTTTTCCCTTGAAGGGAATCAGCGAGAAGGGGATTCCGTAGACATCCACATATTCCGCTTGAAGCCGGCCGGTTTCAGGATCGGGCGTGTAGCTCATTCGGCGCAGTCCACGCCCTACCACTTGTTCACAGAGGAGCTGACTACCGAATGCACGCACGCCCAAAACGTGTGTCACGTTGTTCGCATCCCAGCCTTCGGTCAGCATCGCTACGGATATGATGCAGCGTACCTGTTCACCTGCACCGCCGCGTTTGCCGACCGTGTCGATTATCTCACGCATCCGAAGAATAGCGTCGTCCTTGCTTTCTCCCTCCTCTGTTTCAATTTTCGCCAGAAGCTTCGAGTCAATTCGGATGGTGTGTTGCGCCGTTTCGCTGTTGGCCAGCTCAGGCAGGATGGCACTGCCATCATATCGCTTGACTAAGACCGTCTTCCCTTCGTCGTCCGTCGTCTCCACCTCATATTCGCCGCTGATCTTGCGATAAAAGACCTCGGAGAGTTCCGTGTTATCGCAAACAACGATCATGGCGGGCGGAATAAATGGCCGGCCTCCTGCATCTTCCTTGTACCTGTCGAATTGCTTCTTCCACTGCGATGCCAGGGTCGCCAGCGCACTCTCGGCATACCTGTAAATGGCATCCGGTTTGGGCTGCCCTCGTCGAATATAATCGCCGGGGCCGAGTTCGTTGTCGGTTATGTAGTGCCAGAGGCGGAAATACTTTGGATCCGGCCGGCCAGCGTCATCCTTGCTCTCAATGTCGTCACGTACGGGTAACCGCGGCACCTTGACGATACCGCATTCGATGGCGTCCACGAGTCCGAAATCGCTGACCAGCCACGGGAACGGACTGCCTTCTGGATACCCGCTTGCCCCCAGATAGAACGGCGTCGCTGAAAGGTCAACGCACGTGATGATGCCAGGGCGCGGTCTCCCATTTTCGGTGCCGAGCAGGCCACAGTTGTTGAGCTTGTCCAATCCCGCCAGCCAGATGCGCGCCTCATCCCTTTCTTCTTTGAGCGCGTCCTTCTGCTCTTTGGTCATGTCGCGCATCACATCCCGTTCTTCGTCCTTCGAAAGGAGGCGACCGCGCCAGCAGTGGTGGCCCTCATCGTTCAGCACGAGAATCGGCAGGCGGGTGGCCAATTCGCCCAGCCGGTCTTTCGCAAAAGCGTCATTTGTCTCCTCACCCTTATTGACTACAGCCCAGCTTCTGCCGTTTTCGCTGTGCTCACTCTTGGGGGCAAAGCTATGCCAGTTGGTTACGAGGACCTTTCCTGTATTCAAGTATTCGCGGTATTTCGGCGGCACCAGGTCAAACGCATCGAAGTAACTGTGGGGATGCTCGGGCCGAAGCACCTGAAGGCGTTTCTTGACCGTGAGGTTGGGTGCGCACACCAGAACCGCGTTCGGGAAATGTGTCGAGGAGGGGTTCCGGCCCCGATTGCAGAAAGCCCAGGCAATCAACATGGCCATGACGACGGTCTTGCCACTGCCTGTGGCCATCTTGCAGCCCATCCGGCGCAACGGCACCATGTCCGGGTCCGCCGGCGTATCAATCAGACGAGGAAGGACATTGCCCGCGACTTCTACGAAATCAGGCTTCTCTCCTTTGAACAGGAGATCAAAATTGCGCTCATCGACCGCAAATTTCTGGAACCCGGTAGCGCGCAACCGCCCGGCACAGGCAAACTCGAGCAGATATATGATGGTCTCTACCGCTTCCCGCTGGCAAAAGAAGAGCCGGCGAGGCCTATCATCGCGCAGCCACCAGGCAAGCAGTTCCTGAGTGACTTTGGATGCGCCGCGATATCCGGATTCGCGCCAGCGCTTGACGTCTTCACGCAGGGCATTGACCAGCGGAAGATCGTCGCGGCTTTCTTCCCGGAACAGTTCATCCTGGCCGAGTGCTCCGGTACGCTGAGTTCTGTACCAATAACTGGCGGGACGGCGCCCTCCCAATAAACTCGGCGAACCCCCCTGATAGACCCAGTGCTGTGTCGGCTCGGTATACGGATCGTTGATAATCGGGTCGTCAACGGCTTGAGTCGGCATCCAATCGGCCGGGGGCGCTTCGTTCTGTTGCCTTCGCCTCGCCATAGTCGGTCCCTCAGCTTTCCAATTTCGCGAAGGTCATGACTTCGTTGCCACGGGGGTCAATGACCTTCACCGCAATGCGACCATGCGTGCCTGATTTAAATGGCAGCGACTCAGTACCCTTGAATGCCTCGAAGGCTTCCAGATCGTCCTGAGAACCGAGCGCTTTGGCTATCTTTTCCCATGCATTCTGGTCAGGGAAGAAGGCCTGCGTAATGCAGAAACAGCGGCCATCGTAGTCACTGTCCAGGAACCAGGCCGCCACCTTGTCGGCGCCCGTCGAATGGACCTCACCCTTCAGCGGGTCGAAGATATCCACTCCCAACAGTGTGACCTGCCACTCGTCCTTGCCGTGTTTCCTGATTTTGATTTCGGGCTGGCCGAAGACCGTAAAAAGCTGGCTGTTGGGCGTGTCTTTCAGCAACCCGTCCATACCCGGGCTGACGTCGGGCCGGATGTGGGCCATGTGGATCTTGAGTTTCGGATGGGCGCTCTCCTGGATGATGACGGCCGCTTCACCGGCAAAGCTGAACCCGGCGATGACCAGTTCACTGTACCGCTTGCTGGATCGGATGAGGTCCTCCACCTGCTCGGCGGTCACCGGGCCGTATTGGGGACCGAACGCGATGGCCACGTCGTTCGGCTCGTGTTCGTCCGTGCCCTGCCAGATCCCTTCGGCATGAATCGGCGTCCCCGTCTTCTCCTCAAAGAGTGCATCCACACGGGCGAGATCGCGGTGCTTGTTATTGGGGAAGGTGACGCCATCCTTGCGGATCAACTCGACCATGCGCGAGAGATAGGCCCGGACGTTCTGAACCTCATCCTGCGCGGGGTAGACTTCTCCGCCTTCCCACTCGTTTGGTGCAGCGTCAAACAGGTCCTCCTCGCGCAGCGAGAGTTCTTCGGGCCGCACCCCTTCCACCGTAAACGGACCAGACACGCGGACCACACCCCTCACCACTTCCGGCTGGTCCACGAGTTCCTCTTGCTCGGCGTTGGCCGCGATGCAGGCGTTCACCTCGTCCATTTTTGCCCGCCACGCCTTACGGTAAGCCGTCACGGCGTCCTGCAATGCCTTAGGCCAATCGGGGTCGTTATCAAACGGTACCTGCCAGTGTTCCCATTTGCCGCCCTTGTCGGGTAGTTCCCAGCGCCGGCGGTCTGCATCCGTAATCGAGCGTTTACCTTCGCGAGCAATCTTGTCGAACATTTTTGGGCGGAGTCTATCCCGGATGTCATCCGAAATCTGGGCAACAGCCTTGTTGCAGGCATCCAGAGCCTCGTCCAGAATCGGCTCATGCTTGGCAAAAATGGGATCAAGATTTGCGTTCTGGGCGATGCTTTTCAATGTGATGTGAGGGACTGTCCTGTAGATCAGACCGCCAGATGGACCCCTGTCCTCGTCACGGAGTCTGTAATGCTCGTACTTCGCCGTCAGGAGTCGTTGTCGCGCAATGGCGATTGACACGCGGCTCGTGTCAATCGTGATCCAGCGACGGCCCCATTGCTCAGCTACGTAAGCTGTGGTGCCGCTACCACATGTGGGGTCGAGGACGAGATCGCCAGGGTCAGTGGTCATCAACATGCAACGCTCAATTACTCTTCCTGACGTCTGGACAACATACTGGCCTTGCATCTCCCCGCGCGTATCAGCCCACAAGTTTGGTAGACTCTGTGTTGGGTTCTCAGCAAGAAAACTTACAAATCCAATGTTCTTGCCTGCAGCGTATAGTCGTTCGGCTTTGACTAGACGCTCCATTCCAATTTGGTTGGTCCGCCAACTAGTTCTCTTCGACGTATAGACCTTACCTTCAAACGGAACATCGTAATAGCAGGTTGGCGTAAAACCCGATGATGCTAGCTTCTCAGATTGAAAAACGCGCCCTATTTCCCCGCGACCTGCAGTGCCCTTCCTTTCCTCAGCACTCAGACGGCGTCGATGACCCGAAGATTCCTCCACAATTGCATAGTTTGGGTTGTCGGCCGCAGTTTTTTCTTCGTATAGACAGTGGTATTTCGCTGAGGCCTTTTCCTTGACGTACCAGAGTAGGATGTCATAGATCCCAACCAAGCCTGATGCCCCAAGGGGCCTGGTCTTAGTGAAAACAATCTCCCCGAAGAAATTTTGGCGACCAAATATCTCGTCAAGAAGAGCGCGAACACAATGGACATTTTCATCGCTAATCTGAACGAAGATGCTGCCAGTGTTATTCAGCAATTCCCTTGCGACAACGAGTCGTTCGCGTAGATAGGCCAGGTAAGAGTGAAGCCCAAGCGCCCACGTGTCTCGATACGCCTTGACCGTCTCCGCCTCTCTGGTGAGGTCTTCCTGCTTGTCTTTCACATCTCTCCTGCCGACTTCAGGCTGGAAATTGCTCCGGAATTGTATCCCGTAGGGTGGGTCCATATAGATCAATTGTACCTTGCCCGCGAGGTTTTCTCGTCTGGCAAGGGAAGACATGACCTGGAGGCTATCGCCAAGAATGAGGCGGTTGGCCCAATCAATGTCGTGCTGGTAGAACTGCACTTCCTTCTGATAGGGGAGTTCAGGGTCGGCGAACAAGTCCCGCTGGGCATCCTCGCGCATGGCAGCCCGAATGATGGCTTGAGCACTAACGCGTTCGTGGATGTGTAGGGCGACAGGATCTACTTCAAACCATCCACGTTCTTCCTGCTCCCGCTTGGCGGCCCATTCGAGCCACGGCTGATGGTTCCTGGCGGCGGCTTCGAGCAACTCGCGTTCGCCGACGGTCAGATAGGGGGCGGCCTTCTCGCAAGCCGCAGCCAGACGGTCCGCATTGCCCGTGGAGTCGAACCGGAGTTCGGGCGCAAGGTGCGGGCTGTAGTAATAGCGGACCTTCTTGACCCTGGGCACTTCGCCTTCGGCCGCAATCTTGGCCGGTGGAATGTTCTTCCGTTTCTGGCCCGCGTGGCGGTAGTCTTTTGTATCCACGCGGTCGGTCGTTTTTCTGGCCATGGTGTTCCTCTATTCTTTGCGCTCTTTCAGGTTTCCGTCGCTGCATTGTGCCTGCACACCTGGCGGAAATCGCACGCAGCGCAATGCGTCTGCGACGGGCATGGTTCGAACTCCCCGCGGCAGATGGCGCCTACGCATGCCTTTACGCGTTCAATCGCCTCGGCGTTCTTATTCTCCGAGACGTCGACCTCCCGGCGAGTGCCGTGCTCCAGCTCGTGGACATATCCGGCCACGACGTCGAGACCTTCGCCGCGCGCCGCTTCGGCATACACCGCCATCTGTAGCTGGTAGTATTCGTCACGCCGGGGATCAGTCGCGGTCTTGTAGTCCACGATAGCGAGTTTTCCGGGATGCCCCCCTTCCTCATCCAGAATAACATCGGCGCGCCCCGCGATAGTACCTTCCGGTAGATGGAGTTGAAACGGGCGTTCCGTTTCCCAGACCCGGCGCAGGTCTTCGGCGTAATCGCTCAAATACCGGCGTACCAGCCCACATGCTGATTGATACATACGAGTGAACTCCGGCTGGCGCGCAAATGGCAAGTAGAACTCGTCTTTCAGGATGTCATCGACCTGGCCGGGAGTTGGGATACTGCCCGAGCGGCGCGTAACCTCGGCTACATTGCGCAGGATATGATGGATGGCCTTGCCATAGCCTAGCTCGGTCGCCAATTCCTGCTGGAACCCGAACTGCTGGCTCAAGCGGTAGCGAAAGCCGCATTCATCGAAGTTGGCGATCTCGGAAAAACTGAGCGCGAGCGGAGGTGGTTCTGGTTCGAGGAGCTTATCTGGCGCTGGAGGAAGCGGGAGCTTCTTGTTGCTCAGAAGGCCCCCGTAATTTGCGGCGACCTCGTCCAGATACAGCGACGGTTTTGCCCGGTGTGTGATCCGGGCGAAAGTGGATAGATACAGCGTTTCGCGCGCGCGAGTCATGGCCACGTAGAAGAGGCGCCGCTCGTCCGCATCACCGCCTTCATAGCGCCGCCGCGTCTCTTGCGGCAAGGCGTTTTCCGGAATGAGCCAGCGATGCGCCTGGCCCGCATACTTCGAGGGGAACCGCTGACTACTGAGCGCGGGCAGGAAGACGATGGGCCATTCCAGTCCTTTAGCTTGGTGGACGGTGAGGATGTCCACCGCATCCATCTCTTTGCGTTGTTTTGCCTCGAAATCCTCGTAGGCGTCTCGGGCATAATGGCGGATGTAGTTGTAGAGTTGCCGGTAATACGACTTGCCGCGATCCTGGCCGCCACGAAAAATCCGACCGCCTTCGTCTTCCACGTATCGTCCGCGACGAGTAACGTGCTCAAAATCCGCCAACAATTCCGAGAAGCGGGCAAAGGCTCCGAATCGAGCTGAGCCCTCAGGCGAGTCGATGTCAATTCTCTCCGCGCCCAGGAAGCTCAGCAGCCGGTAGAAGTCGCCCACAAGGCTTACCGGTCGATTGCCTGCGAGCCGGATCTTCCGCCAATCTGCAAGGTATGTCCGGAGTTCATCAACTGCCGGGCCTTGCTTGTCAAAATGTTTGCTCAGCTCATTCACGATACGGTCAAGACTGGCATCCCGGGATGGCCCGAAACGCTCATCTTTCCAGTCGCCGTCGACAAACCAGGCGAAGATCTCGCCAAACAGGTTAATCTCGGGCTGGAGAAAAAGACCGGTCCTGC
>Ga0255343_1006353_pt1 | contig 10565 bp, 10 predicted proteins | sample wastewater_treat_4_FD_192413 | JGI IMG/M metagenome (GOLD analysis project Ga0255343, IMG submission 192413) | Wastewater microbial communities from Lulu Island WWTP, Vancouver, Canada - plant16 | ecosystem: Engineered > WWTP > Wastewater > Unclassified | place: Canada: Vancouver, British...
TCCGGCTAAGGAATGTCGTATCAAACAGGGTACAATCACAAGATGGCAGCCAGACCCGACTGCAACTGGTGACTACTCAGAACTCACATGGCAGGTATTCTATGACCTGTTTGTGAAGATTATACCCCTTACAGCAATCGGAACGTGTCTGATCTTCAATGCTATAGATAAAGCTGGTAAGAAATATACTTTCGAACTGAAGAACACTAAAGGGATGTATCATCTCTTAGATGTACTTACTAAGAAAGCATTTGTTACACCTATATCTATCAGCGATATTGGAGAATCAGTTCATCCAACAAAGCTTAACAAAGATGGTTCGGCATTCGTTGACTCACTCGGTATCGATGTACTTATTACATACGATGCGGAGATGTCTGATGATGCTAAGGTAATGGGATTTGCGAATACATCACCATCACTCGGCGGTACTCATATCGACGGTGTTATGACAGGTATCTGTAAATTCTTTAAGGACTATATGAACAAGATATTCCTTGCTAATAGTAAGGGTAAGCTTGAAATCACTGACAGAGACGTCAGAACAGGTCTTTGTGTTATCATCAATGCAGGTCATACATCTGCATCATATAACGCTCAGGCAAAGGAAATCCTTGACAACAAGGATATGAGACCCTTTGCTCAGAAAGCTATTCTCAAGGGACTTGATGAATGGTCAAAAGCAAATCCATCCGACCTCAATAAGGTATGTAAGTATCTTAAAGAGATTGGCACATTAAGAATGAAGCAGGATAACGAAAAGGCTAAGGTTGCTAAGAACTACGAAACTTCAGCACTTTCAGGTGGTTATCCGGCTAAGTACGTAAAACCAAACGGCACTAAGGGACTTGAGTTATTCCTGGTTGAAGGTAACTCAGCTTTAGGTACGGTTAAGACAGCAAGAGACCCACTGAGACAGGGTATCTATCCGCTCAGAGGTAAGTCTATCAATAACGCAATGAAATACTCAAGAGCTGAAATGATGGCTAATGCGGAAGTACAGGCTATCGTTAAGATTCTTGGTATTGAACCTGCAAACCCGGCAGCACATAAACCATGTGGAGATATATCTAAGTGTAAGTTCGAAAAGATTATCTTCCTGGCCGATGCCGACTACGATGGTTATCATATCAGAACACTGTTGTTCTTATTCTTCCTTGTATACTATCCAGACCTTATAAAGGCAGGTCGCGTGTACGCTTGTATACCGCCACTTTACGCTGCGACAGTTAAAGGAAAGACTGAATACTTCGCGGATGAGATAAGTTACCTTAAATACGTTCAGAAGTCATTCTGTCAGAAGAATACAATCACAACTATCGATAACAAGCCACTTCCGGCAGGAGAAGTAACTAAGTTACTGTACAGAACACGTCACTTCGTTGAGACATTCGAATCAGTAGCAAGAAACCTATCTATTCATCCGGAACTGCTTGAATTCATCATTCAGCATAGAACTGATTCGGCTGCTAAGTTTAACACAGCTATCAAGAAGTTCGATCAGTTTATGACATGTGAAACATGGAATGGAATCAAGTACATTCATGGTGTATACAACTATATGGTGTACAATATCTACATGGATCAGTACTTTGAATCTATGACTGCAGGTGTTATACCTGTAATCGACAACGAGATGAAGTTCTTCAAATTAAATGGAGTTCAGTCATCTCTCTATGGTCTTTGTAAAGCATTTAAGGACTTCTCACCTGAAGTAGACCGATTCAAGGGCTTGGGTGAAAACGATGCTAAGGACCTTGCAGAAACAGCAGTACTTCCAGGTTCACATAGAACACTGGTTCAGTACACAATTGAAGACTATGACAAACAGGTAAACGATGTAAGAAACGTTATGTCGAACACACTCGTATTCTTACAGACATTACCAGACGAATGTAAGGCAGACTTCTCATAAGAGAAGTCTCCTTATTTATGGAGGTACATTATGACTAAATTTAATCCAGTTCCATGCGACAGAAAGGTAGCTATTCCGGAATCGGAGGAGAAGTTTACTGACTATCGTAAAGGAACAATTGAATTACTTACACCTTGGGAGTTTCAGATGCTGTGTCGTTTCTACGACACCATAAAACTCATAGGATACATGACAAACAGTTCCGACGAAGATATGCTTAACTTCTTAAGCAGCATCAAAACCGATTGTCATCATATAAGACGTTATGACCACTACAGAAGCATTGTAGAACCTACAGCTCAGATGCACGACAACTTCAGAGATGCTTTGACACTTCTCTGTTCAACAGTTGTGCGTTACAATACGTGGGTTTCAACCAACGCTATTCTGTCGAGCCGCGACATCAGAATGAATGGAATCACTCTGACACCATTCGAATGTAATGTCATTGCAAGACTTAACACCGGAAAGAACTTCAACAGGTTGTTCAAAGCGTGTCATATACATTTGTACAACATTGCTAACAAAAATGTAAGCGACGAACAGAACTCTGGCACCAGAGTCTGCAATTGTCTCAAATCAATATTTAATGACTAAAAGGAGTAATCAAACATGAACATGAACTACAGAAGAAATGCTTACAAACAGGAAGAAGCACTTATGAAGGCTGAAGAATCATTCTCTTATTCAGACAAGCCTGCTAAGAAGGACTACAACAATAGCAATGGTTTCAAGAAGAAGAACCGTTATAAGACTGACATCAAGTCGGTAAGATTCGAATGGAAGAGCAAGAACCGTGCAGAGTTCGACTATGCAGCTGCAATGGAACTGTTAGTTAGAGCCTCATTTGACATACTCTCAATTCCGGTTATGATGAACGCATCACTTCTCGGAAAGACATTCGATAAGCCAATCATCATCGGCTATATCAACAGCTGTGAATCAACTCTCGACGGTGAATCCTTCAACATCACAGTAAACGAGGATTACATCGACAGCGTTAAGGCTCTTGAAGAAGCCGGCGACCTCGAGATGTGCATCAAGACACTTGTCGACAAAGACTGTGTACCTACAAAGCTTATCAACTTCGAAGTTAAGCCAATCAACAAGTAATGAAATTCATCCCGGGGGTCTTAATCAAGACTCCTGGGGTCTTTTTCGTTAATCATTTTTTGGTTTATATATTATAATAGTGCCAGACAAAGCAAATCTACTAAGGAGGTACAACACAATGGCAAAACTCAAATCCCCAGAAACGAACTATGAAACAATCAGACAGGTACCCTGCAATGAGCAGATGAGACTGGACTACGGTTGTTACACGTACTTCGTTGCTCTGGAACGAATATGCCCAGACTATAGAGATGGACTTCTTAACGTCCATCGTGCAATCATTACTGCGGCAGCAATCAACTCCGGTGCTATATCTAGCAAGGTAAAGAGTGCTGCAATCGTTGGTGACGTTATGAAGTACTATCACCCTCATGGTGACGCTTCAATCTATCAGTCACTTACAAACTTAGGATGCTACTTCGGCTGCAGATATCCTCTGATAGCTAAGAAGGGTTCATTCGGCACAATCGATGGTGACCAGCCGGCTCATTATCGTTATACTGAAGCATCATTATCACCATTTGCAAGAGATGTAATCGTTGCGGATCTTAAGAGATTCGGTGAAGACATCTCAGTCGACTGGGTAGACAACTACTCTAAGACAATCAAAATGCCAGAATATCTTCCGGCAAAACTTCCTATCCTTTTATTAAAGGGACAGGACAATATCGGCGTAGGTGATACCATTGTAGTACCGTCACATAACTTATGTGAAATGGTAGATGCGATGATAACACTTATTAAGAATCCTAAGGCTAAGATTACTCTTATCCCGGATTTACCACTCGAAACTGAATTACTTGACACAGACTGGAAGAAGATTTCAGCAACTGGTGTCGGTAAGTACACAGCAAGAGCAATAATTGACGTTATACCATACAGAGGTCATAAGAAAGCCTACACAAACTGTATGTGTCTTAACGTTAAGTCACTTCCGCCGGAAGTAACACTTAACTCTGTTATTGATTCTATCGAGAAGCTTGTAGAGAATCGTAAGATTCCTCAGATTATCGACTACGAATCACATGCGAAGAACAACCCGGTTACAGACGAACTTAACGTTGACATCGACTTCATCCTTTCTGAGGGTGCTGATCCGAATTACGTTAAAATGCTTCTGTACAAGCACACAAGACTTCAGAATACCTATACGGTAAACATGATTGTTAAGAAAGACCGTGAGCGTCACAGATGCGGATATGCGGAGTATCTTAACGAGTTCATTGAATACCGTAGAAACTTCCACAGAAGATTTCTGTATAACAAGCTTGTTGCTCTCAATACAGAGACAGAGAAGATGCAGTCACTTATCGATCTTATCAAGAGCGGATTGTATGATAAGATTGAAGACTGGGTAAGAAAACAGAAGAAGGAGGTTGACCTTGAACCACTCTTAATCGAGAAGTTTAAGGTTAACCCAGTTCAGGCAAAGTATTGTCTTGACGCAAAGCTTAAGCATCAGGCAAGTTTCGCACTTCAGAAGATGTCTGAAGGTGTTGCAAAGAACAATGCTGAAGCACAGGGCATTCTCGAAACTGTAAGAAATCCAGAAGCCATTGATCAGATTATCATCGACGAAATCCTTAAACTTAGGGATAAGTATGGTGATGCAAGACGTTCAAAGGTTATAAAGAACACAGGCACAGGTCCTAGCGGTAGATTCCTTGTATCTATAACGGATAGCAATAGAATCAAGCTTCAGGGACTCACGGAACCACTCTCATGCAGTAAGGGTGATTCTATTAAACAGGTACTCGACATCGACGTTTCTGGCGGACTCATCGTGTTCACCGATAACGGACGTTGTTACAAGATTCCGGGTGAGAAGATCCCATTCTCTCCTGCAGGCACTAGTGGTGAAGATATCCGTATTGTCAATAAGCATGTCGGCGGAAATATCATCTTCATCACATCAGAAGAGATTCTCAATACTGCCTTAAAGAATAAGGACTTCCTTATCAGCTTAACTAAGGCAGGATTCATCAAGAAGGTATCATTAGATGACTTCACCAATATCCCAGGATCAGGCACCACATTCTGTAAGCTTGATGCCGGTGATAAAGTCATTGATGCTGGATTATCAAGACCTGACATGAGAATACTTGTGTATAATCATGACAAGGCACTTTGTCTGGATATGGATAGTATCACATGGGCAAAGAGAAATGCTCGTGGCAGCATGAGTATGAAGAACTCCAATGGCAGCCCGACTATAACTGAAGGAATGACTGCCGTTCTTCCTAATATGTCGGACATACTTGTAATCACAAACAAGGGTTACATCAATAGAATATCTCCGTCAGCTATCAAGGTAGGTAGAGCTAAGAGCGGTTCATCCGTAATCAAACTCAAGCCTAATGACGGAATTCATTCAATCATCGCGGTGGAACCAGGTCGTTCAGTTGAACTGTTCTGCACCAATGAGATTGTATCTGTGCCGGTTGATTCAATCAAGCCAGGTTCATCTATCTCAACAGGTGTGAAATGTGTTAAGGCTGCGTCAGGTGACATTATAAAAACAAGAATCGTTTAATCAAACAACCGTGGGTAGTCTCATAGACTACCCACACATTTTTAAGGAGGTCATCGTATGAAAGACGATAACAAGAACACAAACGAAGCATACGACAAAGAAGTTAAATCAACACACCGTATCGCATCATTGCTTGTCGGCAGTTTCGTCGCTGCAATGGTTCTCGTTGCACTGCTTGTGGTAAAGGCCCCGGCACAAATGACCGCAATACTCACTGTAGGAGCGTTGTCTATCACGTATTGTTTGTTCCAGATAATCTGTATCGCTACTGAAGGTGAGATGCCTGCAGACTACGGAATGTTTAAGCTGCGTGTAGACAAAGATGGTAACATCGTGAACGAAAAAGAACTCAAGAAGTTCGTGAATGAACAGATTGATGAAGGAAATCTTGACCTGGATGAAGCAGCTGAAGATAACGGCTGGAAAGAAGAGATTGACTTATCGTCTATTGAGAATCTCGACGAATCTACAATCGGACTTGTACTTAAAGACACAGCTAACGAAGATGAGTCTATTGGTACAATTCTTTATAAGTTTAAGTACGCATATCTTGAAGGTGACGACCTCGTTATCAAAGGTAACGACGGTGTCGTTGTATGTAGGGTATTCAATGCTATTAACGACCAGGCATGTGCTGGTATTGTTGACGCTCTCCGTACTCACGACACTAAATAAATATTTACAATATGACATCATCAATAACAATATGGTAACACGCTTATAAAGGAGGAGTTTTAAATGAAGACATTTAAGAAACTTATCGCAGGTGCTATGGCAGGACTTATGCTCGCATGTGGAGCTGCAGTTCTCCCTACATCAATAACAGAACCAACAACAGTTTCGGCAAGCTCAGTCGCAAGATATGTAGGCTGGTTCAAGGTATCACCGGTTAACGTCAATTACGATTTCGGTGGTGTAAAGCTTACAAAGATTGATCCTTGCACTGGTAAAAGCCTCGGCGGTGCCGCACAGTACGGATATGATTGCTACTACATTCTGTATCCATCAGGTATGTGCTACATTTACGGCGGCAGAAATGGCGATCTTATTGCTATCGCTTATACTTGCAGATCATAATTCAAGAATCCCACAGGTCCAATAGGCCTGTGGGATATATTTTTCAGAAAGGAACAAAACTATGAAGACGGTAAAAGTTAGTCTTGCCAGTTGTAAGGTAAACGCTGAACGTAACTTACCTTACATTGACAAAGATGAAGCAATACGTAAATACATGACTTCGACACAACCGGCTAATAGGACAGTATCGGGTCCGAATCCTTTTTCAGCAACACCGTGTCCAGAAGTCGACTTTGACTTAATCGTAGGATACATCATGGAGATTGACTACGAAAGAGAAGAGGCAACATTGTTTATATACAATGACGCTACGGAAACCGATGGACGTGAACTCAGGTTCACTCTAATCGGAGAAGTTACCGACGAAGGCATAATCGTAGATAAGATTGTAAACGCATACATTAAGTAATCAGGAGAGGCTAAAAGCCTCTCCTATATTTTTGGAGGTCATCTATATGAAATTTTATCACATCACTGACAGAAAAAATAGACATCGCATTCTTACTGAAGGCATCATTCCAAGAACAGGACATCGTTCTGCCTCAGTATTAGACGACAGACACAATGTCTTATTCTTATCAGACGAAAAGTCGATATATGCATGGAGCATTCTTCTCAACTTCGAAGAATTTGACGTTATCGTAGTAGACGTTCCAAGCGAACTTATCTACAATTCATATACTTACGGTTCGGAGTTCGAAGATGACGAATACGATACAACGTTCGGCATCAAATACAACGAATATGCGTGTCGTGACACAATCGAGCCAAGATACATTGTTGACGTTATACCTGGCGAGTCTTTAGACCCGGATAAAATAGAAGAAGCTCGTTCAAGATTATGCCATAACGCATGCTACGATCTTTCCGCAACAATAAAGACTATTGTGAGGATTATGGAAATGCCTGGATTGCGTAACGATGAGAATTACAAGAATGACATCAATGATGACATTGGTGTTGCTTGTGCATGCTTTGCCGGAGTTAAAGCTACACCAGAAGACGTTCCGATGATGAAGATAATCTTCGAGGAATACGGCATGGAAGGCAACTACACAGCTATGGATACCATAGAGTATATAAATCATTGCACAGTAGAACCAGGAACAATCATCGAAGGCTACACATTCAAAGACTTCCACGGCCAGAAACTCTGGGATTCTATCTCTAATTACTTTGACGATCCTGTAATCGGCGAGTCGGCTAAAAAGCTGCATGAATTATGTGAACAGTTATTATTTCCATCGATCGACGCTAACACCGGCGGAATGCTCTTATGTTTTGACGAATTAGGTTTAAGCGAAACAGCAGTCTCTGAACTGCTCAAATAACGAAGAAGAGAGGAGTAGGTTTGAAACCTACTCCTCAAATTTTCGTATTTATTTTTTGAAAGCTTCGATTATTATCATTGTGAGATATGTGTTGAGAGCCTGACGATACATGACTTCAACTTTAGGATTCTGAGAACGTCTTCTGTACGAATCAGCATTGTCTCTAAGGATTTCCATAGTGAGTTCTTTCTCTCTAAGTTTATCCTTGTCTGTAGTATTTGGTGATGGGGTGATACTGTATGTCATGAATCCGATAGTATCATCTATTGTTGGTTTTCCAGTATCTTTCATGTAGAGAACAAGTTTGAGTCGAATGAGTTCTCTAAGCTTATCCAGATTGTCTGGACTCTTGGTTGTCTTATCCATGAAGTCCATAATCTCTGTAGTCTTAACTCTGTCGTTACATGCACGCTTAGCAGTCTTAAAGTCCGCATCATGTGTTGTAAGATAAGTCATTGTCTTCTGAGTAAGCATCTCAGCTCTCGATAAGTCTGATTCAGCAATTCTGAAGTTGTCTTCATCTTCTACGTTATCAGACTGATATGTCATGTAGAGCTTCTTGTTGTAGCACTCATAGTAAGCACCCGCACACTTGTTTATCATTGAAGATATACGAGTATACATCTGTTGAATGAAGTATACATAGTCTTCATCAAGCATTGGCTTCTTAGTAAAGAGTCTATCTCCGTAAGTATCCATACACTTGTTACAAAGATTGGTTATAGCTCCGATAAGAGAACCTGTAGACTTAACCTCATACTTGTTATCCATGTACTCATTGATAACGTAGTCTACTACATGCTGGTATCTTCTAGGTTCAACAACCTTGAAGTACTTGTAATGAATAGATGGATAGAAGTTTCCTGAGAATGCAAGATAAAGTAAAGCCAGTTCAAGGCTTCTCTTGTCTTTCTTAAGATAGAAATACTTTATGATGCACATGGAGATTTCCGTTACAGCCGTTTTAGCCGCTCTAGGGTTGAACTCTGGTATCTCAAAGAAGTAAGCTCCCGAGATATCAGCCATAACTTCATCAAGACGTAAGTCTAATGAATTGAGTAAGTCGTTTATATCTGTTTCGCCATAAGCTATACGGCTTGCTGGGAATGTCTGATACATTGTTTCCTGGCGTTTAGCCATGAATCGTGAAATCATCTGTTTATATTTGCTACCGTTTTTGGCTAATGAGTTAGCCACCTTTGGGTAAAGATTGCTATCTATCGCCGAAGTATCTGTTTTCATATAGATACACACCTCCTATTAGTATTTATAAGTATGTTGAGGTAGTCGGTATTTGACTTATATATTATAAACGTGTAAGCATGAAGCCAGTCATTTTAAGGAGGAATTACAAATGACAGATTGTATTATCGTAAACACTTATTCAAAGGGAAGAACAACTACATGCAAAGTATACAAAGACTTTGTAACCGAGAAGAATCTCGTAAAAGCTTTTTATGACAAATCGTTAAAACCTGACTCCATCAATGGAGACCGTTGGTTTTACTTCGACAAAGTAAAAGCGTCTTTAGCTTTCTACGAAGGCGATAAAGTACGCATCTTCATGCAGTCCGGATGTGAAAACAATCAGGAACGTTGGAGAGAATTCATATCTGAAAGAGATGCCAATCAGACTTGGGACGATATCATGAACAATAAGGTTCATGAAGTCACAGTCTTAAATGACGTCTATCAGGAACTCAAAGATAAAATCACAAATGACAAACCTGACGCCATCTGGTTTTTAAACAGCAGCAAGTACAACGGCAATACCACCGAAATGTGGAGCCGTGTGTGCGATAAAAAATTAGAAGGCAAGGTGCTAAGAGGAGGAAAAATCTCATGAACGAAACAATCAAACGTGATAACGAAAGAAAACTTTTAGAATTGTTTAACCGTGTTAGAACGGATAAGTACTTCGACACCGCAGTATGTGTATCAACGAGCCGTAGAGACTTTATGGCAGTTAAAGTATGCAACTCGTTAAGTGAATTATCAGAGGCAATTGAGTCTAAAGGCATAGACGGTTGGACAATATCATCAAAAGACGACAATGATGACGGCAAATCAATAGTTTCTTTCATGCCTAATCCGGCAGACATTGAAAAGATGTTCACATTTATAAACGGCGACGAGTTAGTCAAACTCAAGAGCACAGGAAATTACTATTTAACTACAGCAGATGATAATATGCCAAGCCGTCCGGTTTTTGAATATGAAGTTGATCCTGGGATATACGATATCTTAGATGATATGCCACTTGAGTCACCAACTATACAGAATGAAATCTATAAGTTGGTTATCGATAACAACAACTACACAAAACGTTGTCTGGTTGATGTCTGCACAAATATCGAAACTGGTAAATGGGCATTAATCAGATTCCGAATGCCTAAGCTGGTAACAAAAGTACGAAAAGTTAAGAAGTAAAATCTATTGGTGGACACTCTCATTGGGTGTCCACACTTAGTTTATCTTTATTTTTTCTTTACTTAATGTAAAATATTGTTACATTATAACTACTTTTGTTAAGAACAAGGGGTCTTTACCTCAAAAGTAATAAACTACAAGTCATGTAACATTTTCGTAATTTATA
>Ga0255343_1006354_pt1 | contig 10565 bp, 9 predicted proteins | sample wastewater_treat_4_FD_192413 | JGI IMG/M metagenome (GOLD analysis project Ga0255343, IMG submission 192413) | Wastewater microbial communities from Lulu Island WWTP, Vancouver, Canada - plant16 | ecosystem: Engineered > WWTP > Wastewater > Unclassified | place: Canada: Vancouver, British...
CTTTTTCAACCAGGAGCCGAGCATCCCCCGGACGATCTCCTTTCCAATCTGGGTTCCGACATTGGTTGCAGTTCTTATTGCGATTGTGCTGACAACATCACCTGCATCCTTCGTCTTACTACTTCTGCCTGAAGAAGATGGAGCGGGTTTTGGTTTAACCGTAGGTTTTTCGGCGGCCTGTTCCCTGGCCATGGCCTCTTTCTGCCTTTGCAGCAGCTCTTCAGCTGCCGAATGGCGGTTTATAGCCTCTTCATATCTTCCAAATATTGGTGATGACCGGACTTCAGCCTGAATATCTGCTGGTGACAGGGGTGGAAGACTGCTCCGTGGCGGGTAGATAAATGCACGGTCAACAGGTGCAGGAACTCCGGAGCGGTCAAGGACAGATACCAGGGCTTCACCAATCCCCAGTTCTCCAATTACTTTTTCAGTATCTATCTTTGGATTCTGCCTGAAAGATTTTGCAGCAGCTTTTACTGCCCTCATCTCACCGGGAGTTGTGGCCCGGAGAGCGTGCTGGACACGGTTTCCAAGCTGCCCAAGGACGGCTTCAGGAATGTCACCAGGGTTCTGGGTGATAAAGTAGACACCAACACCTTTTGACCGGATGAGCCTGACAATCTGGATGATTTTTTCTTCAAGGACTTTAGGGGTATCTGTGAATAACAGGTGAGACTCTTCAAAAAAGAGGAGGAACCGGGGCTTTTCCAGGTCACCTGCTTCAGGAAGGAGATCATATAACTCAGATAAAAGCCAGAGCAGAAAGGTCGAATAGATCTTTGGTGTTTTCATCAGGGCAGCTGCAGAAAGAAGGTTAATAGTCCCTTTTCCATCCTTTACCTCAAGAATGTCTTCAAGGACAAGAGAAGGTTCACCAAAGAAAAGGTCACCCCCCTGCTCTTCCAGTGTTAAGACTGCCCTTTGTATGGCTCCAAGAGAGGCTGAAGTCATGTTCCCATATTTTCCTTTTATTTCCGCGGTATTCTCCAGTGCATGGGTTATAAGTGATACAAGATCTGCAATATCAATTAGAAGCAGCCGGCTATCATCCGCATACCTGAAAAGCATGGACAAAATGCCAGACTGTGTATTATTCAGGTTCAGAATACGGGATAAGAGCAGAGGGCCCATCTCTGATATTGTCGCTCTCACCGGGTGGCCTTCTTTTCCATGCAGGTCCCAGAACCGTACTGGAAATCCCTCGTAAGAGAGTTCGTTAAGACCCAACAGCCTGGCACGCTCTTCTATCTTCTTATTCCCGCCCCCTGGCCTGCATAACCCGGAGAGATCTCCTTTGATATCCGGAAGGAAGACCGGGACTCCCATGGAGCTGAACTGTTCTATCAAAACCCGGAGCGTGACTGTCTTTCCTGTTCCTGTTGAACCAGTTATAAGGCCATGACGGTTTGCCATGGATGGTTCGATGAAGATTTCAGTCTCACCTTTTGCAAATGGAGACGGTGTAAGTGCGGTCATAAATGAATCATTTAACATTTCAGTCTATTATAGGTATCAAGCTTCAGGTGATGAAAAAAAAGTGGATATCAGGAGTCGGAATTCAGGTACCCGTAGACAAATACTGCAGCTACTGCCCCAGCAACCGGACCTATGACATAGATCGGGAAGAAACCCCAGAAATTAGATCCTCCAAGAACGAGATCCAAAAGGTAAGGTCCAAATGTTCTTGCCGGGTTTAACGAGGCACCTGCAATATTTCCGGTTGCGGTGATTATTCCACCAACAGTCAGACCAATTACCAGACCGGCAAAGCCAGGAGGAGCACGTTCATCAACCGCGACACCCATGATGACAAACATGAGTAAAAATGTGCCGATTGCCTCTGCAAGAATTGCCTGTCCATATGTTATTCCAGGAAACGGAGCGGTAGCCCCAAGGCCGCCAATCAGGACGGCATCCATTCCCGCAGTTGCCGCAAAGAGAAGGCTGCCGACCGTTGCCCCTATGAACTGGGACAGGCAGTACGGGACCACCTCAGATGACGGGAACTTTTTCCCGGCCCAAAGGGCAATGGTAACTGCCGGATTGATATGGCATCCTGAAACTCTTCCAAGAACATAGATAGATGCCGCGATGACGATTGCAAAGACCATTCCTATGGCAAGCCAGTCTCCAAGGCCACCAAGAGCTCCAATTCCGATGTTAAAGGCAGTCTCAGGCTTTGTTCCGTGGGCGATCATCAGGGTGACAGCAGCGGCTCCAGCCCCAAAGTAGACAAGGATTCCTGTTCCGATCCCTTCTGCAACACAGCGTTTTATGAGTGACATACTTCTCACTTAATTACTTGTTATACACAGCATAACATTCAGGGCACAATATCCTTGGGAGCTTTTTGCGGGATTTCCTTGCAGGAAACGGATATCCACCTTCCCAGATATCCACATCTTCACGTATAACGTGCTCCATGCAAAGCCCCATGCCACAGACGATACAGATAGCTACGGCATCAGTCTCTTTTCCGTTTTTTGCACAGACATAACATTTCATCTTAACCGCCGGGTTCAAACTGCTTTTTTCCACTGGCAATAACAGTGCCTGAAATCCATGAGAGCGGCAGAGGCACAATCCTTGCAGATACGTGCAGGAGCTGCAACAGTCTCCTTGTTAAGGGCGATGATATTTGTCATCATGGTAGCAGTCACTGGTTCACTGGTGAGAAGACATGGATAATCAGCCAGCCTCATCATTGCAGACATCCGGACAGTCATGGCACATGCAGGATATGCATACCACTGCGGGTTCATGAGGACTTCATTTTTATGAATCGGAGAAAGATCCACCTTGTGACCACTGACTTTTGGAACCAGTATTCCTTTATCAGTTTCCTGCATTCTCCTTGCTTTGTCCATTAATTTCCAGCCACGATAGATCATATCCATGAAATCACAGTTATGCAGCTCAACTGCCGCACCACGGTCCGGATAGAGCTGAACATAGTTATGGTACCGCTTTGTCAGAAGGTCCACGATCATTATGGCATTAAACCCGTCAAGCTCAAGGATGTACTCGGCAGCAGCTGCAGTTGATCCAGTAGCAAGAGAAAGAAGTTCGTACTCACTTTTTACCTTTGAAACTGCATTATTCAGGGTTGATTCCATGACATCGGTAGTTGCTTCAATTGCGGCCATCACCACGTCATCCTTGCACATGTTAAATGTTGACTGGGAGATGTGGTGTGCAATATCACCAACACAGTAGGCTGGAATAGTTACAATGTTCCCATAATGGACGCCGTCATCAATTGCGGCCTTGACATGCCCGGCCATCTCTTTACGGTATGATTCCATGTACTTGCGATGATCAAATGATTTCTGACCGACAGAGTCCATAAGCTCTGCCTGCGCTCTTACCGGGTGATCATATATCGATTGCAGCATCGCGATCTCCCTGTTTATCGCGTCTGTCAGTGTGGCACCTTTTTCTACTTCATGGGCAAAGACATCCCCTACCCCATAAGAAGTATTCATACCCCACGATTTTGCCGCAAGAATGGCTTGTTTATGATCAGCAGGAATGTTCGTATTTACAAGGATCTGGTTTACAACATTGCTGGTAGAACCGGGTATGAGAGCGAAATCAACTACACAGGTGGGACCATAAAATCCCCCATAACGTCTTGTACTCTCTTTTCCAATCAGGGCCTCAGACTTTTTAATCTCCTTTACAAAGGTAGCCATACTTTTTGCGAACTTTTCATCCTCTTTGCAGAGAATCTCAAGTATTACTGGTGTCTGGTAATGTTCTACAAAAGGATCATCTTCGGGCCTTATAGTTTTAGTAAGACCTTTCATGATCTCAAAATGTGCTTTTACTGACCCGGTGTGTAGCTGAAACACTGCATTTGATTGTTCCGCTGCCGGTTTCATCTTTGAAACTGCATCAAGGTATGGCTGTGCATCAGAAATAACGAAATTTTGTCCGCGTTTTTTCTTTACCGTCTCTACATCCGCACGCTGGGCCTGCATGGCCTCCTTAATCATTTTTTTATACAAAGCAGTCATCGCTAACACTTCCAGGATTTTATTGTAAAGCCGGAGGTTGTAAACCTCAACCCTACATCAGTGTTCTTTCCTTCATGAAGTGATAAAAACCCTTCGGAAGGTTGCAGAAAAAAATATGCTCAATTTTTTTCTTGCCTTATACCCCATAAATGCCACAAATATCACAAATACTACAAATACCATATACAACAGGATTCGGGCGTCTTTTCCTGCACAGCTTTTCGTAACAATTAGCAGCCGGGCATAATTTAAAAGCCCTTAAGATAAAGTTATCATAGAGGCCACATGATGGGAACAAGTAACAAAAGTATCGAAAAGAGACAACCGGTTTTATCAGGTGAGTCAGATCTGACGCTCGAGGTTGTCATCCTGATAATATTTGGGATTTTCATGTTATTATTCGGCATTTTTCTCTTCCAGATACATACCGGCGCTCTTCCATATGCACCGGACAGCACATATGGACTGTTCCTGCTTTTGGTTGCTATCCAGATGATCACGATGGGAAAAACACCTTTTGGTGATCTTCAACGTTCCTGGTTTTTAATTTTAATAGGGATATGTGTTGCAATTGTTGGGATGGCGGCAAGTTTTATTCCCGGCTACCTGTCTTTTCAGGTGAAAGAGATCGTAGGATTCATCCTTTTAGCCGGGGGTGCGGCTCTTTTACTGCAACTTTTCGTCAGGGAGGACAAGGCAAGGACATGGAAACAGTATCCTGGAGTTATACGTCAGCTTATCCTTGCCTGTGGACTGGTATATGCCATATCATGCATATGTGGACTGATAACCCTTGCGCCGGGGATTACCACTGATTATCAGACTGCGGTCATTTTAATACTTTATTCAATGAGTTTTTTCTACATTGCATTCTGCATTCAGAGAGTGAAACGCCAGGACCCCCTGACCGGGCAGACCGACAGCGGGGCGCAGGAAGAACAGGTACAGCAGGCAGAAGGATTTAAGAAGATATTCAAAGAAGTGACCTTATCCATATCCGTTGGAGTTGTCCTTCTTGTCGCAACTCTTCTAACACTCCTTGGAATTCTCCTTATACCTGTAAATCTGGGACTTCTTCCATTTTCGCAGGACGGCCTTCTTGGAATGCTGCTGGTAATCTTTTCCATCCAGATGATGGCACTTGGTGAAACGCCGTTAGGACCGTACAAACGTTCCTGGTTTTTGATAATTATTGGAATTATCTTCGCGACGCTTGGAATAAGCGCATGTATCGTTCCAGGTCTGCTCACCAGCCTGCTCCAGGTTCTTGTAGGGCTATTAAATATCATAGGTGGTGTGATACTGCTATTCATGCGGTTCTACCCGATTTTACAGGCGAAGAGAAACCCTCCGGAACAGCCGGCCATATCTCACCCATTATTGTTAAAAATGGGTATTACCCAGACCATATTGAACTTTGTATCAATAGCTTTTGGTATTTCAATGCTAATACCGGGCATAATTCCAGGGATCATCAATGCAAATATTATCATAGTGAACGGATTGCTACTCTTCGTTCTCACAAGCTTTATTCTGAAGGCCGAAGTAATTGCCAGGGAACTTCAGATATGAACTACTTTTTCGTAAAAGGTGGCAGGATGCAAATTTTTTACCTTTATTGTCAGATTTGAAATGAGACGAAATTTAATTGTGTCGTGTGCCATCCTCCTGTCTATCCAGTTCTGAAGAAAACTTATAACCTAATCACTCTAAGCTCAGATAATAACAAATAATTAACCAGTATATTGAGATGAGTTTTATGAATGATTTATTCTACAGATCTAAACTGAAGATAATTTCCAGTCTTTTCATTATCGGCCTGGTAATCTTTTTCACCCCCGCATCAGCCGTCATATTCATTGAAGACGGATCTGAACTTGACGAGTCTGCACTGCTCAAATATCTGGAAGAACCTGCCCCAGCTTTTGAAGAACCAGTTGTTATCTACTTTTATGATCCTCACTGTGGGGCCTGTAGTCCTGTTCATGACTTCCTGGATTCTTACCTTGAAGAGAATCCTGAAACAATCCTTGAGCAGGTTAGTCTTGAAGAGGATCCTGAAGGAATGGACAGGTTCCGTGAATTTTCCGATGCATATAAAAGGGATAAGACCTTCATCCCATTGATGTTCATCGGTCCTGTTGGACTCGAAGGGACAAACGAGATAACAGACTATTTTGATATGACGTATAACTGGTACATGGCCTCGTACAAGGCTGAAGTAAGTTCCTGATTTTCTCTAAACAGGAAAAGTTTCTTTCTTCCTTCTCTACCTTTTTTTAACATTAAACCAGGTATAATTGTTCAGATTAATTTCAACTGTTCTCTCCAGCAAAACCAATGAGGAACAGTACCGGGAGTTTTATAATGTTACATGTGCTATCAACCAGATGAACGAGTATGAAAAAGGTAAGCGGAGCAATTCTGCAAAGAGATGGTAAGACGTACGGCATAATGACGAATTCACCAGCCGGCATCGTAACCCCCCAGGACCTTGAACACATTGCTGCAGTCGGAAGGAAATTTCGCATTCCGATCATGAAGATAACATCAGGACAAAGGATTATCCTTGCGGGTATAAAGGCTGAGGATGTTGAACCGGTATTCCAGGAGTTAGGGGATCTTGCTATGCCTGACCTTGGACCATGCGTGAAATTTGTCCAGGGTTGCCTTGGAACCGAAATGTGCAAATGGGGTGCACAGGACTCTATAAAGATGTCATCAAAGATCCAGGCCCTTATCAATGGCAAAACATTTCCGGCAAAGGTAAAGATTGGTGTTTCCGGATGCCAGCGTTGTTGTAGTGAAAGCCAGATCCGTGACATCGGACTTATTGGAACAACACGGGGATGGATCGTTTTATTCGGTGGAAATGGCGGTAGAAAACCGCGGATGGCCGATCCCGTTGCATATGGCCTGTCGGAGGATGAGGCCTGTGACCTGGTTTTACGGCTGCTTGAATTTTACAAAAAGCATGCACAAACTGATGAAAGGACAGCCAGGTTCATGGAACGTATTGGAATAGAAACATTAAAATCAGAGTTGCTCACTATGATTCCTTACATAAGTCTGGACAAGGTGTAAACCATGATTATTACCAAACTTTCAGAAGTTGAAAAAAGCCCAAATCCACATAATGTGGATGCAAGAAAAGTCTTTGACTCTCCTCACGCAACCGTTGTAGTCATCACCCTTCAGCCAGGTGAATCACTAAAAAAGCATAAGACCCCTGTTGATGTCTTCTTTTATGTCCTTGAAGGGACAGGAATAGTAGAGATCGGTGATGAACAGGCAGAGGTGACAAAAGACAGCCTTGTGGAAAGCCCGGCCAGGATCCCTCACCGGTGGATAAACGAGAGCAGTGAAGTATTCAGGGTCCTGGTTGCAAAAGTTCCAAAACCTGTTGAAGAGACCAAGTTACTCTGATCAGCCATGCCTCTGTGAACAGGAAGTTAATCTCCGATGCAGAGATTACCCGGATCATGACCTGCAGGGCGGAATGAATCCAGGATAACTTTTTTGTAATTGATCCGGATTTCTGGCGGTCCATGAGGATATCAAAAAATATTAATATTCCCATTTACAATCCGTGGATTGCAAATTCACCTGAAAAACACAGGTAAAAAATTATTCCGGGAGGTAGCGGGATAACCTTATGGAATTAAGTAGGACTACCATGGTCGCTACCTGGTGGCCGATTGCCCCCATAACCGGGTTAATGATCCCATAAGCAGCGATGATGATTAGAAACATGTTCAAAAACAGGGCAAGACCAATATTTTCCATAATTGTCCGCGTTGTCTTCTTCCCCAGCTGAATAAAAGAGGGTAGTGCAGAAAGTCCCTTTTCCATGAGAATAACGCCTGAACTTTCCAGGGCCAGTGTATTTGCCCGGCTTCCTATTCCAACTCCAAGGTCAGCCCTTACAAGAGCGGGGCCATCATTTGTTCCATCGCCAATAAAACAGACAATCTCTCCATTCTCCTGGAGCCGGGCCACGTAAGCTTCCTTATCCTCTGGAAGCAGCCCAGAAAAAGTCATGGACTCTGGAATATTCAGTTCCTCTGCGATAAACCTGGCCACGTTCCTGTTGTCCCCCGTGAATAAGGCAAATTTATAATCGCCAAAGCGCCTGAGCGAGGCAAAAGTCTCTTTTGTGTCGGAATGCAGGACATCAGAGATGCATATCTTCCCGATATATTCGCCATTTTTAGAGAACAGAACCTCGGTCTCATTACCATCTGCAATTTCCCGTGAGGATTGAAAGTTCATCGGAAGTGGCACTGAATGTTCCTCTAAAAACTCCCTTGTTCCGGCAAGCACTGTCATACCATTCCATATATCCTCAATCCCTTTTCCTGGGACGTGACGTGCTGTTCCCACGTCAGATATATGGATTCCCCTTCGTCCTGCCTCTTCAATAATGGATTTTGCAATCGGGTGGGGAGATGAACGCTCAACGGTGGCGGCTATGGTAAGAAGATCCTCTTCTGTATACTCCTTTTCCGGAAGGATGGAGGTTACCTTCATCTCACCTGATGTCAGGGTCCCGGTCTTATCAAATACGAAAATAGTGATCTGTCTGCAGATCTCCAGGAATTTACCACTTTTAATGAGAATTCCCCTTTTCGCAGCAGGTCCAATTGCCGCCAGAACAGCTGACGGGGTTGCAAGAAGGATTGCACAGGGGCAGGAGACGATAAGCACAGTAATCCCCCGGACTATGTCGCCGGTGATAATGGATACCATTGCGGTGATTGCAAGGATAACAGGCGTATAATAACTTGCAAATCTGTCAATTACCGGATGGGACGGGGGTCTTCTTAGTCCTGCTTCCTGTACCAGTTCAACAACTTTTGCATATGATGACAAAGAAGCCGGTTTTGACGTGGTAATAACCAGTGCCCCGTCAAGGTTAATGCTCCCAGAATAAACAGCATCTCCAGGATTTTTCTTAATTGGAAGGCTCTCTCCAGTCCGGAAGGATTCATCCACATCAGAAACCCCGGTTTTAACAAGCCCGTCTACTGGAACTCTTTCACCGGGGTGAATCACTACCAGGTCACCATTTTTTATGTCATCTACTAAAATTTCACGAATTATATCATTCTCGATGATACTGGCAGTTGTGGGTGCTGCCTGAACCAGCATGTTCAGGTCTTTCTTCGTCCTGGAATAGAGATACTCTTCCACCAGTTCTCCGATTGTGAGTATGAATGCTATCTCGGCGGCAGCGGTGAATTCGCCAATGATAACCGCAGCAACAAGGGCAAGTGCTGCAAGTTCACAGACATTCCACTCTCGCCTGATAAGTCCGGTTATCGCTTCTTTTATGATTGGGTATGCTGTAAGGGCAAGTGCTGCAAGAGCTGCCGGGATTTGAAGCTCTACCTGAGGAATTATTCCGTATTCAGTCAGTACTGCAATGAGAACGAATAATCCGGATAAAATAACCTGTACAATTGTCTTCTTAAGGTCGTCCCCTGAATGATCATGATCGTGGACACAGCCGCTGTCATGATGGGAGCAGTCCCCATCGCATGATGACTTATCCGATGTCACTTATATCTTCCAGTCTCTAAATGTGTTCATTAATCTTCTGCAAAATACTGATGAAAGCCTGAGTATCTTCTTCGCCAAGGATAGAAGCAATCTCACTTGCAAGGTTCAGATGGTGCCGGTGATGTTCTTCATAAGCCAAAGTCCCTTCTTCTGTTAATTCGATTATGTACGAACGACGATCATGTTCCGCCCTCACCCGCCTTGCAAATCCTTTCCTTTCCAGCCTGTCAACTGCGACAGTTGTGGTCCCGGTAGTGATACCAAGTCTCCCGGCCAGTTCTTTCATATTCATCCGGCCATAATGGCCAAGTATCTCGATGGCATGTGCATCAGATATTTTCATGTTCTCCGATTCTACGACCGATGACTCCCAGGAGGTAAACCGGTCAAAAAACTCGACAAGAGTCTCGTTTAATTCATCCATAAGGTGCACTCTCTCTTCCATTGCTCTTTCACTCTGATAACATAATATTTGATTGTCAAACTATTTGATCTGTTGATATTTAAATTTATAGAATGTATGATTTTTAAATTTTATCCCCATGCTTTAAATAAAAATGAGAGATTAAGTATTATCAGATATTACCAGATATCAATTACTTTCTAAACATATGAAATAATACTGGATGCCCAAAAAATTAGCTGGATAATTGGTTTTAAGTGACAATAGGTGGAGATCGAGATCCTGAACTCTATAGTTCAAATGAGTTGTGAGATGTGAGAGATGCATGGATTCTCCATTTCATTCCAGTGGGTTAATATTTCTATAACCATAAAATTCATAATCGTACGAACCGTACGTGATAATATGAATATCACCCGATTATGTAGTTGTTTTTGCCTAATTATTGCGGTAGTTCTTCTCCCTCTCTCTGCAACCGGGGACGATACTTATACCAGTCAGACTATCGATGACCTGTTCATAGTGAAATTACCTGACGGCTGGTCTAATTTTGCAGTCAATACATATACCGGGATGGCTGC
>Ga0255343_1006355_pt1 | contig 10559 bp, 5 predicted proteins | sample wastewater_treat_4_FD_192413 | JGI IMG/M metagenome (GOLD analysis project Ga0255343, IMG submission 192413) | Wastewater microbial communities from Lulu Island WWTP, Vancouver, Canada - plant16 | ecosystem: Engineered > WWTP > Wastewater > Unclassified | place: Canada: Vancouver, British...
CTACCCTACCACCGCATATGCCCCATTGTGGTACATCATGTTGAAAATAAACAACATCACCTATCATGCAAGTTATAGCATCAATCTCAGCATCAAATTTAATTGTCCGTTTCAACAATTCATTTTGCTTAAGTAAGAAGTTGCCCATCCGCCATGCTTGCGATGGTATGGTCGTACCTGCTAATGTTATTGTATTCCTGTTTTCAGGTTTATCCAAAGCTGGATTCAAGACAATCATTGAATCTTTTTCATAATCAATGTCTTTGTTGATAAAATTTATCTCAATTTCACCAGTTCTTTCTGAAGAAGATAAAAACGTTTCCTCAAAGGAATTGGTATCAATATTCCCCATAGAGAATAATTGAACAGCATCATCTGGCAATGTAACTGCTCTATCTATAATTACCTTTATGGTTGTTCCGTCCCAAATCAACAAAGCTCTGGACATCAAAGATATTTGAAGTACAGCTTCCCAAAGTGTTGTTCCTGAATCAAACCCACCATTGAAAGCAAAACGTCTTTCATAATCTTGTCTTATTGTATATTCTGAATCAGTACTTAATGGTGTAGTCCATTCTGGATACACAGTAAGTGTATCATCGGAATTTGACACTATTAACCGTCTCTGTCCAACACCAGTTCCTGCTGTTATAAGTAAAACCTTATCTCGATGTATATTGTAATACCAAGATTTGGTGTTATCAGTTAATGTAGTTGACGTAGATGATGTTGCTTTTCTGAAATTGCTCTTATAATTTTTACCTTCTTGCCAAGAACCGCCACCAGTACCAGTTTGAGTCCAATAAGTTGACCAATTAGCTCCTGTTATTGGTTTGTTAGCATTTGTAGAAGTGTGGTTTAAAATACAACTATAATTCAATCCATCAGTACCGATAACTTCCGAAGCTGTAGAAATTAAATCAGTGGTGTTCTTACCACTTGGAACTAACTCATCACACCAATCTGCCCATGCTTTAAAGGTTTCGGTATCCAACCGTGATGGATTTATACCATCGTATCTTAATGCTTCTGGATTCCAGCTATTGTATGTTTTGCCAGTTTCCCAAGTCTTGCCCTGGTCACCTCCCTGTTGCCAATACAAATCATAATTGGCTCCAGTAATCGGCTTATTGTCAGAACTTGATGTATGAGAAGCAATGCACCTATAATTCAAATTATCTGTACCAATTACTTCATCTGGGTCAGCTAACAAAGGCTGGGTCAATACATCATAACATACCCATGCTGGATTGTTGTTAAACCCAACACGCCAATTAGAGCCATCGTAATATCTTATTATGGCTCCTTCCATCATACATCTAAATTTGAAACTACCAGATAACTGGTCGGAAGCAAGTGCCTTTATTCCAACCAATGCCGAACACGGATATTCAAAATCATCTTTAAAAACTTCTCTAACTGCTGTCAGATAAGAGGTTGCACCATAACGAGCATCGTTGTAATCTGGTGTTAATCTTGTAACTCTAATATCATATTTGCCATGTGATAGATTTGTTTCAGATTTAAATGTTTTGGTTATAGCTGAATTTTTTGCATCGGTAACAGTAACATAATTTACCGTTTCATCTGCGTAGACAGTTCCAGTCTGAGAAACCCAACGCCAGTAAAAACAAGTTTCGCTATAATAACCTGATGCATCTATACTATAATACCTCTCTTTAAGTTCGCCTTCCCGATGAGCATTCGGGTCAGATGAGCCTCTACCAATTTCATTCCATATCTGATTTCCACCCCACCAACCATAGTCACCATATTGATAACCAGTCCAAGTACCATATGACCAATATGAAGTATCTACTGTATGTGCAACAGATATTGCTTGAGTTGTCAATGGTATCCAATTGCTATCGCCTTGTTTTCGTACTTCAACTCGAACACTAACAGATACAGCATCTAATCCACCTCTGTCGTTGGCATAATACAAACCACGAGGGAATGTAATATCTACTTCAAGTCCATCAAAAGCATCTCCTGTAGTTTCATAAATGTATGGAGTGTTATATTTACAATTTACATTGGTGGTATATTCTGTCTTTGTGTCATTGAAGTTAGGTATAACAGATTGATTTAACTGTCCATATTTGGTGACTACTTCAACACCTGTAAGATTAGTGGTAGGTTGGTCATTGATATAATAATCATACAATCTGTTAATTGGTCCCTGTCCTACATGTAATAAAACATTGACATAATTTTTATCCGATATATTTTCAGTATAGGTTGAAATTATGTTGCCATTAACAGGTATTATTCCATAGAATTTTGGGATAACCAATCCTTGTTGTTGTCTTGTTACAGGATTCCAAGAATATGTATTAGAATTATCAAAACTACTACCGCTATAAGTATCAATGTCTGGAACTGGAGCTGGTAGTAAAGCATTTATCAAATAACCACCAGCTAACATAATACCAGCCGACATTAATGAACCAGCTAAGGTTAGTCCACTAAAAACTTGTGTTGCAAATGCCATTTCTAAAGTACCACCAAATACAGTTGTGGTGGTATAAAGCCCGGCGGCAACAGGAGCGTATATAGCTATAGCCATTACAGCTAACATAGCAACAGCTCTAAGTATATCTCCACCTCCACCAACTATTTCAGGAAGAAAGACAACTTCATCACCAGCCTTTAACGTAACAAACTTTAAATTTTCTTGTGAAACAACACCACCATTTACAGAAACAATGACATTTATATCTTTAGGAAAATAAGTATCTCTTATGACTTGAAGATTTTCATGATTATAGTCAACGACTTCCTCAGTTCTTTTTTGTCTGTTAAATGGATGTTGAATCTTTATTAGTTTTATTTCGCCCATTTATAAAATCCTCTAAGACGTTTCTGCCACTTATCTAATTTTTCAATAGTAACATTTCTCTTTTCCATAATGTGAATAAATCTCTTACAATCTTCCAATACAACACCCAAATGAGTTACATATGGAGGAATAATTGAAAATGTAACAATACAAAATGGTTCAGGTTTTTCTAATTCTATAAACTTCGATTTGTTCTTATTAATAGTTGTATGTATATCTACCAATTCCATATAATCATCAGGAAAATTAGGTAATTCTTGCCCAAGTCTATCATATATTACTTGAACAAGACCATAACAGTCTAATCCTTTTACTGTTCTACCGTGTTTTTCGTATGGGACACCAATCAAATCGTCTAACACAATCTAATTCCTCCTGAACCCAAACCAGGAAATCCCCCAAATCTCTTTGAATTACCTAAATCTTGACAATTTTGTAATGTCTTTTTACAGTAATTTTCTACCCACACTGCACCGTTGTCTATAACACTTCTTCCTATTACAGTAGGCCAAGTAGGCTCAACGCCGTAAGAAATTCCACCAGTTGTACATCTATAATAATGTCCATTTGGAGTAGTAGGAACTACTATTGCACCAACAGCATAAAGTGTAGATGGCTGCCATGTAGTTGCAGAATCATTACCAGTATACCCACATTCAGGAGCAACTACAGAGGAATTCTTTCTAAAAGTAAATCTACAACTATGAGCAATATATCTATACAAAGGAAATCTTTTAGACAAAGGATTAGGAGCACCTAAAGTAAAATAGACGTATTCAGCATCAGCATGAACAGCTAATATATCATGCGTCCAACTTTCAGCTTCTAAATATTCTGATTCTCCTTCTGGTTTAGCAACCACTCTAATTGTTATTGAATTATCAATAAGCCCGTTATAATCTTCAAGGTATGCTTGAAGTGTCCTAGTCACATTGCTAACTTTTAATTCTATTGTAGGAATATCACCTTTTGATACTTGTTTTGAAACATCTAAATCAAATGGGAATGCTGTATATGTTTGACTATTATATGTTATGTCTTCTGTATTTCTAACTAAATATAAAGTAACAGCAGGTGTTGACGGTATAGTTACTTCAAGAAGTATTAACCAGGGAGTAGTAGAAGATAATTTATTTTTTTCTAAAATTAAAGAATTATCCATTAAACACTCCTTAACTGAAAATCACAATCAAAATATGAATCATCCGAGTTTTTAAGAGTACAACTATATTTAGGTATTTGTGAAAATCTAACAGTGTGGGATACATTATCAACGGGATTTGTCCAAGTAAATGAATCTGCTCCCTCTCTTACTGTAGTAACAAATTCTTCTAATGCCACTTTATCAGCAGAGGGCAAAAGATTATATTTTATATTCCATGTATATCTTACTTTAGTAAATCGTGGTCTTGTATGCTCATACCCAGCTTCAAATGAAGAACGAATAGTTGCATCTTCTCTTTGTTCATCTAAAGGGAATGTTGGAAGCATATTTAATGTTGGAAATGTAGGCATATTATATCTCCTATCTTACCCCATATCTAGACCTAACCGCCATATCAGAATTAGCTAATTCCAGCATGACAGTCCTAACCCATTTTTTACCATCAAATTGTGGAGGACTTTGAGTAGCTTTAACTTGTGCTCCAGTTTTATTTTCAACATTAACTATTAATGTAGGAGCTTCCATTGAAGTTCCTAATCTATTATTTGGTATAATATTACCACTAGCGTTAGGTATAAATAACTCAGGACCAGCTTCACCAACTATATAGGGGGTATTTAATGAAACAAACCCACCTGATGCTTTTCCTGGAAGTAATCCTGATAAAAACCCACCAAACCCACCTTGCCACGTCACACTACCTAAAACACCACCTAAAACTTGTTTAAGAAGTATATTCTTTAACAATTCCATATAAATAGTATGTAAAACATTCTTAGCCAAGTTTTCAAAGTCCATAAAACCTTCTGACATATAATCAAAAAAGTCTGCAAATGAATTTTCCATATTAGTTATTATATTTTTAGTAGTATCATAGATATGTTGCCCAATATTAGACCATTCAGTGTCTAAATCTTCAAAAGCTTTACCAATTACACCAGAAATTCCTCTATCATCATAAATAGCTTTTATAGAGTCTTTCCTATCTAATTCAAGAGCTTGTAACTTTTTAGAATGTTTTGCTTGTGATATTTCAATAGACCTATTGGCATTTTCTATCGCTACCTTTCTTGCATAGTAAGCATTTCTAACCTCTTGTGTTTGACCTTCAAGGCTATCTTCCCAATCACTAGACACCCATCCACCAGATTTTTCTATAATACTATTTTGTAAGTCAATTTCTTTATTTTTTTCAATTTCTATTAATTTTAATTCATCATCTAATTCTTGATTTAAACTATTTAATCTAGCATTATAATAAGCCCTAGCAGACATTAAACCCTTATCATATAGCCATTTATTCATTTCTTCTTCTTTTTCACGCATTACTTGTCTTATATCTAATATTGTTTTTTGTTTTTTCAATTCTTCATTTATTTCAAAATCATGTCTTTCTTTAATTACAGTTCTTAAAATTTGTGTTATTTCAGTTTCTGCATTAACCATACCCTCTTCTTTAAGAATTTTCAGTTCAGCAAGTCTAGCTTTAACTTCATTCTTTTCATTTTCAAAATCTCTATTTAAAGCATCAATAGCGTCTTGTGACCCTTTTTGTGCTCTTAATTTCTTTAAATCATCTTGGTACTTCTTATAAATTTCACCACCTTCTTCAAACTTATCTAATAATTTCTGTTCTACATTTATTTTCTCCTGTGTAAACTTTTCAATATTTGCTAATTTTTGTCTTTGATAATTTTCATCACCAATTAACCCTAATTTATGCGAACTTTCTAAGATTAAGTTAGCTTCTTTTTCTCTATCTGCAATTAACTTTAATTGATTTGTTGCGTCCTTCTTTAGCTGTGTAAAATCACGTTTACCATATAATTTCTTATCATCTTTACTTAATTCCATAGCTGCCTTAACTTGCTGTTTACTTCTCTCATCAACTAATGTTGTTGTATACCGTTCTTCAAATGCTTCTGCCCTTTTTTCTAATTCTTTTTCCCTAGCTAATCTATTTTTTAAAGCAGTGGGGTAATGTTTTTCAGGCTCCTTAAATATATTGTATTGGCTAAGTTCAGATTGTGGTACTCTAGAAGCTTCTAATTCTTTACGGGTATTTTCTGCCGCTATTCTCAAACTTTCAGAATCCCACCCACCTTCTGGTGCTTTCCCCAAATTTTCTAACATTCTTGATGTTTCTTTTTCTTCTGCTATTCTTGGAGCATTTGCTTTAGCGTTTAGTCTTTCTATAAGAGTAGTAGCCCCAGCTATAGCCAAAAATATAGCTAATATCTTAAAATTTTTAGTAGCAAATAAAGATAAAGCGTTAGATACAGAAGTTAAAGCATGAGGTATAAGTGATATAAATGCTATCAAGTTTTTAAAACCAGTAGCTAAAAAAGAAACTTTTGTTAAAGTAATAGCAATAGACCCCAAAAATAAACCTGTTAAGAGCGTTGTTACAGCTTTTATCCCTTCACCAGTACCAGCTAGTAAATCAATTAATGCCGTAAATGGTGTCAATAAAGCTTTAACAAAAGAGGCTATAATCATCAATATTACTTTAAAGGTATTAAAAACACCACTTAATGCTGAAAATACAACAAAAGCTGTTTTGCCAGCATCACTTAAATCTTCAACATATTTTCCAGCTACTACCGCCTTATCTCCTACAGATAATAATGCACCTAACAGTAATTGGTTTAAGATTTCAATAAAAACTTTTACATTTCCAGTAGAATCAAGTATAGATTTAGAAAGTTCATTTAATCTATTTTTTAGTAGTACTAACTGTTTTTCCATAGTACTAGCCATTGCACTAGATGATGATTCTAAACCACCTTGTGCAGAACCAATATCCTTCGTTAATAATACATACTTGTCAAGAAAATCCATTGCAGCTGTTACTGACTTAACACGTTCTACTGGGAATATTTGTGATAGTAATGATAAAGCCCCAACTGATTTTCCTGAACCTTCAGCAGTATCCCCTAAAGCTTTCCTCAAAGCTTGCATTGTAGGTATAAACTGTGAAGCTAACGTTCTATTCTTATCTATGGTAATACCAAGTTTACTTAATGCTTCCAAATTCCTAGGCTTCATTAAGCTTTCCATCATACCACGTAATGAACGAGAAGCACTCCCAGCTTTACTACCTAAATCTGTAACAACAACGGATAAAGCTAGCATTTCATCTAAACTAAACCCAGCCTGTTTTGACATCTCACCCAAATGTTGTGTAACCTGTACAAATTGTTCTGGTCTAATAATACCTCTTGCTTGTGCTCTTAAAAGCTTTTCAGTTATTTCTACTATCTTCCCAGCTTCTAGTTCAGTACCTTTCATAGAGTCTTTTAAAGCATTATAAGTACCAGTAATAGCAACACCAAATTGTTCAGCATTTATTTCTGGGAAAGCTACTCTTAATTGTGCTAGTGATGGTATTAATTTTTTTACTATTTTTTCTGGAATACCAGCTCCAATAAATGATTCAGCAGATTTAGCCAAACCTTCAAATAAAACTGGTGTTGATATAGTAGTTTTTCTAATTTCTGTAATAATTTCAGAAATATCTTGCTTCATTTCAGATGTAATTTTACCACTAGTTGCTGGAAATCTTAGTAATTTACCACTCCATGTATCAATTTCTTTTATATATTCTAAACCTTCTTTAAAAAGTGAAGCACCAGCTCTTACTGGAGCAAATAATAAAGACCTAGCTAAATACCACCTAGTTTGATATCTCATAACTTCTTTTAAATCATAAATTATACTCCCAGTCATAGCAGAAAAACCTTTCCTGAAACCATGCATTTGTTTTTCAGCTATAGCTAAGTCTCTACTTACATTACTAGCAAAATTTCTCATAAATTCTGCTGGGTCTTTCACTGATCTTTGTAAATTTTCATCAAAATGTTTTAAGAATTTTGCTGGTGTAGTAGTTTTTAGATATTCTTGTAAATCTTTTAGTACTTCTACTTTTCTACTTAAACCTTGTATATAAGCTCCCCTTTCATCTAAATAATCCCCCCTACTGAAAAACTTAGATTCTTTAGCTCTTTTTTCATCAGCTTCAATTATTCTTCTTTGTTCTATTACTTCAGCACCTTGTTTTTTATAAAAGTCCTTTAATTCTTTCAACTTTACATCATTTTTCTCTATAGCTTTAGGTGGTAACCATGTACTAGTAAGTTTAGTAGTACCTCTAGAAACATTAAGAACAGATTCTAATTCTCTAGCAGTTTGTTTATATTTTGCAATTAAAGCATCTAACTCACGTGGGTCTCCAAAGAAATCTCTAGGTTTTAGTGAAAGTTCTTTAATTCTTTTATGTAAAGCTGTGAGAGTCGCTCCAGCAGTTTTATAACTTAAAACTAAACTATCTTCATTGGCAAGTAACTTTTGGTATATTTCAGTAGAACTTGGTTCTGCAATTCCATAGAACTGCTTCATCCCAATTAATCCACCAACAATTGAAGCCTCTCTACCACCCTTTGGAGGTTTCATTGGGCTAAACATAGTTTGCCCCATTTCTTTAAATCTTCCAGAGGTAAACACATCTTCAGACATTTGTTGTGCAAATAAGGCAGTCCCAAATTTTTTGACTTTAGTTACAAAAGATTTGTCTAATTGCATATCTAGACGTTGTACAGCACTTAAAGCACTACCAGCACTTTTTCTAATATCTGAAAAAGGGTCTTTATCTCCCAAACCTTCATCAATTGCTTTACGACAAGATATAATTGCTTTTTCTAAACTTTTTAATGGTGTAACCCCAGATGTAGGTATAATACTTTGTAACCTCTTTAGACCAGCTTCAAGATTTCCAAGACCTTTCCAAAGACTTTGCATAATATCAGCTTTAGACCCACCAGTAGTTATTTCTTCAATTGGTCTAGCTAATGAATTTTTTATATTCCTAGAAAAGTCAGAGATTTCACGTTCAACTTTCTTTAAATCTTCTGTAACAACCTTTAGTTTTAGTTCAAATAAAGAACTATTTGCCAATTGTTTTCTCCTTCTTCTCTTTTTCAGTTACTTTAAAGTCTTTTGAGCAAGTCTCACATTTTTCATCAGGCATACCTACTTTTATACTCCTACTAGTCTTACAAGCTACACAATAATCTTCAACTTTATCATCTTTTTCGCCAACTCCTAAAAATGCTAAAATAGCTTCTCTAAATAGCAAATCACGTTGTTTATAGTCTAGATAAGGTTGAATTTCTTCAGGTGTATACCCCCAAATAATTATATCTCGCTTTGTGATGTCTCCTCCTGAAAGGAGGACACAGACTTCTTCGAGCCACTCGTTAACTTTTCCCCTATTTTCTCTATTGTTTTTCCCATCCTTTCTGCCAACAAAGAGATTGGGGTGCACTCGAAAAAATCTTCTATTATCTCCATAACCATATCTGGTGATAGTTCAAACTCTAAATCATTTGCTATTGCTTCTAAATTTTTTTCTTTTAGAGGTATATTTGGTATATGAAAAATAATAGCAAAAGCCATAGGAAGTTTATCACCAAGAGCACTAACCATACTTAAGACATTAGAATCTTCAGGTAATACCACACCTTCAAGTAATTTCATAAGTCTAGAAATCTGGCCAAGAACTAAAGGCTTCATCCTATATTCTACTTCACCAATTTTATAAAGGTATTCTGTTTCTGATAACTTCATTGAGTCCCCCTTAGACTTTTAATTTTAAAAATAGGGAGTTGGTTTTTCACCAACCCCCTTTGGAGCTTGTTACATTATATTATCTTGTGTCTGTGTATTCCATACAACCATTCTAAGTGTAGAAGCTTCTGTATCATTATTATAATACCCAATAAAAGGAAGTTCTACAAGTACACCAGCAGGGCCATTAACTACAGGGTCTTGTGGCTGATACAACAGTTCATCAATGAATATATCAATTTTTTCATTGTATGCTGCACCTGTGCCATTACCTTGCGTTAATGTAATCTGTAAACTTGATTCCTGATTGTTAATAGCTTTGTTGTAGAGTGTCATATTTTCAAACAAAGCAGTCAATGTACCAGAAACTTTTACCAAACCTTCAGGCAGTGAGTATCTTTCACCAGTACCGTCAATTACATAAACTGAGTTATCAAGGTTGTTCTCAAGTGTCAGTTCAAGTCTTGTAACTATGCCTAAAGTAGACCCACCTTCTGTAATAGCAGCCTGAAATCCATCAAATTGCTGACCCACTGCATCATCAGAATAATCTAATGCACCAGTTAATTTTGCAGAAGTTGTTACAGTCTGTGCTGAACCTATTATTGAAAACACAGTTTCAATAAAGCCTTCAGGTGCAAATGTCATCCTCATACTGTTTACTTTGCAGCCAGCATATGTAAAATATTCAGGTGTTGCCAAATCTGTAAATTGTTTTTCTATAGTCAATCCAGGAGGTAAATTACTTATTACAAACGTATGTGAATAAGGGCTAGTACCAGATGTAGTAAATGTACCTAATGCATGATAAAACATCTTAGTCATGTATGGAGTTAATTCTACAGTTATATCACCTGTTACATCTTTGTTACCCCTTGCTGGATTTAGTGGGTTTCTATTTGCCCTGATTGTTTGGGAATCTATGAG
>Ga0255343_1006360_pt1 | contig 10554 bp, 8 predicted proteins | sample wastewater_treat_4_FD_192413 | JGI IMG/M metagenome (GOLD analysis project Ga0255343, IMG submission 192413) | Wastewater microbial communities from Lulu Island WWTP, Vancouver, Canada - plant16 | ecosystem: Engineered > WWTP > Wastewater > Unclassified | place: Canada: Vancouver, British...
ACAGGTTTATTTACAATAAGATAGTGAATACAAACATATTTACTTATAAAAATTTCAATAACAAACTTTCTAGAATAACAAATTTGATAATGGAAAACTAAAATAAAAGATATTTTCAGAGATATAATTATCTCTAGAGCTAATTAAAGTTATAGTAAGTATTGGTGATGGGTATTATATACCCGGACCATAATGACTCCTTTAAGAAAATAAATATCATTCCGCAATCAGTTCCCCCCATCACCGTAGTTATATTTGTATGATGATATTAATAAGTCTTCTGAAATTATAATTCCAAATCCATCACCATTAGGCAGACAGAATCCAATTCCCAAAATTTATATATTTATAGTCCCATAAGATTGTTAGGATTTACTAATTAATTTTTTACAGGGGAATTAATCAATGCCAAAAGCAGAATTAATGATAGTTGAAGATGAAACTATTACCGCCTTAGAAATACGGAATGTAATCGAAGCTTCAGATTATGAAGTTTTATCGGTGGTACACAGTGGTGAGGAAGCTATACAAGAGGCATTGACCTTAAAACCAGATCTAATTATAATGGATATTATTTTGAAGGGGGAAATTGATGGGGTGGACGCAGCCCGTAAGATCAAGGAATTTCTGGATATCCCGATACTTTACATCACTGCCTTAGAAACTGTTGATTCGGACCGATTAAAGAATACAAAGGGAATAGGGTTTCTGGTAAAACCAATTTCTGAAGGAGAATTATTGAGTAATATAGAGATGGCCATTCATAATTACAGGAGTAACAAGGAAGAACTTAAAAACAGTAAATTTGATAGTTTAAGCGATGTACAGGTCTTCCTCCAGAGCATGATACCCCAGTTATCATCTAACCTAACCATAGATAAGAGGGGGGCATTCCTGGGATCCTTCCACAAAAAATTTGAAAAACACATGAAATCCCGCTTCCTCCGGGAAACAGGCAGATATCATAAAGGAGTGTTCGATAAACTGCCAGAATCAGGTAAACTCCAAGTGTACCTAAACTGGATACAGAACTTCTTCCAGAACCTGGGCTTTGAAGTGGATGTGTTTGATCAGGGGGACAACTGGATAGTAACCTTCCGGGACTGTACTTGGTGTGAAAGAAACTATGAAAACATATTCTACTGTCTGTTATGCCAGGCCATCTTAAAGCAAACCTTGAGCTGGACAGGTATAGATGGAACTGTTGAATCTTTATCTGATGCAAGCATCAACAAGCCACTCTGCAGGTACAACATAGCTTTAAATAAATAATATCACAATTTTATTAGGGGATAACAACCTTTAAGGAGTTTTCAAATGGATAACCAGGGTAAAGAAGTATCTAAATTAGATAAATTTCTTGAAAAGGATAAGAAAAAACATCGTGCAGAATTTGTAGTTTCCATAATCTTCAATATCATATTATACTACGTAGCAAACAACCTCTTAAACTGGAATATCAGCTTCATTGCCCCCACATTTGCCAATGTCCTATGGATAGTGAACTATTTTCTCTTGGCTGCCATCATTATTAACCTGATATTCATTTTCTACCATCCCAACTGGTTTAGAAATCTGCTTCATGTGGTAATTGATGTGCTGTTTATAATAACCGCCTACACATTCTTCACTGTATTCCCCTTCATAGTGGGTGAAGGCCTGGCCATTGCATTGAAAATACTCATTGCACTGGTAATTGTGGCGTCTGTTATTTCCCTGATAATCCATGTTGTTAGGTTTATTTTATTGCTGATTTACAGGGATTAGACAAAGAAAAAAAATTCTTTAATCATTATTTATTTTATGCATCTTTTAATTAACAATTTAATTTTTATCTGTTTTCTATTTTACAATTTAATTTTTATCTGTTTTCTATTTTACAATTTAATTTATATTTGCATTCCATTACACTATCTGATGTTATTATTGAACCTTTTTTTTAGATTATAGAACCTTTTTATAGACCATAAGTAAGGATACCACAAGTATATATCAACCTTGAAGATAACATATCAAGTGACTCAAAAATGAGGCGATAAAAATGAATAAAAAAAATAGGACTATTTTAGATAGAAAAGGTTTTGTCGAGAAGATGCTGGAAGATACTGCCCAGACCATCGACAATATACGATATGACATTGAAAAATCCATAGTAGACTACACCTTCGTCCCAGGTAAGGACATATTAGAAACAGATGAAAGTGTAATAGTGCATGTTGACCTGCCCGGTATCAAAAAGGAAGATATCGAACTCAACGTTACAGAGAAACGGATGAAAGTCAAAGCAAATTTCGACATCACCAGTGAAGTCGAAAGGGGAAGACATATAACCATCAACGAACAGAAAAGTGGTTTCATCAGGAGAACAGTACGGTTCCCCAAAAAAGTGATACCACAGGAAGCAGAAGCAAACTTTGATAAAGATGTTCTAACTGTGGAAGTACCCAAACAGGAAAAAGAAGAAAGCTTTAAAGTGGATATTAAATGATCTTGAGCTTACTCTAGCTGTCCAGAAAAGAGGGTTAATTTGTTTGATTTAAACCAGTAAGATCTAGTTACCAACTGGGAAGGTGTTGTTCCACATACAAAATCAACTTTTTTGTAAGTATGATTTGGACTTGACCCCTGATTTAGTAGTACCACACCAAACAGACAAAATCATTTCCTGTTTACGTGATCTGGGTTACTAACTGGTTTATTTCATCCTTTATTTTTAATAGATCTTGGCGGTTGAATTAATTGGTGCATAATTTGTGCAAAAAATATTTGAGCTGAGTTATATAATACAATAATAAGGGTCAATTTTATTAAAAATTCGAAATAATTTCTTCAATTAACAATATATAATAAACTATCAAATAAAATGAGTTATTTTGTTAAGTTCAATAAATTAATTTTCAAATTTATAGAATCTGATATTAATTAATAAGAATTCTGAAAATAAGAATTCTAATTTTTACTTTAATATTGATTCAAATTACCATAAATTCAATATAGAATAGAAACCAAAAAGAAGGAGGATTACATGAGTAATTCTAAAAAATCATCTATACGAGATTTTCTTCCCATTAAAAAGAAAATATCCAACCAGAAAAATATTGGGCTACTGGTGGACGGACCCAACATGCTTCGAAAGGAATTCAACCTGGACCTGGAATCCATTAGAGAACTTATATCAGAATATGGAAAGATGCGGGTAGGTAAGGTACTCTTAAACCAGTACGCATCTGATAAATTAATAGAAGCAATCGTAAATCAGGGTTTCACGCCCATAGTTGTAGCTGGTGATACAGACGTTCACATGGCCATGGAGGCAATGGAACTAATTTACAACCCTAACATAGATATTTTAGCCCTGATGACCCGTAACGCTGACTTTTTACCCCTGTTAAATAAGACGAAAGAAAATGGTAAGGAGACCATAGTCATTGGTGCAGAGCCCGGATTCAGTATAGCCCTGCAGAACACCAGCGACAATTCCATAACCTTAGGAAACCCACACCCCACACCAGGGAAATAGGGATATTATTTTTACAAAAAAAAGTTACATAATTTTTGTTTTTATAAAAAAGTTACATAATTTTTGTTTTTATAAAAAAGTTATAAGGAATTAAAATAAGAAAAAAAGAAAAATTTAAATTTATTACTGTAATTTAGCTATACGATCCATGGCTTTTCTTGTATTTTCCAGGGTGTTGAATGCAGTTAATCTGAGGTAGCCCTCTCCACTTGGTCCGAAGCCAACCCCGGGTGTGCCTACCACGTTAGCTTTCTCCAGGAGCAGATCGAAAAATTCCCATGAATCAATACCATCAGGGGTTTTAATCCATATATAGGGTGAATTAACTCCACCATAAACATTCAAGCCAATTTCAGTTAAGCTTTCCCTTATGATGGCTGCATTTTCCATGTAATAATCAATAATATCTTTAATCTCTTTCTGGCCCTGTGGTGAGTAAATTGCAGCTGCTGCAACCTGTATAGGGTATGAAACGCCGTTGAACTTGGTAGTTAATCTCCGGTACCACAAATCATTTAAAGAATGACTGTTAACCTTTGAGTCGTATCCAAACAGTTCCTTAGGCACCACAGTATAGGCGCACCTGGTACCTGTAAAGCCGGCGTTTTTTGAGAAGCTCTTGAATTCTATAGCCACTTCTTTTGCCCCATCAATTTCGTAGATACTGTGTGGAATGTCATCTTCTTGTATGTAAGCTTCATAAGCTGCGTCGAACAGGATCACCGCTTTATTTTCCCGTGCGTAATTTACCCATTTGGATAGTTCATCCCGGTTAAGTACGGTCCCGGTGGGGTTATTTGGTAAGCAGAGATAGATTAGATCGACGTGTGATTGGGGGAGTTCTGGTACGAATCCATTTTCTTCTGTGCAAGGTAAGTAGACCAGACCTTCATATTTTCCATCCTCTCCCATGGCACCTCCACGGCCAGCCATGATGTTACTTTCCACGTATACCGGGTATACAGGGTCGGTTACCGCTACAACGTTGTCTGCGCCGAATATTTCCTGGATATTGCCTGAATCTGGTTTTGCACCTTCACTTACAAACACTTCTTCGTTGTCTAATTTTATACCCCGTGCCTGGTAGTCGTGCTTGATTATCTCATCAATTAGAAAATCGTAACCCCGGTATGGTCCGTAGCCCATGAATGTCTCGGCCTGGCCCATTTCATCAACACCAGCCTTGAATTTATCAATTATAGCTGGTGGTAATGGTTTAGTCACGTCACCGATACCCATACGTATGATATCAGCGTCCGGATTCTCATTCTGGTATTTAGTAACTCGGTTATCAATTTCTGCAAATAGGTAACTGCTCTCGAGTAACAGGTAGTTTTCGTTAATGGATGACATGTTATTTACTCCTCAAATGTGTAATTAAAATTTTAAAATAGCTAGTGATATTATTAGGTTACAGGAATATTTAAAATTTATTAAAAGAACAGTTATTTTAAAAATTAATTGAATGAACAGTTATTTTAAAAATTAATTAAAAGAACAGTGTTTTATAATTTAATTAAATGGTGGATGATTTTTTTAAAATAAGATTCTATGTTTTTTTAAATTTGAAATCAAATCTTTGTTTTATTGATAAAACAAGAATAAATAAAAAAATTAAATAAATATATAATTGCCAAGTTCCGCATTTTTTCATCCCCCTTTTATTTTTTCTGGTGAATACTAGCAAACAAACGGATTATATCTCTGAATTTGAACATTGAATATGGCTAAATAGAATTTCAACTGAATATTTTAGGAAAACTTATTCAATCTATGCGGGCATTCTATGTTTTTATTATAAATCATAATGTAATATTTATCCAAAAAAATGAATTCATCTGGTTAATTGGGGAGAAACTACATCTATACCATCATCCTTTAATATATCAAATTCTTCAGGATGCTCAGTATGGATGGGGTAAACTTTTTCAGGTTGGATCTCCTGGATCATCCCCAGAAGCTCCTGGCCGTTGGCGTGTCCAGATGCATGGAAGCCCTCTGTAACGTAATGGATACCAAATAGATCAAGCCAATTTTTAACCTTCCTTTCATTTATTTCCATCTGCTCATCAAATGGCTCGGTGCTGGACTTTATATATACAGCATCCTCTGGTTTTATGTCTATTAACTCCTTTAACTCGAAAAAATCTGACCGGAATAGGTAATTTTCTGGATCCTTCTGCAGGTCCTTATACCTGATGATGTTATCCCTAACCAGGAAATCCCTCTCCCATTTACGATAATCCCTCAAGCTATGACTGGAATCCATTTGGGACGTGCACATCCATTCATTCTCCACACAGGCAAAGCTCTCATCGTCAATCAAACCCCATCCACGCCGGGGTTGATAAATAAGAACATCTCCAATATTGGGGTACTGTTTACTCTGAAATAGATTTAAAATATAGGCTTGTTTTAAGCTTACCACCAGCTGCCGGCCAGTTTGTTGAGCCACCTTATAGAAGGTAATTAAACGGTCCAGATCCCGCACAGGATAATTAACAATCACCAGTGCACGTGCCTGGTCTACCTGTTCAACTGCCCTTTTTTCAATTTCTTCTTCAGTGACATTTGAAACACTACTTATACGGGTGCCTTCACTGAACATAACAGTTGGACGAGATTTACGTGCTAATTCTATAAATTTCCGGGTTAAATCAGGCCTTCTGCCATGAAAGCGCAGATCACCAGTATAGATTATGGTGTCATTCCCGTTATCTGCGATACATCCGCAGGCCCCAGGAAGAGAATGGTCAACAGGAATGGATTTAATGTTGAACTCCCCTACCTGAAAGTTTTTATAAGGTTTAATAATGCGTATATCCCTTGGAACTTTTTCTTTACTCCTAGTATGTCCTTCTCCACGTTTTTTAGGCACAAGGTGAAATGATTTTTTTAATTGTGTGTAATCAGAAAACGAAGCAATACCAGTATCTTCCAGGGCTTTAAGTATAAACAAAGATTCCTCTGAAAGGTAGATAGGCATATCTTCCCTTAAATGGTGGATATATGCTGCATGGTCCACATGGGCATGGCTTATAAATACGCCATCTACCGCCGGCTCTTTGTCATATGATAAGCCAGAGTGGCGCAGGTAATCCTCCCGGTAGATGCCCTTTATCCAGGGTAGGAGTCCTAAAGCCACGAAGTCCAGAATGCCATTGGATTTACGGGGCTGGAGGAATTCGGAGAGAAAATCGTTGGCCCGATTAAAGGCCAGTCCAAAGTCAAATAGGAAGGAAGTATCTTTACCAGATATTCGGATCTTATTTCCCCCAATTTCATTTACCCCTCCATAAAAAGAAAATTCAGTCATGGTCTTGGATATTATGTTTATTTAAATAAAAATTTTGGGTATTATTAAATAATTAATTATCATTCCATTAAGTCTATTTTAAATGTAACTGTCTAACTGCATCGGTGCTGGTGTTTTAGTTGCTTGGGATCATTGCCTGTGCTGGTGTTTTGAGCTGGCTTCTTATTTTTTCTTATTTTTTGTATTATGCATTAAGTGCCTACTCATTTTATGGTGCAAATTTAATCCCACATTTTTTAACAAACCCCTGATACTCTGGGAACCTTTCTTTATATTTTGCTGGCTTCAACTAAGATTTGATAAAGCATTTGGAATTATTCCCGGAATACTGCTTGCAGGATTAAGCATGGGAGCATATCATATCGGTACCTACCCTATTCCTGAAGTTATAGGGTTAGCCCTTTTCGGTATTTTATTTGAGTAATTTTCCGTATAACCTCCAATCTACTGATCATGTGGACGTTAACCTGGAGCACATCATCAGGGTGAAATTTCTATGAACATCCAGAAAGCAGCCGTTTTATAAAAATCAGTATCATCAGTCTCAGTATAATCATAATTCCCAAATAATCCATGGAGACTTTATTTCAGAAAAAACGTATTACACACTATCATCTATAATATTGTAAATTATTTGTGTTGTCCATTTTTAGTTGGTAACAAATTTTGTATTGTTTTATTTTATTAATCTATAATCCGTGATGGTTTTCCTTCTATGATATGCTTCCCATATAATGATTGGTTATAATGGTAGCCTGCTGATTTAATTAGATCTCTTAATGATTTTTTTTCTTCAGTTCCTAGGATAATTTTTCCATTTGATATTTCAAAATCAACATTACTTCCTAGTCTTGATTTGATTGTATTTAGATCATCCATGGTTACTTCTCTAAATCCCTGTTTAATCACATTATTTTGAAACATATTCTGGATATTTCTGTCAGTTTCAATAATGATCTTATATTATTTTCATTATCAAAGAATGGAAGTATGTGGGAGCTGTTAACCACTTCAATAGCTTCATGTTCTATTTGGTCATGCATATCAAATATTTCGATGAAAGCATTGTAATTCCTGATTAACGCAATTTTTTCATGGTTATCCAGGATAAAAATTAGATCGTAATTATCATCGACTTCCACATTATCGTCATCCTGGAATGCATGGTTAAACATATTGTCATTGAATAACAATTTATTCAAGCCTTTATCAGTGAGAACCTGTCTGGGGAATAATCGCCTGATTTGACCAATAATTAACCCTGATTCGTTTCTATGGGCGATTATGTAATTGTTTAATGAACTTTTGACTTCTTTAAGATCTTCCAATTGCTCTGATATAGTATCGATTATTGCTTCTTCATAATATTGCCAATTATCTATCTGGTTTAAATCAATCTTCACCAGGGCATCTGATCTATTTTCATCATAGGAATCAATGAACTCGGAACCTACTGCACTATCTATATTTGAATTTAGAATATTTTTAATTAAATCCCGGGCATTGCCCTCATGATGCGCCCTGAAAAAATGAAATCTAGTTTTACACCTTACCCTGAATCTTTTAGTAAATAATAATAACAGTTCTTCAGATAATTCCCCATTTAAAATTTCATTAATTTCATTATCTTCCAACATCTTCTACCCCCCTCTTATAAACATTTTTTACTGTATTAAGTGTTTTTAAGTCCTTTGATTAAGAAATAATAGGATATAAGTGGATAAAAATAACATAACCATTTCTTAGTTGTTAAAATCATAATATAATTAAAAGTTATTCTAATGTTATTTATTATTTACTATCATTAATTTATTTACTGTCATTACTTTAGAAAAAATATCTCATTATTCCTACCTTCATTAAACTTCTGATCATTTTATTTTTAATTAGTTATGATATAATTAGGTGGGCTCGTTTTTTTTGTGGGTCCTGGAATAAGGGATAAAATAAAAAAACAGGCTAAAAATCTATTAAATCGGGGAAAAAATAGAACACCCATATAAAACATATAAACGATTACATATCAAAGTAAATAAAATACAACTAGATCTTGAAAAAATTAAGCAATTTAACTAATATTTAAATAAATTCTATTTTGTATTTCATTTCACCTGTATATCAAAAAAACCATAAAAATACACAAAAACTAAAAATAGAGTGTTATTAATAATTAACTTAAAATTGGGATTGAATATAATTATCAAATATTATCAATATAAATTCATAAATCTTGTGGTAAAATATGCTCTATAAAATAAAAGATAATTTTAATATCCTTAAAGACCGTTTGAGGAATCCATTATATTTAAACTCAGCCTATATAATGTTAAATTCCATAACAGGTTCAGGTATAGGTTTTATATTTTGGATTGTGGCTGCTAAATTTTATAGTACAGAAGTTGTAGGTATTACTACAGCTTTACTATCTTCAATAACTTTAATAACTATGTTTTCATTTCTAGGATTTGATCAGTCTATCATTCGTTTTTTTCCTAGTGGAGATAAAAGTAAATTATTCAGTACAGCAGCTATAATTGCATTTATTTCAGGTACAATATTTTGTTTAATTTATGTAATTGGAATTGATATTTGGGCCCCTACTTTATCGATAATAAAAAACAATTTTTTTATTTTTTACATTTTTCTAATTGCCAATATTATGACGCTATTGGCAGGCAGTGCCTTTCTAGCATTAAGAAAAGCAAAATATTTATTCATGCAAAGTCTGGTAACTGGAACTAGATTATTTCTATTAATTCCTTTTGTAATTTTTGGTGCTTTAGGAATATTTATCTCTTTTGGAGTTTCATATATATTAGCACTTTTATTCACATTAATAATACTATATAAATATGATATTCATCCTAAAAAATTAGATATAAAATTTCTAAATCGATCGCTTCATTTTTCTATGGGAAATTATGTTTATGGTCTTTTATTTGCAGTTCCAAGTCAAATCATGCCCATACTTGTTATAACCATATTAGGAGCTGAATCAGCAGCATATTTTTATATAGCATTTGCATTAGCAAGTATTCCCATGGTAATTATTAGTTCTTTTGCCACATCTCTTTTTGTAGAAGGTAGTTATGGTGAGCCTTTAAAAGAAAATGTTAAAAAATCCATCAAATCAATATTTCTGATATTAACTCCTGTAGTACTTTTGTTAATTTTTTTCGGAGAACCTCTCCTCGGATTAATTAGTCAAAATTATCTTAATGCATTAAATATATTCAGACTTATGCTTGTGTCTACATTTTTTATAGTTTTTTATAACATATTTATTTCAATAAAAAGGATACAAAAAGATATTAAAGTTTTAATCTTCATTGGAACAATTAATGCCATACTTTTAATAGGATTCAATTATATTTTGATGCAAATTTTTGGATTGATTGGTATAGGATATGCTTGGATAATCAGCTATGGATTACTCAGTTTATTTGTGATAATAATGGCAAGAAGAGAGAAATGGATTTAGGACGTCACAAATAAAATCAGATCATATTATTCAAATTATTAATGAAGATTTATGTGTTGGATGTGGAACATGTGTGTCTATATGTCCTAATGAGGCCCTCGATATTATTACAGATAAAAATAAAGGAATTTATATTCCGAAATTTAACGAAAAAATTTGTAATAATTGTAAAACTTGTCTAAAAGTTTGTCCAATGTATAGATTTAATTTAGATAGCAGAAATATACCGAAGGATAA
>Ga0255343_1006363_pt1 | contig 10543 bp, 6 predicted proteins | sample wastewater_treat_4_FD_192413 | JGI IMG/M metagenome (GOLD analysis project Ga0255343, IMG submission 192413) | Wastewater microbial communities from Lulu Island WWTP, Vancouver, Canada - plant16 | ecosystem: Engineered > WWTP > Wastewater > Unclassified | place: Canada: Vancouver, British...
GAACAAGCAGCTGTCGGGTCGATGAGGAGATGCAGTCTTGATCTTTTTTGCATACTTTTTTGCATCAAGGCAAAAAAGCATGTGGGGTTTGGGGCAAAGCCCCAAGAATCAATGGATAATGCACAATGTACAATTGATTGATTTGATGATTTATCGATTTACTGATGAATTCCGATAATCTGAGGACTTCGCGTCTTTGCGCTTTCGTGGCGAATAAAAGTACTGCAGTTGCACAGATGAATATCCACACCGGCGAAAAAGAACAAACAAAACGAAAATTCGTAATTTAAAATTCTCATTTCTAACTTCTCCACTTCTTTAATTCTCAATTATCAATTATACATTATTCATTACATCATAACACCTCCCCGCCTTCGGCGGTACCCCTCTTATCTTAAGAGGGGAGTCGTTTTGGGGAATATTTGGGCGTGGATGAGAAAATTCGGGAAAAAATACATTTCACGCAGATGTTCGCAGATTGAAAAGCGCAGATGGGCGCAGAGAAAAAACATGTGCTATTGTTCATAATTTTGTTCAAGGTTAAAAATCATCTTTCAGATTTATTCCTTAATTATTTCGGTACGCTGTACCTTTAAAATTTATTGGTACGGTTTCTTCTACAAATAGGACGGTGCTACGCACCTGAAATCGATGTGAGAATGTGAATAATGTGTCCATGAAATTCAATGGGAGGATATTTAAAAAAAGACGGATTGAGCTGCATAGCAGCGATAATATTTGTAGCAAAAGAAAAAAATACATTTCACGCAGATATTTGCAGATTGAAAACGCAGATGAGGGCAGAAAAAAATCTGCGTAAATCAGCGAGAAATAAATCAGCGTTGATCTGCGAGAAAAAAAACAGACAGGTTCACGTAGATAGTCGCAGATTGAAAAGTGCAGATGATCGCATTCGTAATTCTCAATTTCTGAATTCTTAATATCCTTAATGTCTTAATGGTTTATATTTTTTTATTCGAAAAACTATCAACTCGGTTGCAAGCTAATAGTTGTGTGCTAACTTCAATCCATTCGTAATCGGTAACTCGTAATTTGAAATTTCCATTTCTTACTTCTTACTTCCGACTTCTTCACTTCTATTATCCATTATCATTTGTCAATTGTCAATTAGTTCATAACACCTCCCCGCCTTCGGCGGTACCCCTCTTATCTTAAGAGGGGAGTCGGATCACACTTGCCATATAACTGTCCCCTTAAGATAAGGGGACAAGTGCTGCCGCCGGGCAGCACAGGGGTTATGATATTTCTTCATTTCCGACTTCTTCACTTCTTTCTTAAATTCTCAATTCTCAATTCTCAATTCGGGGCACCCGATCTGCGCAGCGAGCGTGCCGTTAATTTTGGACATCGACATTTCATTTCCCCATAATTTCGCTGCTTTTCGTATATTTGCAACAAAATATCCGATTATGCAGTTGCCTCCGGAATTTGTCGTCGGCATATCGTCCTTGCTGAAAAATGAAACAGAACCGTTTCTCGCATCGCTGCGAAAGGACGCTCCGACGAGCATACGCCTCAATCCTGCTAAAGCGGCGCGAAACCCGATGGAATTTTCCGAACCCGTTGATCCGGTTGCGTGGTCGCAATGGGGATATATACTTCATAACCGTCCCGCATTCACGTTTGATCCGCTGTTTCATGCCGGTTATTATTATGTGCAGGAGGCTGCTTCGATGTTCATCGAACATATGGTGAGGAACGTGATCGACAAACCGGCCATTTGCCTTGATTTGTGTGCTGCACCGGGTGGCAAGTCGTTGGCGTTGCTTTCCTCGCTTCCCGACGGGAGTTTGCTGGTTAGCAACGAAATCGTCCGTCAACGGTCGAACATATTGGCCGAAACGATCATCAAGTCCGGCATTCCCGATGTAGTCGTTACGAACAATACCCCTGCAGATATTGGCAGATTACGTTCATTTTTCGATTTGATAGTGGTAGATGCACCATGCTCGGGCGAAGGCATGTTTCGCAAGGACGAAACGGCCATTCTCGAGTGGTCGCCGGCCAATGTGAAGATGTGTGCCGCCCGACAAAAGGAGATCGTTCGCGATGCATGGCCGTCGCTCAAGCCCGGCGGCATTCTTGTTTACAGTACCTGCACCTATAATTTGAACGAAGATGAAGATAACGCTCTTTGGTTTGCTTCTGAATTGGGAGCCGATTTTGTTGAAATTCCAATCAAACCTGAATGGAACATTTCGCCGTCGTTCGACGAAAGGGTGATTGGCTATCGATTTTTTCCGCACAAAACTTCGGGCGAAGGTTTTTTTGCAGCGGTGTTGCGAAAATCGGTCAACGAATCCTCTGAATCGCGTCGCGATCACCGACCGGCGAAAAAGAAATCTTTTATTCCTTTAAAAGACGACTCATTGGTGAGACCGATGTTGAAATCGTCCGAGAGGTTCGATTTCTTTCGGATGAATCAGTCCGTTGTAGCGTTGCCGACCGGTCATGTGGATGAAATGCCGTATTTGATAGAGTCATTTAAAGTGGCCGTCGCCGGAATCGAGATGGGGCAGCAAAAGGGAAAAGATTTCGTTCCTTCGCCCGCTTTGGCGTTGAGTGTGTTTCTTGACGAAACTTCTTTTACGCGATGCGAAGTGTCGTTGTCGGATGCTGTTGCTTACCTTCGGGGTGAAGCCATACATCTTGCAGACGTTCCCTTGGGGATTGTGCTTCTTACCTGCAAAAACGAACCGATCGGGTTTGTAAAAAATATAGGGAATCGTGCCAATAACCTTTATCCGAATGAATGGAGAATCAGAAGCGGATATTTACCCGGTGCGTTACCCGATTTTTTGAGGCCTTCGAAATAAAACGGCTTTCTTTCCGTTTTACGGGATGAAGGTTCGATATTCATTCTTTTTTGTCGCTATGTTTCAGTCGCAACGTTTTTTCCCCGTCTTTTTTATGGCTGTCTCTGTCCTGATAGCTCTTGCCTCGCTGGTGATTTCGAATCGCCTGGTGAAGGATTTGGCCCGCGAGGAGCGCAACAAAATGGAAATTTGGGCTACGGCTGCCGAGTTGCTCGCCAAAAGTGAGGAAAGCTCCGATATGGCGCTCGTCCTGAAAGTGCTGCAAACCAATACGACTATCCCTGTTATTTTGTTCGACGAAAGCACCGGAAAACTTTCATCGAATAATATTGCCGTTCCGAAGGATGACTACCGGCATTTTTTGCAGAAAAAAAAAGATGAATTTGCCAAAAAACACGATCCCATCAGGATGGATGAGTTGAATCAATCGTTGTATTACGACGATTCGACTTTGTTGAAACGATTGCATATTTTTCCCTACATTCAGCTGTTGGTGATTGCCATATTCGTTGCACTGGCTTTTTTCGGGCTCTACAGTTCACAACGTGCCGAGCAAAACAAAGTATGGATGGGTTTGTCGAAGGAAACGGCTCATCAGTTGGGCACGCCCATTTCCTCACTGTTGGCATGGACGGAATATTTGAAGCTGAAATCGGGAATAGACGAATCGCTCGCCGGCGAGATTGAAAAAGATGTAGAGCGACTTAATAGGATTGCCGAGCGATTTTCGAAAATCGGGTCGAATCCCGATTTGCATCCCACATCGGTTCAGCGTGTGGTAACGGATTCCGTGAGTTATTTGCAAAATCGGATTTCGCGGAAAATTTCAATCGAATACGATTTTCCGGAAAGTCCCGTTTTGTCGCCGCTCAATGCATCACTCTTCGCCTGGGTGATTGAGAATATTGTCAAAAACGCAGTGGATGCCATGGAAGGACAAGGTCGCATTACGTTTACTCTTGAACAAAAAGGGAAGTTCATTTTTCTCGACATCTCGGATACGGGAAAAGGCATTCCGCGATCGAAGCAAAAAACCGTTTTTTCGCCCGGATTCACCACCAAACAACGAGGATGGGGACTTGGCCTTTCGCTTGCCAAGCGCATAGTAGAGCAATATCATCGCGGAAAAATATTCGTAAAAGCTTCCGAAATCGGTAAGGGTACAACCTTCCGCATTGTTTTGCGATCAGCCTGACAGGCCGTTTTATAGTCTGTCCGGCGGTGCAGTTGTCGGCAATGACCGACTCAAATAGGGGGTTCATGCAATAGGAAGTCTGCTCCGGCAACGTTTTGATTTTTGGTTCTATGTGAAATAGTGTAGGGAGATAAAAATTGAGGTTGTCTCATGAATTACGGATAGCCGGTTTATTAGTAAAATTCCGATCTTCCTTTTCCATTCACCATTATACATTATCAATTATTCATCCTCAATTACTTTTCCGACCTCATCTCCTCATCGGGGTACCCGATCTGCGCAGGGAGCGTGCCTTCAGGCAAAAGACAAGCTGTTTGAGCCGCCGTCAGGCGGTGAGTTATTTGTCTTTTAGCGAACAAGCAGCTGTCGGGTCGATGAGGAGGTGCAGTCTTGATTTTTTTTGCATACTTTTTTGCATCAAGGCAAAAAAGTATGTGGGGTTTGGGGCAACGCCCCAAAGAGTCAATGGATAATGCACAATGCACAATGCATAATTTCCCGATTTGAAAATTCATTGAAATTCCTATTTCTCTACTTCCCATTTCTCTATTTCTTGTTAATTCTCAATTCTCAATTATCAATTATCCCTTATTTCCCCGACCTCATCTCCTCATCGGGGCACCCGATCTGCGCAGCGAGCGTGCCGTCAGGCAAAAGACAAGTTGTTTGAGCCGCCGTCAGGCGGTGAGTTATTTGTCTTTTAGCGAACAAGCAGCTATCGGGTCGATGAGGAGATGCAGTCTTGATCTTTTTTGCATACTTTTTTGCATCAAGGCAAAAAAGTATGTGGGGTTTGGGGCAACGCCCCAAAGAGTCAATGAACACCATTAGTTGTGCCAAAAAAGATGATACCTCTTAAGATAATATTTTCACTTTTTCCCATACAAATTCATATAGAACCTGATTTTTTTTACGTTGCCTGACCGCCGTAAAACGATAGGCAAATAAACGAAAAACTTATATACAAACCTGCCGAACCGGTCTTTTGCCTGAGTCTGTAGGATACTTTTCGGGGCCGTTGATGATAAAATAACCGCCCAAACGTATTTTTTTACGATTTGAAAGCAAAAAAACAATTTATTTGCGCTTCGAATCATTTTTTTTATTAGTTTTGTGCATAACTTTCGAGAAAGAATTTAGAGGTCGAAGAACGGAATCAGAAACCCGATTCTTCTGTCGGTGAAGTATTCGTACGATAAGGGAGTTGGTAACGACTTTATTTTTGAAAAAAAAATTTTTTTTCGATCGAAAAAAAAACAAAAATGGTAGTTATTATATGAAAAAAAAAATGTACTTTTGCCGATGACCGAAGTTTTTTAAGCAGACAGAAAGTGCGAAAAATAGGGTTTGAGTGTGAGAAAAAGAAAATATTTTTTTGCAAAATAATGTATATCAGTTAATTATAGATAGAATGATTTACGACAGAAGCAAAACGGATAACATAAACTTTCTAATAAACGAGTTGCCTATGAGAAAAGCAGAACAGGAAAATTATCGCTTTTGCACCGGCGATAAAGGCAAAATGCAACAAGTGCATCCAATTGAATTTTTTGAGTGCAAACATTACATATCGGAGTATAAAAAAAATTATTTCCAATTTATTAATTAATTAATTTTTAGTGTATGAAAAAAAAGTTATTTTTTAAGTTATTCATCTTTGCAGTAATTGGCGCATTCGTGACAGTTACATCCTGTAAAGACTATGATGATGACATCTCTCGCATTGACGATGAGTTGAGCAAAACGAAAACTGAACTGGCCAGTCAGCTTGCCACGCTCAAAACAGAGTTGGGTTCAACTATGGACAGCAAGGTGAAGGTCGTTGCTGACGATCTGGCTGCTGCCAAAAGCAAGCTCACAACTTTGGAGGGCAACCTGGCAACGCTGCAGGCTTCTGCTGCCACCAAAGCGGAGGTGGATGCTGTGAAAGCGCAAATTGACGCCGTGAAAGCCGAAATTCTGGAAAAGACCGTGGCAAAGGCTGTCTTTGAAGACTTCAAAACGAAAGCCGAAAAAGACCTGCAAGATCTTGCCGACAAAGCGAAAGTGCTCGAAGAGAAATCAGCCACAAAGGCCGAATTGGAAGCTTTCAAAACTAAAGTTGGCGGAGAGCTGGGCGAGATTAACTCGACGCTCACCAACCTGGGAACCAACCTGGACAATCTGACCCGCCGCTACAACGCTTTTATCGGCGAATTTGACGGAACAATTGCCGATGTAATCCAGAAGATTGCCGACCTGAAAGCAGAACTCGCCCCGAGAATCACGGCGCTTGAGACTGTTCTCAAAATGAAATCCGACGGCACTTCGGAAGTTCTCGATGATATCTACGAGAAAATCCAGGCCAACGCCAACGAAATCGATGCGGTGAAGAGAGACCTGAAAACCAAGTACGATGAGTTGAAAGCGGAAGATGAAAGATTGGCCGGCTTGATTCAAAAGAATGCCGATGACATTGTCGCCATCAACAATTACATCGATAATACGCTGAAGCCATGGATGGTACAAGTTGACGAAGAGATCAAGGCGCTGAAAGATCGGATGACGAAAGCAGAAACAGCCATCGGACTCAACATCAGCAACATCCTGATGATCTCGCGCCAGCTGAAAGGACTGACTTTCATCCCCACACGCGGGCTGCCGGCAGAAAAAACAATGAAGTTCTACTACTTCGCCGGAGACTATACGGCCGACCACGTGCTGATGTACCGCGTGAACCCGTCGAACGCTAAATTGGACCGCGACTACACCGTAGAAAGCCTTAACTACCAGATTACTACCCGTTCGGCAAGCGATGAAGTTGCAGACGGCTCCGAAAATGTGGATGTGCGCATCAACGGAAAACCCTGGCAGACAGCCGACATCCTCTATGTGCCCGTACATATCGAGAGCGATAAACCGTGCGAAGTATTCGGCAACCACGACTGGTGGTGCAACGAGTACTTCAACCAGTGCATCTCTTGTGGCGACTGGACCGGATTAAATCCGGAAAACTTCCCCGCTCATGTGGTGAAAACCATAAAAAATCCGAAAGTTGATTATTATTGCGGTAATAGTAATAATGGGTTCAGATCTGCATCCTTCGACTACAACAAGGGCCTCTCGCTGGTGCTTACCGCTCTTACCAGCACGGTTGAAGAAGAAAACGGCGTGAAAACCGCAACCCAGCAAGTGTATGTAAAATCATCCGAAATGGTGAACACCCAGCTGGTTCCCACCCAGATCAAGCTGGCGGAATCCAAAGGCAAAGGAAACGAAATCGTGAACGAAAACCTGACGACCCGTTTGCTCAAATTCACATTGACTGAAGCCACCACATGGGCTAATGCGAATGAGAATGACTTTCCCAACGACAACAAGAACTGGAACGTGCTCGCCTGGTCGGGCAACCAGGGAGAAGGCGGCGTCTGGACTCCGGGCAAGATCGACCTGAACAAATACGTGTCGTCGTTCTTCTATCCGCAGGATGGCGGCGACCTGTCTCGCGGAAATACTGTTCCGGGAGACCCGCACCGCTACCTCTGGGCTGAGTTCGGCAAGGAATTCGGCGAACCCTATTTCGACAAGCCGCACTACGCCAAACCGGTGTATGAATTCGAACAGATGATCTATAGAGACACCAACCACAACATCATCATCGGTCCGGAAGGCGGCGAAGGTGTCGGAAACCACTACTATGCCACCATCGAAGACGGCCATTTCCTGACCGTTATCAATGATCCGGCCAAAATCCAGGGCATACGTAACAAGAAACTGATCATCAAGGTCACGCAAGTCAACTCCGACTGCGAAGAGCGCCAGCCGGTGGGTTATCTGGTTATCAAGTATACCGACTCTCCCGAAGGCATCTGGCCCGACGTGGATTACACCATCAACCTGACTCCGTTCCCGTATTACCACAAAGCGTGCGGCCAGGAAATCAACGGTTCGAAGGTAATTCCGCAGTTCTATACCGACGGCGACGCAGGAGCGACGTTCACCCACAAGAACGCGCTGCTCGAACTGTTCAAGTATGATAGATTCATGAACCCGATCAACGCGCCCGAATCTTACGGATTGAGCGGCGTTAACAACCCGGGCGACGTACACTTCATCCTGGCGGGCAACCTGCAGCTCAACGGTATCGGCGAGCACAACATGGGTAACATCTACAACATCCAGCGTCGCGACGCAACCGTTGTTCCCGGATCCGTGAAGTTCAAAGCGGCTGCCAACAACCACATCAACGATACTGAGAACAAGGCTGCTACGGGTGTTACGCCGGAAGAGGCATTCCGTCATGTAATGATCCGCTACGAGTACGGCAACCACAGCTATATTGTATATGTGGACGACCATGCTCCCGCCGGCGACTACGAAATCACCTACCTGCTCGAGAACAAGGAGGGCGGTACGCAGCACGGCAACAGGCTGTTCCTCACCTTCAAGTTCAAAGTGGCTCTGCGCGATATCACCGTTGAACACGACAAGAACACCGTGAACTGGCAGGATGACAACAAGACCATCCGCGTACAGCATACCCGCATCCACAACAGCACGCACGAACACAGCAAGTTCAAATCCGACGAAGGCTACCGTGTGGATCTGAAGGAAGCGTTTATCTTGGATAACGGTACAATTGATATCACTACCACTACGTTACCGGCAATAGGCGGCGTAAATGCCGGACCCGCTCCGCTCTACCGCGTGAAGTTCGAATTTATCCAGGATGCCGCAATCAAGGCTGCCGGATTCACCTACAAACGTGATGCTCAGAATTACCTGACCGAAATCTGGAAAGGCGACGAGTTGGCCGCTCAAATCATGAACGATCCGGCCGACGGCTTCAACTACCTCTATATCAAGTATAACAAAGCAGGCGACCTGCTCTACAACTACCTGATGCAGGATATGCTGGCCAACAACGACCTCACCAAGCACAACGTTTGGACCAAGTGGGGCAAGACCGAGCTGATGCTCAAGGACGATATGGAACGGCTGTTGCCCGTACGCATGGTAACCGATATCAACGGCGACTGCGGCTGGCCGTTAGATGTACAGATTGAAAATCCGGTTCCGGGCTTAGACTTTGACCGCTTCCCGAACGGCAACTACTACTATATCGACGATTTCAACATCAAGTTCGAAAGAGCGTTGCGCTGGGCATTCACCACCGTTGAACTCACCGACGACCAGCAGATACAGCTTGCACCGTTTACTTTCTTCACCAAATATGTGGATCCCGAAGATGAAGGCAAATCGGTATACCGCGGACTGTTCGACCACGCTTACTATGGCGCCAACCCGCCCGCAGGACACGTGGATCACGGCTATGGCAACGTGGTATATCCTGGCGTATGGTGGACATGGACACCGTACACTTTCACCAACCCGCGGGCCCAAGCAGAATTCTACGGTGTTGACACTCGTCCGGATATGCTTTGGGATATGGAAAACTGGCACACGTTGGTATTGAAACCGAACCAATTGCCTATACCTTTGCATCCGGATACTTGGTTAGCTACAGTTGTAGAACAGTACAGAGGCCTCGATTACAGCTTGGTTGAAATCTCTACCGACGGCGGAGCAACCTGGCAGCCGGCACCCCAAGACTACTTTGTTCTGGCTCACGGCAGAAGGTACTTCAATGTCATTAAGGTGACATACACTATTCCTTTGGTGGGAACTTACGACATCCCGGTTGCTATCTGGCAGGGTAACCAGACCGCCATCACGTCGCCGATCTACTTCCGCGTGCCGGTTGTAAACCAGACGGCTATCGACAACGGTTATGCTCCGGATGGCGACAAAAACTACTGGATGACATTCCGTCACGGACATGCCAAAGTGAAAGGATACGCCGTATTCAAGATCAACCCGAGACAATAACCCCCCCCGCCTTGTAAAGGCTAAACGGGATTATTCATCTCAAAAACTCAATAAAAAGGCGTCCGCCCGCTGCGGGCGCCTTTTTTCTGACAAAACGATTTTAGTTAAAAACAAATAAAATACAATTTTTTTATGAAAAAAATAATGCTTTACCTGTTGGTCTTCGCCTGCTTTCCCCTGTTGAGCAAGGCTCAGGAGCTGCGGATCAAGGAAGAAGGCAAAACCATTTTCAACAAACATGCCTACCTGCAGTTGCAGGGAGGGGCCGCCTACACCCTCGGAGAGGCTGAATTCAAAGACCTGATCTCCCCGGCGGCCGCGCTGCAGCTGGGATACAAGTTCAGCCCCGTTTTCGGGATACGCGCCGGCGCCACCGGCTGGCAGGCCAAAGGCGGCTGGGTAGCCCCTGCACAGACCTACAAATTCAATTATGTGGAAGGAAATCTCGACTTTGTGTTCGACATGGCCTCCCTCTTCGGAGGATTCAACCCCGAACGAGTGGTGACCCCCTATATCTTCCTGGGCGGCGGAGGCGCTTACGGCTTTGGCAACGACGAGGCCAACAAGCTGAATACCGGCGGATACGTGCTCGAATACCTCTGGAAAGACAGCAAACTGTTCTGGGCCGCCCGCGGGGGCCTGG
>Ga0255343_1006365_pt1 | contig 10542 bp, 4 predicted proteins | sample wastewater_treat_4_FD_192413 | JGI IMG/M metagenome (GOLD analysis project Ga0255343, IMG submission 192413) | Wastewater microbial communities from Lulu Island WWTP, Vancouver, Canada - plant16 | ecosystem: Engineered > WWTP > Wastewater > Unclassified | place: Canada: Vancouver, British...
TGTTAGGCCCAGGACATCCTTTATTTGAAGCTTTAATCGAATGGGCAATCCGCCGAGCACGCGATTCGTTCACCCGTGGTGTAACCCTTGTAGATCCAAATATCGGTCAACCGCAACGAATCTGGCTAATGCGTTCGAGTATTGAAGATGGACGATTGGAAGAAAAACGACGTCTCGCCCATCAAGAACTTAATCTGGTTGTCGCCGACCATCTAGGTCTGCGGGCGACTTCACCAGCCAATATCCTAAATTTTACTGTCCCGGACTTTGATTTTGAACTTCCTGCTATCCCACAACACGGCAACGAAGAAATTCAAATGTGGACGTATGAAAATCAGACCGAAAAACAATTAAAGAGAGTTATTCAACAACGCGAGATGGAGTGCGAATTACGCAGATCTTATCTGGAAACAACTTTTACAGACCTGATCCTGGATTTACAAGAAAAGCTCAATGAATATCAGCAGCTTCAATTGTATGGCGAGGATGATCCTGAAGAACGCCAGAAACTAGAACAGCGCATTCAACAACTCAAAGATCGTAAAAAAATCCGTCTCGATGAGTTGGAACAAATGTTGAGATTATCATCCAATCTACCTGATATTATAGCCAGTGGGATTGTCTTACCCGCTCCAACGGCTGTACTTGAGCCAGATGATGCCGAACAACACAAGGGTGTGCCAATGCGGCGCGATGATGAGGTAGAACAAATTGCGATGAATGTAGTGATGCAATATGAGCAACGGCGCGGATGGACACCTTATGACGTTTCAAAGGATGGTGAACATTACGATATTCGTTCTGAATCACCTGCCACTGAAGTACGATACATCGAGGTAAAAGGACGTGCAACAAGTGGTCCGATCATTCTCACATCTCCAGAAATTGATAAACTACAACAGCTTGGCGAACGGGCCTTTTTGTATATTGTGACGCAGTGCAAAGGGGAAAAGCCACTGTTACGAATAATCCAGAATCCCATGAAATTCTTAACGCCTGAAATGTTATTCCGCCAGATACAATTTCTAATTAAGGAAAATGACTGGGGACACTTTGGGGACGAAATTCCCCTGGAGGTGGTAAATGATTAATCACTTGTCCATTGAAAATTTCCGCAGCCATAAGCACGCAGAATTATCGGACTGTGGACGGATAAATATTCTATTGGGGAAAAATAACGCAGGCAAAACGGCTGTATTGGAAGCCATTCTGATGCTTTGTTTTCCACCGAACCCACGCGAGGTATTAATTGTACTCAATGAACAGCGAGGATATAAACCTGGTGAAGAAAATTCAGAATTATGGGATTCTTATTTTTATGATTGGGATTCTACTCAGGCAATAGTTCTTACTGCTAATGAAAGATCTTATGCTTCCAGGCTAAATGTCTGCCAGCAGTTATTCGTTGTGGCTCAAACGGGTTTCACTGGCGTTTACACGTCTGGTTCAGTCGTAGAAGGTCAGAATGCCCTTGCTAAAACTACTGGACTAAATTTCAAATATCAATACGAAGAAGGGTACATAGAGAAAAAAGTTACATCGTTGAAACGAAAATCTTCTCAATCTCTGGATCCTAAAGCCAAAGAAATCATTAACCGTATCAGCCCCATAGCGTTCATTCCTTCAAAAGGAATAGCCAATCCACAAGATGAAGCGGAACGATTTAGTAGATTAGAAAAAATGAATCACCACCATGAAGTAGAAGATGCCCTACGAATAGTTGAGCCACGTTTAAAAAGGTTATCTGTCATTGCCAGTGGAAAGAGCAGTATGGTTTATGGGGATCTTGGGGATAATCATTTGATTCCTGTTTCACTGATGGGAGAAGGCATGGTGCGCATGTTGTCCATTGCCAGCGCCATGGCAAATAACAAAGGTGGCATCGTTTTGATCGACGAAATCGAAAATGGATTACACTATTCCGTGTTACCGTTTCTGTGGAAAATGATCTTCACAACGGCCAAAGCATTAGGCATTCAGGTGTTTGCCGCGACCCATAGTGATGAATGTCTTCATGCTGCTTCGCAGGTGGTTCAGAAAAATTCATTCACCACTGATCTGCGATTATTTCGTTTGGACCTGCATGAAGGCAAGACCGCGGTGACAGATTATTCAGCAGATGAATTAGCAGTAGCTATTGCCTCCGATCAGGAGGTTCGTTGATGCCAAAGGAAAATGAAGTCCAGTTTACGAAGCTGATCATCGTCGAAGGAAATCATGAAAGAGATTTCTTCACCGCCTGGTTAAATCACTTAAATCTTACTGAAATCCAAGTTTTACCGATTGGGGGAAAAACCCGGCTTGCTGAAAATTTAAGACCCTTGGTTAAGCAGCCTAAATTTAGTCAGGTTGAATCTATCATCATTGTTAGAGATGCCGACGATAATCCTGATGGCGCTTTTCAATCCGTTTGTTCTGCATTATCTGGAGTCAATTTGCCTGTCCCCGGATCACCTGAACACTATATTACCCAAAATAACATAAAAGTAGCTGCAGTGATTACTCCGTGTAATGGAAGAGTTGGCGCTCTGGAAGAAATTCTTTTGGAGACCGCTGAAACAGACCCTCTTTACCCCGCTGCAATTGAATTTATAAGTACTGGAACCAGAACACTAGACCAAACTCAAGCCAGACTCGCGCCACCGCCTCATAAACAAGGAAAAGCAAAGATTCACGCGTTTTTAGCCACTTTTGAAGAACCAGATAAAGACCCTGGGAAAGCTGCCCTTGCCGGAGTATGGAATTTTGACCATCCTGCTCTCAATCCTATTCGAGAAATTTTGGAACAAATGTGATCCCTATGAACTCAAACTGCCCTCGTCTCATTGAAGTCGCTCTGCCCATTCGCGAAATTTCCGCTGAAAGCGTTAGAGATAAATCATTACGTCACGGTCATATTTCTACCCTACATTTGTGGTGGGCGCGCCGCCCGCTAGCAGCTGCCCGTGCGGTGGTATTTGCCTCTCTTGTGCCAGATCCAGATCATCCTGATTGTCCTATACAGTTTCGCCGAGCTGTACTACGTTTACTAAAAGATCAGGTGCCACAGGAGTTGCAAGCTTATCTTCGGGGTAATAAATTAATCCGCTCAACTGATCCATACCGCCCATATAACGAGATGATGGATACACCGAGAAATCGTCTATTGATGTTTATTGCGCGATGGTCACCAGAGTGGCTAGCATATGAACGTGGTGAAACGACAAAACAGCCAAAACCTTCTGAATTGTTAGATGATCGTAGTCTAATTAAGTGGGAAACTAGCAATCCGCAGAACAAACTGGGTAATGTAGTACTAAATGTTGCCCGCGAGCTACTTTATGTAGCAACTGGTGGTCGCCCGCCTGTATTATTTGACCCATTTTCTGGTGGTGGCACCATTCCGCTGGAAGCAAGTAGATTGGGCTGTCAAGCAATTGCCAATGACTATAATCCGGTGGCTTATCTTATCCTCCGAGCTAGCTGCGAGTTTCCTCAAAAATTTGGAAAACCTGGCTTACGTATGATCGAGCGTCATGACTACGGTAAAACATATCAAGAGGAAGTGTCCGTTAATAATGTTCTGGCTAATGATGTGGAATCTTGGGCAAAGCACATTCTAGAACACACTCGTATGCGAATTGGTCATCTATACCCATCGGGTTCAGATGGATATCCAGTTGTTGGGTATTTATGGGCGCGCACAGTACCTTGTTCAAATCCTAGTTGTCGCGCAAAAATACCAATGTTAAGAACTTTACTTATCTGCGATAAATCTGATAAAAAGGTGGCATTAACGTATAGGAAACAAGGAAAGGATATTACTTTCGGTGTAGCATTTGGAAGCGAAATTGTTGATACCGAAGCAACGATGATTGGTGGTGGAGATTGTCGTTGTTTGATTTGTGGGCAAGTAACTCCAGTGGAGGATGTTAGACGTGCAGGTATGGCTGGATTGATGGGGGAAAAAATGCTTGCAGTCATAACAGACACACCACGCGGAAAAGGCTATCGCGCTGTTGAAGCAATTGATATTACAGCAAAAGAAAATGCTGACAAATTATCCGCGAAATTTGAGCGTCCAAGTGAAATTATTGTGCCTGAAATTAATGGTCCTTATGCATCTCCTGATTCTGGTTCTCATAGAAGCATAAGTGTTGATATATATGGTTTGAAAACATTTGGCGACTTGTATAACAGCAGACAAATACTTGCTATGCAAACTTTTGTCGAAAGTTTTAATGAAGTATCTCCATTGCTAGCAAAAACATACCCAGATAAGAATTATGTTGAGGCGATTTCAGTTTATCTGGGATTGTGGATCAGCAGATTATCTCAACGCCTTAATACAGTCTGTTTTTGGGATTTGGGGTATGAAAAAATTAACAATGCGTTTGGAAGACAAGCAATTCCAATGACGTGGGATTATTGCGAAGGAAATATTTTAAGTGAATCCACAGGTAGTGCTATAGGTCAACTAGAATGGATAATTTCATACATTAACCATGAGATGAGTAATTCCTCAACAATTTATCCAGCATCAGTCTTACTTGGGGATGCATCAAGTACTGATCTTGCGAGTAATTCGGCTGATATTGTTGTAACTGATCCCCCTTATTTTGATGCAATCGCTTATGCGGATTTATCTGACTTTTTTTATATTTGGCTAAAACGTGTTTTAAGTAATTTACTTCCAGAAACATTCGCCACTCCTCAGACACCGAAAACAGAAGAGGCTGTAGCTCACAAACATCGTCATCATGGAAATAGGAAAAAAGGCAAAGAACATTTTGAAAATAAGTTAGCTGAATGTTTTGTAAATACAAAACGGATAATTAAAGATCACGGCATAACAGCAATCATGTTTGCTCATCAATCAACTGAAGCTTGGTCAGCATTGATAAATGCGCTCTTAAATGCAGGATTAACGGTAACTGCAACTTATCCAATAGATACTGAATTGATTACAGCCCTTAAGAGAAATGTTGCAGCATTAGCATCATCAATTACAGTAATCTGCCGGCCTCGGGAAACTGGTCAGATCGCTGCTCTTAGAGAAGTACGGCAAGAAATTGATAAGGTTGTAGCGACTAGTGTTCGTCGTTTCTGGGGTTACGGTTTTCGTGGAGCCGATTTAATTGTAGCGTGCTATGGCCCTGCTGTGGGTGTATTTGGCAAATATGAACATGTCGAGCGTGCTGATGGTAATATTGTAACAATCCCAGATTTGTTGGAAATGGTTCGGCAATCAGCTTTAAAAGCCATTGCAGGTGAGTTCACAGGGGACTCGCTCTCTCGCTTATATTTCGTTTGGGCTAATCTATACGGTATAAGCGAACAATCGTGGGATGATGCCCGATTAGTCATACAGATAGGTGGCGATAGCGAGGATGCGATGCAGACCGCCCGTCATCATGAGTTATTTGTAGTTGATGGCCCAACCTGCCGTTTAGCTTTATTACGTGACAGGCTTTCACAAAAGCACTTAGGTGAAGAAACCGATTCTCCCCTAATAGATCAATTACATCATTCTATGGTGTTATGGAAACAGGAGCAGCGCTCAGAACTGGTGCAATACTTGAAAACCAACAACATTGCGGAACATGAACCCTTCTGGAAGTTGGCGCAGGCGTTGTTCGAGGTCCTGCCGCGCGGCGAGGAAGATTGGAAGCTGATCAGCGCTCTACTGGGCGAGAGAGAAACACTTAAACAGGAAGTGCGTCAGGCTGAACCACCCAAAGGTCCAGAGCAATTATCATTGATCTGAACTAATCGAATTGGCTGAAGGAGTAATAAACATGCCCGAAACATTATCACCCTGGTACGCAATCGCAACCCCCCATGAGGATATTCAGAAAGGCCGCTTGAGCGAAGCCGTTTTCGCTGCCAACCTCTGGGAAGTTACCCAGAATACAGCGCCAGATATTTATTGCGATGCCGAAGCGTTTTTTGCGAAAACCTATTTAACCCACGGTCTCACCAGCATACTGAGCAAGGTCAGTCGCGCGATATCCGGCGGTGTTGAAGCTGGCGACCGAATTATCAGCCTGCAAACCTCGTTTGGTGGTGGCAAAACCCATGTTTTGGTAGCACTCTGGCACCTGGCACGCAACAGTGAGATATTGCGCTCATCTTCACAATGCGCAGATTTGCGCCGGGCATTGAATGATGAGATACCGCAACGGGTTCGGTCCATTGCGGTTTTTACCAACCAGACCTGTGATGCCACCCAGGGTCGGCAGACCCCGGAGGGCATCCGCACCCGTACTCTGTGGGGTGAATTGGCTTACCAGCTTGGCGGAGTAGAGCTTTACCGGGAGATCGAAGCCAATGATCAAGCACGCACCTGTCCGCAGGGATTATTCGAATCAGTATTACGAAAATCAGCGCCCTGTCTGATTTTACTTGATGAATTAGCAGATTACTGCGTAGGTGCTGCTGGTGTGCAGGTAGGAGCGGGTACGCTAGCGGATCAAACCATTTCATTTGCGCAGCAACTTTGCCAGGCGGTAACCAATGTTCCAGGTGCAGCTCTGGTTGCCACGCTACCCGCAAGCCATCTGGAGGTAGCCAGTTCAGAACGCGGCCAGGAGATCCTTGCAGCGCTCGAAAATCGTTTTGGCCGCATGGCAGCCGACGCCCGTCCGGTTGCTGATGAAGAAATCTACCAGGTCGTTCGCCGGCGTTTGTTTGAAACTATCGGTGATCCAACGGAAATTGAAAAAGTGGCTGGCGCGTACGCCCGCATGTACCAACAGCACCCGAATGAAGTCCCTCAAGAAGCCACACGCGCTGATTACAAACAGAGCATTATCAATGCTTATCCTTTTCATCCGACATTGATTGACGCTTTCTATAAACGTTGGGGAAGCCACAATGGTTTTCAGCGTACGCGCGGTGTCTTACGTCTGTTGGCATCCATCGTGGGTGATCTCTGGCAACGCCGAAGCACTGAAACGCAATCCCAGGCACTCATCCAACCGGCACATCTGAATTTCACCGTGGATGCGCTCAAATCATCACTCACACGTCTTTGGGGCGCATCTTATGAGTCTGTCATCGCAGCAGATGTCATCGGCAAAACAAGTAATTCAGTCCAGTTTGATGAAGAACGTGGCGGCGACTACTTGAGGGAAAAGATTGGGCAAGGTTTGGCCTCCACCATCTTGCTTGGTTCTTTTGGTGCACAAGGTGATCGAGTCGGTTACAGCACGCGGGAGTTGAAATTATGCACCGCCAGACCTGGTTTGAACTGGAGTTATACCGATGGGGCTTTGCTCGAATTAGAAAACCGTGCCTTTTACATGCGTTTCCCAGCCGCTGGAAACCTCGGAAAACGTTACTGGTTTGATACACGCCCTACACTTGTAAATCTGATCGTCCGCTACCGGCAGCAATTTGTCAGTAATGATTTCAATACAGAAATTATCGATGCAGTTCAAACCCAGGTTAACAATTCCAGGCTTGAACCTGCGACATGGCGCGTTCTGGTAAATCCCGGATCAGATTTACCAGAACAACGTTCCTTGGCTTTACTTATTCTTGCACCTGATTTGCCATATGCAGAAAATGGACAGGCTGCCGCTAATAATCCACCACTGGAAAGGCGAGTGAAGCAGTTAAGTACAAAATGCGGTGCTCGAGACCGTCTCTATCGAAATACATTGCTATTCCTACTGCCTTCAGTCCGCGGCCTGACAAAATTGCGCAACGCCTTGCGCGAAGTGACCACACTCGAAGCCATTAAACGTGACTATGGAACTCAACTTGATCCAGAACAGAAAGGTGATTTAGAGACACGTCTCACCGCTGCCAGACAATCAGTCACCCAATCGCTGGGTGCTGCATTCTCTTATATTGCTCGTATTCGGGGTGAAGAGATTAGCGTTACAGCACTCAGCTCCGCCGGCAGTAACTTTGGTGATCATCTGCAAATTGTCTGGAAACAATTGGTGGAAGAAGAGGAGTGGATTTTACGGAAAATTGGCCGGGTTACCATGCAAGAATCTGGACTCGTTTTGTCAGATGGGAGCATGCGCCTCAAGGATGCAATCGAATCCTTTTTGCGGTATACCGATAAACCGATGATCTCTACGCGGGATGCTGTCGTCAATGGTCTGCAGGATGCCTGCAAGGAAAGATTAATCGGTTTGGGTCAGGGACTTAACGCGAAGGAGTTGCAGAAAAAATGGTGCGGTGGATCAGTCACCATTGATCCCAATGAAGAAGGCCTTTGGATAATTCCCGCATTTGAGCCAGAGCCTGTTCTACCACCAGTTGTTACTCCTCAGCCCGGTGGTGGAACACCTGCAGGCAGTATTTATCCGCCAAGTGATGGATCTGACACCGGTCCAATATCTACGCCACCTTCTGAAGGAGGAGAGGTTGTCATACCGCCCGCCGGCAACACAATTCGTCAGGTGACCATCCAGGGAAATGTACCCGTTGAAAGTTGGGCAGATATTTTCCGCTCCTTCGTTGGTCCAGCTGCACGGATGGGACTAAAAAAAATGAAATTGGGAATCCATTTTGAGTTTGTAACCCAGGACGGTCAACCTTTAGATGAGAATGATCCTCGATTAAAAGCAATGATCGAGTCTGCGAGACAGTTGGGGTTAGATCTTAAGAAAGAGTAAGTTATACCGCTAGCAAAAGGGAAGATGGATATATTGCAGAACAATAAATCAACTAAAAGGGGTCAACATGACTGCCAATATTGATGCGAACATTCTAAATCTTGTTCAGCACGTTGAATTGAACAAAATCGGTTGGTGGGATTCCGTTATCCAGCGACTTATCTTGGCTACATTATGGATGGACGGAAAAGTTGACTCCATGTCTGTTGATGACTTAGTAAGGGCCCTGAAATCTCATTTTGATTTAGACCTAGGAGCACGGCTAAACTCAGTTATCGACCAAATTGCTGGCATTGGCAACATTATAAAACTAACAGACGGGAAAATTCGATTATCTGAGGCATGTTTAAAATCAATAAATTCAGATGTTCACGAAGCAGAGGAAATAATTGATAGGGCAAAGAATGCATTCATCGATACACTTACCTGCGATGAAATAACTTCGACCGAAAAAGAACAGATCTGGGGTGATTTCAACGATTCATTTTTACGTCCCTTTATTAAAAACATAGGAGCCAATATTTACGAGTTATTAAATGTTCGATCTGTTAATCTCGACCAATCGCTTCTCGACACCTTCTTAGACCACTATCGACCCAAACAAAAAGATTGTTTATTCAATTCTGCTCAATTATTCCTTACCTCGATTGACCAGAATGTTAGATCCTACATTTTGAGATCGTTAAATACCCATTTTTGTGTGGAAGCTTGTGGCCTTGATCAAAAAACGATACGGTCTTTACAAACCTCCTTAGGGCAAGCTAAAAATGTAACACTCTTTATCGATACAAATTTCCTTTTTTCAATTTTAGAATTGCATGAAAATCCATCAAATGCTGCTGCATTAGGCTTGATTGAATTAATCAAGAACCTAAGCAAGGAGTTAAACATAAAGTTGTTTGTTACAAATCCAACACTAGATGAAGCACGTGCGGTGTTGCGAGGAACCATTGATTCATTAAATGGGTCAAGAATTACGCCTAATATGGCGGAAGTAGCAGGTCGATATGTAAGCGGTCTCTCAAGGAAATTTTTCTACGAAGTAAATCGCTCCAACACACCCTTAACTCCAAAACAATTTTTCCAACCATATATTGATAATCTGGTTCTAATCTTAAGAACCAAAGGTGTAGAAGTTTTCAACGAAGATATCGCTCAATTAAACACGCGCCAGGATGTTGTGGATGACCTAATAACTCAAACGGAATACGAGGAGAAAAAGTGGGGAGAAAAAGCAAAAGCATATAAACCTTTAGAGCACGATATTGTTTTATGGCACTTAATAAAAGATAGACGCAGGATTGGGGTAGATTCTCCTTTAGATGCTGAATACTGGATTGTTACGATTGATTTTCGGTTCTTAGGTTTTGATGATTACAAAAAATCAAATAATATTATCATTGTCCCAATCTGCATTCATCCAACCACGTTGGTTCAATTGCTTCAATTCTGGATTCCTCGTAGCCAATTGCTTGAAGACACCCTCTATAGCTCTCTTTGGCTCCCATTTGTTTTTCGTGATTTAGATCCTCAATCAGAAAACATTACAATTGAAATTGTAAAAACCCTTGGAAGGTTTGAAAATGTTGGCGATCTACCGAAAGAAACAATTATTGGCATATTAGTGAATGAAGCATTGCGTCAGCGTATAAAAAATGAGACCAATGTAGAAAAGCAAATAGAGTTGGTTAGGGAAGCATTAATTGAGCAAAATCAAAAAGCTCAAACTCAAATTGATGAAGAAAAAAATAAGAACAAGAGATATGAACAAATTTTACAGGACAAGGATGCGGACATTAACAAGTTGAGAGATGATCTTCAGTTTACCCAGACTGAGTTGGCTCAAGAAAGAGAAGAAAGAAAAGGCCTATCCAGCGAGTTAGCCTCTATTAGACAAATCTTGGATAGAAGAGACAAAGACGAGGAT
>Ga0255343_1006369_pt1 | contig 10538 bp, 9 predicted proteins | sample wastewater_treat_4_FD_192413 | JGI IMG/M metagenome (GOLD analysis project Ga0255343, IMG submission 192413) | Wastewater microbial communities from Lulu Island WWTP, Vancouver, Canada - plant16 | ecosystem: Engineered > WWTP > Wastewater > Unclassified | place: Canada: Vancouver, British...
CTGACTTTAGTGTTGCAAATTCTGTTTTTCTTCCTGAGTGTAGAATGTAGTAAATAGCTGTTTTTATAATAAAGTATTCAAATAAACTTGCTTCTGTTTCAGATATCTTTATTGATTTTGCATACTCTGTTATCTTTTGTAAAAGAGGTATGAAGTCTACATTCTTCTTCATACCTTTGTGTAGAGTATTAGATGTTGAGGTCTTTTTATCTATCCAGTTGTAACCAGTATAGGGGATTGTTTCTACTTTTAGTTTGAGATTAGCATTGATATTTAATCCAATATCTTCTCCAATATTTAAATCTAAAAAGATGATATTATTTTTAAATAGAGCTTCTTTTCTATATACTCTTCCCCATGGTGTGATAAACATGTATTTGGACCAGGGAGAATCAATTGGTTGTTTTTGATAAATGGTTTCTTTATCTTCTGTGACTCTTCTATATCCACCAATAACAACATCACACTTTCTTTCTTCGATTTCATTTACAAAAGTTTCTACATAGTCAGGATCTATATAATCATCGTTGTCTATGAAGAATAGATATTTTCCTGAGGAATATTTGATACCATTGTTTCTCGTAGTAGCAATACCTGCGTTTTTCTGTGTGTATGCTTTTATTTTATTAGGATATTTCTTCTTATATTTTTCTATTATCTCTTGAGATTTATCAACAGAGCCATCATTTACTAATATAATTTCAAAATCTTGGTATGTTTGTTTTAAGATACTATCTAAACAATAGCGAAGTGTTTTTTCTGCATTGTAGACAGGTATTATGATAGAGGTTTTTGGCATAGTGTTTTTATATAAATAAAAAAGTAATCTTAATATTTAAGGATTAGATTATAACTTTTTTGTATAGATTTTGTAACATCGCAGAATTACAATTTCATCGGAACTTTTCTCTTTAACTTCCTTTTCTCTTATATCTCTAATATAATGAATAAATAACTTGACTGCTGAAAGAATGGAGAAAATACAAAAAAGGATTAAGGAAAACAAAGTCAAAATCCTTATCTTCCTCTTCCCCATTATCTCATATCTACTATTCCTCATATTAATGAAGAATAATGAGGAGTTATTTATGCAAATTATCAAAGAAGATTCTATATTAGAGTATATCCAATTCTTCCTATATATATTCTCTGGTATCTTTACTATAAAGATAGTTAAGAGATTAATAGAACTAAAAGAATCTAAGTTTAAGATAATTGCTTTTTCTATCTTAGCAATACTTTTCTTTTTTATAGCATTTGAGGAAATATCTTGGGGACAGAGGATATTAAATATTGAGACACCTGAATCTGTAGCTAGTAATAATATCCAAGGAGAGTTAACTGTGCATAATCTTGCACCTCTTCAGCTAAAAATGCATTTTGCATATATAGCTATTGGTATATATGGTATTTCTTCTAGATTTTTACTTAAAAAGATTTTTCCTAAACAGTATCTTAAATTTAGGATTTTCACTCCAGATTACTTCTTGTTTTTCTACTTTCTATTCGCAATAGTTTTTTGGTTCTTGATTTCATACTTTCCTTCTCCTCTTTCTTTCATGGCAGGGGAGGTTATGCCTCTTTGGAAATGGCAAGAACTTTTTGAGACATATGTAGCTATGGCATTTCTATTCTTTGTTGTTTATGCGTATAGGGAGGATCTTAGAAGTAAAGGAGCAATCTTTACCTTGCAAGCTGTTAAGAGGATAGCAGTTTCCTAATTGGGAGATGTGATATACTACAAATCAAGATTATTATGAATTGGTTTAAACAGAACAAAACGAAAATATTGTTTGTTGTTTCTAGCTTTGCTTTGTTCTTTCTTATTTTCCTTCTTACCAAGCCATTTACCTCTTTGAAGATATTATATTTAATTCCTATTTCATTTCTAACAGGAATAGGGTTAATAACATTTTTAAAAGATGTACTTCCCATTAAGAATATTCTTAATTATATATGTCTCACTATTTTTCTTTCATTATTCTTAAATACATTGGTTATTTTTCTGTATGGCTGTCTTGGAGGAGTAATAAATAGTACATTCTTTTTAATATATTTATGCCTCGCTGTACTCGGAAATGTTGTGTTTTTTCTTCTTAAAGAAAAGGAATTATTCTTATGCAAATTACTTAAGGACACGAAGCTAGAAGTAGTTGATTATATTTTTATTGGATTATTTATTGTCTTTTTCTTGATTCTTCTAAACATAGGTCTTGAAAATTATTTCCCTAATTGGGATAGCTTCACATATTGGGGAGTAGATGCAAAATATATATATGAACATTCTGCTTTTCGAACAAGTTCTTTTGATTTATTAAAAAATGCTTACCTACCTTTTTATCCACTTCAGCTAAACTATGTTTACCATCTCTATGGAGGAATAGTTGAACAGTTCTCTGGTTTGTTATCACTGTTCTATGCATTCTTAGGAGTTGCAACGATAATTAGCTATAATATTAATATTAAATCCTCTTCCTTCAAGAAGGCCTTGGTATATTTAACTGCCTTTGCAGGTGTGTATGCTTTGTATAAAGTACAAGGTACAATCTTTTCTCAGTATTCAGAATCACTTACTGCAGTAATCTTCTTGTTCTACGGACTGGTTCTATTTAAAAATAAATATCTTCCAAGTGCTGGATATAAGAGGTTCGTGTTAATCTTTCTTCTCTCTGTATCTTTATTATTTATAAAGCATAATTATTCAGTACTCTCATTTGGTCTTCTAGCGTTTTTCGCTTTATATGAGTTTATACATAGGTATAAGAAGACTAGTTCTAATAAGGAATTCTTTACATTTAAATCCTTGTTCACTTTGATAATATTGGCAGTCTATGTTTTCATTGTTTTCTCTTATCGTAAACAATTCATTCCTGATACTAATATTGTAGATTATGCAACCGCAGGATTTAATCTTAGAAATCTTTTCACCTCAGAGAGACTTACTTATGTCTCAGATATGGTAAAGTTCCTTCTTACAACGATACCTTTGTTTATGTGTTGCTATATTATTCTGGTAGGAATATCTCTATATTCATCTGATTTATTCACCAAAAAGAAGAAAATATTGGTATTTATTCTTCCGTTATATATTCTTATATTTCCTTTTGGCTTCTATTTCTTGCAAATGTGGGGTTTTGCCGATATGAGTTTGATAAGGTATGTAAGCATCATCTTCTTTTTAGCCCCTTTGGTGTTTATTAAGGTATTACCTGATTTGGAGGTTAAATCTAAGATTCAAAGGACACTTTCCGTTGGCATACTTTGTTTAATAATGACTGCCTTTATAGGTAAAGTTGCTATTGATACTCATGTTGACTTAAACTTTACTCCTACAACAGGGAGATATAAAGATTTTATTTGGCACCAAGGCATTTCTTCCATTAGTGAGAAAGTTTATAAATTGGTAGCAGATAATGACAAGATAATGATTGTTGACCAAGAAGGGGACTTAATAGGGAATATGGACATCTCAGATATTATCTTAAGGTATTATATCTCTAATAATAGTGTGGGACAACAATATCGTTTCCCAGTCCAAGACTGGTATCCGTACATGAAAGAAGTGAACCCTGATTATATTTTAGTATATACATATGATAATTATTGGGAAGGTTGCAATAATATTCTAGAAGAGGGGCATACATATCTGATTAAGAATTCAGAGTTGTCTCCTCAATATCAAAGAGAGGAGTGCTTCTTTGGTATTGAGAACATTAAAGAATTGTAATTAACAAATTACTTATTTTTTCTAATTATATTTAAAACTCTGCCGATTGTCTTTTTTACAATTTTGTTGTCCCTTACCTTCACCCATAATTTGTATGCAGGATTAGAACTTATTCTTGCAATTTCCCCACGAAGCTGATTCCGTTCATTGTTCTGTTGTTTAAATAAATCATTTATATCTTTAAAATCTATCTCCAATTTCTTATTCTCTATATTCTTGTCGGTTATTAGTCTAGATTCCTCCCATTTAGAAGAGTTCTTCTCGTTAAATGTGTCTGTATCATCATTTCTCAATCTATACTCTGACACGGGTTTATGAAGTTGGGCAATAGAGAAATCCTTTTTTAGTACTAAGTGTCTCAAAAAATCCCAATCTTCTAAATAATATAGCTTCTCATCAAATCTAGTATTACCAATAAGAGAAGTTTTTACTATAAATGAGTTAAAGGGAATGTAATTATCCATTAAGAAAGAAATTTTATTAAAATCTTTTGTCTCGAAAACAAATTTCTTTTGAAGGTATAAGTATGTATTCCCTAGGTTATCTTCTTCTTTCTTCTCAATTGCTTTAATACTTCTTCCATATGCAAAAGAGGCTTTATTCTTCTCAATTATGTTTATCAAACCTTTTCCCATATTTGGGTAATAGATATCATCATTGTCTAAGAATGACAGATATTCTGAATCTACATATCTCAATGCGACATTTAAGGGATAGCTTCTATTTCCTTGTTTTTTTCTCACAACAATGGGTTTTATCTCTATCATTTTTTGAAAAGGAACGAGGAAAGAAAGTGTTTCTTTTATAACTTTCTCATTATCGTTGTGTATTGTAATAATGATTGAGATATTCTCATATGTTTGTGCAATTAAGGAATTTAGAGCATTTTTTAGTTCTAAATCATTGTTTTTCCCTTGAGTTCTGACAATTATTGTCCATTTCTTCTTCTCCATTTATAAAGTCCATCTAAAATTAGTATAGTCTTGGTTCTCGTCTACAAAATCTTTATAAAAAGATCTTCTCTCAAGTTTACTCTTCATCTCTCCAAATTTTTTGATAATACTTTTTCTATGAGGGTCATGTTCTCCAATCAGTTCAATGTACCTCTCAACATCTTTATCTTTTCCAAACTTATATCTTAAATATAATTCTGCAGCTTGTTTACTTACTCTTGTAAATTCACTTTCTTTTGAGACATCGGTGTCTTTTGTTAAGTGGGTGAATGAAGCCTTCGGTAGATGAAGAATCTTATAATTATTTATTCTCATTCTCATAGATAAATCTACATCTTCTCCATACATAAAAATGTTTTCATCAAACATCCCAATATTTTCAAATGCAGCTATATTAATAATCATACCTGCTCCTGAGACCCAATTTGTTTCTAAGGTTTGTGCATTGAAATACTTAGGATGTTCACTGGGAAATTGTTTGAGTTCTAGTAGCCCCCAATTTTCATGTTCTAATTGTGAAAGGTACATATCTATGTTAGTTATGAAATCAAAGGGGAGTATACTGTCGGGATTGAGAATTATAAAAGAGTTTTCATATTTCTCTTTATTTGTTCTGTATTCTTCATTATGACCCTTTCCAAATCCATAATTAGGTTGTTTGTATAAAATCAAATTTATGTTTGGGGAGACTTTTTTAGTTGCTTTCTCAATGAGCTTTTGAACTATTAGGAATTCCTTTTTATCTTCACTTTGATCTGCGAAATAAAAGTTAACTTTTTCTTTGCGATTCTCTACATCTATGAATAATATACTTCTTAAGAGTTTTTCTAAATCCTTAGAAGAGAAGTGTAGTAATATTTGAATGTTTAAGGTTTCCACAAAATCTCAGAATTAATTAAATTAAAATATCTTTTTCTTAATCTCCCTATATTTTTGAAGACCTTTCCAAATCTTCGTTTGTTTAAATTCTCGAAACTCTAATGCATCTGGTGTTAGTTCTTCCTTCTCCATTTCTAATGTTACCACCTTCTTTTCTATTTCTTCCTTGTCCTTCTCTAATGTTGTTATTTTAGAATCTTTATCTATGATAACACTCTTTAGTTCTTTTATCTCCCCTTCCTTTTTTCCTTCTTCATTTTCTAATGTTCTTATGTATTTCTTTTGTTTTGCAAGTAAGAGAAGGTAGTCTCTCTTGGCTAACGATAAGTTTTTCATTTCTTTAAAGTTCTTGTCCAATTTAATATCTCTTCTATCTTGAGGCTAGGAGAGAGTTCGTCTTCTAAACATATATTAATTTCAGGTTCTTGTAGGAGTAAGTCGGTGGAAATTTTGGTGTAGGGTAGTATATTTCTAGAATGTTGTTCATATGGCCTTCGGTATTCTTCTTCTTTACCAATTCTAAACACTTTCTTCCCCACCAATAGGGATACAAAATCAAAGGTGCTTTCTTTTGGTGTCAAAACGATATCATAGTCGGACAATCCTAAGGCTATATCACGGAAGAGATTGCTCTGATTCGAGACTTCGGAATACCAAACATTCTTTATCTCTTTTGGAATATTTATGTGACTGTCTGCGATGGTCTTGACACTAATATCTGCATATGGAAGAAGTTCTTTTATAATAGTATCTAGTTTTTGAGAGTTATATTCTTTTCTTTCACCAAACCAATGAAGTGCTGTGTATATGATACTAGGGATTGGTCTTTTGTTTTCCCCCTTGGGCAAGTTCTCAAATTTGGGATTTCCAGAAATAAGAATCTTCTTTTTGGGGATTCCAGCTCTTGCTAGGCTTTCTGCAGTGTTTTTTCCTAATGCCATATAGCCATCAGCAATGAATTTTTGGTTGTTTAGTTCATAGTCAAAAAAGGAGTTCCATCCGTGTTCGAATACGATTACTTTCTTTCCTTCTTTTTGCCATTTATTGATATCCTTTTCGAACAGGAAATCATTGAATATAAATATAACTTCTGCTTTCTCTGGCTCTATTTGGCTATGTTGCCAACCCCACATTGAATTGCGATCAATGACTGCATACTTAGTTTCCATGTTGTAATTGTATAGAATTTCTTATTTATTTTACATACTACTTGGGAGATAACATCCCAACTAAATTCTTTACATACAGCTTCCTAGATTCTTTAGCATAGTGTTTTTTAAAAGACTCCTGTGTTTCTGTATTATCAAGATTAAAAGAAGAATTAAGAAAAAGAATTCCTAAACCATGTGAATGTCTGAATTCAATAGTGGAGTACTTACTTTTCAACTCATCCCAAAGTTTATATACACCAAAATCCTTCTTTTTTTCTGAAATGTCGTGGAAGAGAATGATACCTGTTTCTTTCTTAACTTTCGGTAACCATGTATCAAAGTCATGTTTAACAGCTTCGTATGTATGCAACCCATCTATATGTAATATATCTATACTATTCTCTTTAAATTCTTTTAAAGCATCATCAAAGAACATCTTATGTGTAATAATATTTACATCTTTGTAATATCTTTTAGAGATCTTCTTGAAATTCTCATAAATATCTTCCTTATATGTCCCTGCATGTTTATCTCCTTCCCAAGAATCAACTGCATGTATTTCTGTTTTTAGCTTGTTATCTTTTACTGCTTGTGAAAAAGAAAAGAGAGAGTGCCCTCTGTGTGTTCCTAATTCAACAACGACTTTTGGTTTAATGTTTTTAATTAAGTCATATCCAAATAAAAGATGTCCATTCCAAGCGGATGTGTAGATAGGGAGCTCTTTTGAAAACTCAAAAGTAGGGGTACTGTATTCCCAATTTATTTTAGGAGTTGTTTTCTTCATTTTTAGTTAAATAATTTTATAATACTTTCTTCATTCTAAACTTTTTAGTATTAAAGTACAATGAAATCATGCGGATATAGATTTCTTAAAGAATCCTTGCCCTCACAGCCCTTCTCCTCCCCCTTCCCCTCCCCCCACCCATATAGTATCCTATACAAAGGACTATCTAAATTTATAAAAATAAATAATATGAAAATCCTAGTAACAGGTGGTGCCGGCTTCATAGGCTCATACTTCATAAAATATTGGATGAACAAATATCCAGAAGATAAAATAGTAAACCTAGACTTACTAACATATGCAGGTAATCTAGAAAACCTAAAGGAGGTAGAGAATAATCCAAATTATGAATTCGTAAAAGGAGACATATGTGACAAAGACCTGGTAATGGATCTAACCAAAGGTATAGATTTGATTGTACACTTCGCTGCAGAATCACATGTAGATAGAAGTATAGAAGGACCAGAAGTATTCATTAAAACAAATGTAATGGGTACACAGAACCTTCTAGAGGCAGCAGTACAAAATGGTGGTATTAGATTCCACCATGTATCAACAGATGAGGTGTTTGGTGAATTACCAGTAGATAAACCAGAATTAAAATTTACAGAAGATATGCCATATGCACCTAGAAGTCCATACTCTGCATCTAAAGCAGCATCAGACCACCTAGTCAGAGCATACTTCCATACCTTTAAGTTACCAATTACAATCTCTAACACATCAAACAACTATGGACCAAATCAATACCCAGAGAAACTAATTCCTTTGATTGTAACTAGAGCAATGTTAGATCAAGAAATACCAGTATATGGTGATGGTAAACAGATTAGAGACTGGGTACATGTACTAGACCATGCACATGGTATTGAATTATCAATAAAAGATGGAAAGTTAGGAGAAACATATCTCTTTGGTGGTGATGGTGAAAGAGAGAACATATGGATTGTAAAAACAGTATTGGAATATCTTAACAAACCAGAATCACTAATAGTTCATGTAGGAGATAGGAAAGGTCATGATGTAAGGTATGCAATTGATAACTCCAAATCAGAGAAAGAATTAGGTTACAAACCAGAGAAGAGTGTAGAAGAGTGGTTAAAGGATACAGTACAGTGGTATGTGGATAACAAGGATTGGTGGGAACCACTAAAACCAGTAGCAGACAAACAAGCAGAAAGATATTTAGAAAAAAGATTAGATTAATTTAACACTCATATATATATGAAAGCACTCATATTAGCAGGTGGTAGAGGTACAAGACTTAGACCTCTTACACATACTAAAAACAAACATATGTTACCAATTGGTAACAGACCAATGATAGAGAGAATTATCAAAGATGCAGTAGATTTAGGAATTAAAGATATCATCATCAATATCAATAAAGGTGATAAAGAAATGCCTGAACTCTTAGGAGATGGTAAAAGATTTGGTAAGGGTGTAAAGCTACAATATATTGAACAACCAGAACCAAATGGAATGATGTATCCAATTAAACTAGCTGAGAAGTTAATAGGGGATGACGAATTTCTCTTCTCTGCTGGTGATAATATTCTAACAGGTGGTCTTAAGAAACATTACGATGATTTCAAAAAGAAGAAATCAGATGCACATGTCTTAGTTGTAAGAAGACCAGACTATCAAAACTTTGGTGTTGCTGTTATGAAGGATGATAAGATTGTACATACAGTAGAGAAACCTAAAGAGTTTGTTAGTGATCTAGTTCTCTCTGCAATCTACTTCTTTACACCTGCTGTATTTAAAGCATTCGATCATGCTAAACCTATAGATCCAAAGGGTACAGGTAAACCAGAATACTATCCTCCAGTAATTAACAACTGGTTGATTGAAAATGGATATACCTTTACAGCATCAGAAGTAACAGGTTGGTGGAAGGATACAGGAGCACCAGAAGACCTCATCTTAGCAAACAGATTAATTCTTGAAAGAGAGTGTTTAGATGAGTGTAAGGGTAAGGTAAAGGATAGTCAGGTAGAAGGTAATGTTGAGATAGGGAAGGGTTCTATTGTTAAAAACTCAGTCTTAAGAGGACCAATATCTATTGCAGAGAATGTTACAGTTGAGAATGCATATATTGGACCGTTCACATCTATTGGAGAAGGTAGTGTAGTTAAAGATGCTGAAATAGAGAACAGTATATTGATGGGTAATTGTAATGTGCATAACCTTCATGAGAGATTAGACAGTTCTTTGATTGGTTGGAATGCAGAGGTAACAACAAAAGAATCACTTCCTAAGGCAGATACTCTACTTATTGGAGATGATTCTAAAGTGGTATTGGCTAAGTAGGATTAATAGTTAATTACAACTTTTGAAAAAGAAAAAAAGTGGGAGGCGTCGCTCAGCACCTCGTAAGTGCAGGGTCGTATTCTCCCTCATGATTAGTGTAATTATACCTTCTTTACTAGTCTCCTTCAACCTTTTCTTTAATAAATATATTAACTAATAATTAGATAAAATAGTTCATTATCTTGTAGTTAAGAAAGATTGCTAATACACAGTTATTCTGTTATATTCTACTAAGATGAGAAGGAATAAAAATAAGCTAAAAAATCTAATAGTTTATATCATTTCCGAATACAATAACTCCAACCTAACAGAGACCAAACTACAAAAACTACTCTACTTCTGTGATTTTGAATGCTATGAGATTAGTGGTAAATCAATAACAGGGTTTAAGTACAAGAAAAATCACTATGGTCCAACAATAATAGATTTAGGAGATTATCTCAAGGAGTTAAAAGAAGAAGGATATATTGAGATTATAGAAGGAGAAACAAGTTATGGTTCTCCTAAAAAAACATTTGCTCTTAAGAAAAGTATTGGAGATTTTAGAAAGGTGTTCTCAGATCTAGAACTTAAAACAATTGATGATGTAAACAATGCATATGTTGGTCTTAAGCCTACAGAGATAAGTAAGTTATCTCATTCAGATTTTCCATATCTAGCAACCAATGATAGGAAATATATAGACTATAATTTAGTTAAATATCGTGATACTGAGGAGGCAAATCAGTCCA
>Ga0255343_1006370_pt1 | contig 10536 bp, 6 predicted proteins | sample wastewater_treat_4_FD_192413 | JGI IMG/M metagenome (GOLD analysis project Ga0255343, IMG submission 192413) | Wastewater microbial communities from Lulu Island WWTP, Vancouver, Canada - plant16 | ecosystem: Engineered > WWTP > Wastewater > Unclassified | place: Canada: Vancouver, British...
TTGTGTGCCGTAGCTGGCTTTTATTTTCAAGTTATGTATCTGTTCGACATCTTTCAACCACGATTCCTCTTTCATACGCCACGATGCGCCAACCGACCAAAAGCTACCCCAGCGTACTTTGGGAGCAAAATAGGACGACCCGTCGAGACGGTACGATGCCGAAAGGTAGTATTTTTCAGCGTAGTCATATTCCACGCGACTTAAGAAACTCTGAATTCTGTAGCCTGCCGTGTAGGAAGTTAAGTTGTCAATTTTACCGGCATTGGCAAATTCGGGATTTGCAGGATCTAAGAATTCCGACATAGAACCATAGAGCACCTCTACGTTGTCTTGTTTATATTCGTGTCCCACCAAAACATTTAAATCGTGTTCGCCAAATTCGCCGTCGTAGGTCAGCAATTGGTTGGTGTTGAGTGCGCCGACGCGTTGCGTAGCTTTTGAGCCTTGTCCGTTTACGCTTAAAGCATCACCGCCTATCGGGGTCATAAATTCCGTTTGGTTCAGGTTAAGTGCGTCGTAGCTGGCATTCACTCGGAATTTAAAATCTTTCAAGAAAGAAAATTCCAAGAAACCGCGCAAACTTAAGTTATCCATCGTATAGCGGTAGATATTGGCTATCATAGTGGCTAACGGATTTTGTTCGGCAGCATATGGGCGGTTGTATTCCGTACCGAAGTCGTAGCGTTTTTTACCCTCCGGATCCAAAATAGGTTCACCTGTTGTCATGTCGTAAAGGTAGATGGGATAGATAGGCGCAATGCTTTGCGAGAAAAAGAAAATGTTCGAATAGTTACCGCCGCCCGCATCGGGAGCATCTTGGCTTGTGTGTGAATAGGCAAGGTTGATACCGGCTTTAAACCATTTTGTTACTTCCGATTCTATATTGGCGCGGGTAGCGAAACGGTCAAATCCCGAATTTTTTATGTAGCTGTTTTCATCGAGATAAGTAGCTGACAAATAGTAAGTTGTTTTACCTGCACCGCCACTCAAGTTAAAAACATACTCTTGGCGCAATCCCGTTTGGAACGGGTCTTTTGCCCAACTGTCTTTCCATTTTAATTCTTTGGCATTCGGATTGATGCGTCCCGTGGTCGGGTCTATCAGTTGATTGTCGGGAATGCCTTTATATATATTGTAGGATAAATTATTGATTAAGTCGTTCGTTGAATAAACACCGGCGCTCAAATAGCTGTAGCCCGATGCAAGGTAGCTGTTGCGTTGAGCTTCCCATTGCATTTCGTAGTAGTCCGCCGGATTGCTGATGATGTCGTAGGTAGGAACACCACGCATATTGCCACCGATGCGGCTTTCAAAATTCACTTCCACTTTGCCCGATGTTCCTTTCTTGGTAGTGATAAGAATAACACCGTTGGAACCGCGTGCACCGTACATAGAGTTGGCTGCGGCGTCTTTCAAAACGGTGAGGTCGGCAATATCTTGTGTAGGAATGGAGTTCAGTGAGCCTTCGTAGGGAATACCATCGACAACTATCAACGGTTTTTGCGACGCAGAAATGGAACCGATACCGCGGATGCGGATAGAAGCCGATTCACCCGGTTGTCCCGATGACGAACTGACTTGTACGCCCGCCATAGAACCTTCCAACGATTGTGAAACGTTGGAAACCTGCAACTTCTGGAGTTCTTCGCCTTTTACCGATTGCGCCGAGCCTGTAAAGGCTTTTTTGGTCGATTGACCGTAGGCGGTCATTATCACCTCGTCCAATTCGGCTGCGTTTACTTCCATTCTTACTATCATTCCGTTCTTTGCTTCCGCTTCTACGGTTTTCAAACCAACATAAGTGAATACAAGCAGATTGGCTTCTTGCGGAATAGAGATGGAGAATTTTCCATCCACATCAGTAATCGTACCGAGGGTGGTTCCTTTTACTAAGATAGACGCGCCGATAACCGGTTCATCGTCTTCCATCGTCAATACGGTTCCTGAAATTTGTCTGTTTTGTCCGTAGGCTAAAGTCGCCGTCAGCAAACAAACTAATAACATCAACTTCTTCATAAAAATCGCTTTGGGTTTTAATTTATTATAATATTATGTATTAAGTGCGTATCTATGCCTTGTAAGGACAAGCGAATAGCTTACAAAGTTAAGGTGTTATGCGGAAAATACCAAAAAAAAATGTGTTTTTTTAATTTAGTACAATTTTTAGCTGCTTTTTTGTTTAAGTTTAAATTAAAGTTATGAGTTTGTTTTTCTTAATCGCTTGATATACAGATGAATATTTTATAAATTACGATTAATAATTTTTTAAAACATCACAGCAATTGAAATAAAAAAACCTGTTTTTAACGGTTTAAAAAATATAAAAAACGATAATTTAATTTAAAAACAAGAAGATAGCTTATTATTTTAACACTTATTTTGCGACAAAAGCAAACTTTTTGAAGCTTCAAATTGCTTCATCATTTTAATTTAACCAATGTACTTTTGAAAAAAATGCTGCGCTGAGTAATTTTTTGCTTTCAGATTGAAAGTTTATTTGGTGTCGTTGTCCGAAATAAAGTAGTAAAATTTTGAAACCTGTTTGGTAGTCGATTATTCGTTTGCTTAAAAATTTAAAGATGCAATAATTAAAAGTGCATTAAATCGGAGACAAGGCGAAGAGAGTAAAGTACGCAAAAAAAGAACGTCCCTCATTGGGGACGTTCTCCGAGACACCGAAAGATGTCTTGTAGTTTTATTTCACGAATTTGAAAGTTTCGCCATTGATGCGTACCAAGTAAGCACCTGCTCTAAGAGCTGTATTGAATACGTTGTTGGCTACACTTTTTTGAATCAATTTACCGGTTGTAGAGAAAATTTCTACAGTAGCTTCGCCGTCAAATTCTGCTTGCAAACCTTCGGCTGTAGCAAATACGGTAGCTTTGGCTACTTTTACGTTTTCTACATTTACAGCACTATCTGTCATTTTATAGCAAACAAGACCATTATTCGGAACCCAAATATAAATATAAGCACCATCTTCTTTTACTTCTGCTTCAATACCAACATGAACAGCACCATTGGCTGTTGTACCTAAATCAGACAACGTTTTAACTAATGTAGGAGTAGCAATTGTGGTAACATCCCAAATGGTTCCACCACCCAATCCAGTATTAGGAACAACCACATATTGTTTTGCTTTATAAGTGAAAACTGCAATACCACCGGCATTGGGCGCCGTAGTTTCACCCATATCCATAGCCGTAAGAGTAATGGCTGATTTGTCTGCATTCATCACACATTGTGTCGGAACCTGACTTTGTCCGCTAATCCAGAAAGTATTGGCATCTACTGTACAAACATCAGCACCGGTTTTAACAGCACCACGTTTATCGGTAAATAAAACAGGAGCAGCAGCATTATCAAATGCACCGTTTTTCATTGTCCATACAGCAATATTATCAGCACCACCACCCGTAGTTGCAGAAACCATATATCCACCATCAGCGGAAGCAATATTACCAAATAATCCAACATAATCAAAACGTCCTGCCCCTGTAATTGTAGTATTGCCTAATGAAGCATAAGTTGTGCCAATAATAGTTCCACCTTTAATACAATTAGTCATACCATAAGCACCATTAGAAGCGAACATATTACCAGCATTATCTGCAGCAATAGAAAAACCGCTAATATCGGCATGTGCTACAGTGCTTGCGGTAATTTCTGTACCATCGGTAGTACTCAAAGCTACCGCTTTTGCGTTACCTTTGTCAATAACGAACAATTTACCATTTGCCAACGTCATGTCACGGCAATTACTACCGGTGTTCCATGAATAATCCGTTTTTTTCCATGCTTCTGTAACAGAAACTTCAGCTACAGCTGCACCGGCTGTCAATAAAGCAGCCACAAAAAGAGTAATTTTTTTCATAAAAATAGAATTTAAATTAAACAATTAATAAAAAGAGTCATTTTTCTGCCACAAAAATAATTCCTTTTTTTGATTAATGCAAATGTTTTGGTCTTTTTTTTCAAATTTAATGCATAAAAATTATTTTTCAAGGAAAAAAATGTTTTTTTGAACGCCATAGTAACGTTTTTATTTGTAAAATTATATGGCGGAATAAAAAATAATCGTTTTTTTATATTACCTTTGCAGATTGTACATAACTGGAACAAGGCGAAACTTTTAGTGCGCCATTGCAGAAGTTTTTTTTGAATTTAAACCAAACATATTATGGGATTTAATGAGTTTATATCCAAGCTGTTCGGCAACAAAGCCCAGCGCGACATGAAGGAGATGATGCCGATACTTGAAAAGATTAAAGCGGTCTATCCGCAAATAGAACAGTTGGACAACGACGGTTTGCGTACGCGCACACAAGCCGTAAAAAATCGCATCACCGAAAGCGTACGCACCGAACGCAACCACATTGCCGAATTGCGCGGGGGTATAGAAGCACTGGACATTGAAGAGCGCGAAAAAGTCTATACCGAGATTGACAAATTGGAGAAACAGATTGACGACAAGCTGGAAAAGGCTTTGAACGAAGCACTTCCCGAAGTGTTTGCCATAGTAAAAGATACAGCACGGCGATTTAAAGATAATGAAACGCTGACGGTTACGGCTACCGATTTCGACCGAAAAATAGCCACAAAGTTCGATTTTGTTTCCATCAATGGCGACAAAGCTATTTTCAAAAACGAATGGATGGCAGGCGGAAACATGGTAAAGTGGGATATGGTGCACTACGATGTGCAACTCATAGGCGGTATAGCACTGCACAAGGGCAAAATAGCTGAGATGGCTACCGGTGAAGGTAAAACATTGGTGGCTACGCTGCCGGTTTTTCTTAACGCTCTCACTTCCAACGGCGTACACGTGGTAACGGTGAACGACTATTTGGCAAAGCGCGACTCCGAGTGGATGGGACCAATTTATATGTTCCATGGTTTGAGTGTGGATTGCATCGATAAATATACGCCCAATTCCGACGAACGCCGACAAGCCTACAATGCCGACATCACTTTCGGAACGAACAACGAGTTCGGTTTCGACTATTTGCGCGATAACATGGCAACCAGCCCGCTCGATTTGGTACAGCGCAGGCACAACTACGCCATTGTCGATGAGGTTGACTCGGTGTTGATTGACGATGCACGTACGCCGTTAATCATTTCCGGTCCCGTGCCAAAAGGCGATGACCAACTGTTTGACGAATATTGCATGCGCGTAGAGCGTTTGGTAAAACAACAGACTACTATGGCAACGCAACTGCTTGCCGAAGCGCGTACCAAAATGGCATCGTCCGATGAAAAAGAACGCGAAGAGGGGGCTTTGGCATTATTCCGCTCGTACAAGGCACTGCCTAAAAACAAGGCGTTGATAAAATTTTTGAGCGAACAGGGCAACAAAACAACGCTGATAAAAACGGAAGAGTTCTATATGCAAGAGCACAACAAAAATATGCATATTGCCACCGACCCGTTGCTGTTTGTTATTGATGAAAAAAACAACTCCATAGAGCTGACCGATAAGGGAATTGACCTATTGACGGGCACTACCGAAGACCCGCACTTTTTTGTGCTTCCCGATGTGGGCGCAGAACTTTCGGAAGTGGAGGCAATGGGACTTCAGGGCGAAGAAAAACAGGCGAAAAAAGATGAAATTTTGCAAAATTACGCCATCAAATCGGAGCGTGTGCATACCGTAAACCAACTGCTGAAAGCCTACACGTTGTTTGAAAAAGACGATGAATATGTGGTTATCGACAATCAGGTAAAAATAGTAGATGAACAAACCGGTCGTATTATGGAAGGTCGCCGTTACAGCGACGGATTGCACCAAGCCATTGAAGCCAAAGAACGTGTGAAAGTGGAGGCTGCTACGCAAACATTTGCTACCATTACGTTGCAAAACTATTTCCGTATGTACCACAAGTTGGCAGGTATGACAGGTACCGCCGAAACGGAAGCGGGCGAATTTTGGGACATCTACAAGTTGGACGTAATGGTAATTCCTACCAATCGTCCCATTGCGCGTATCGACATGAACGACCGTGTTTACAAAACGAAACGCGAAAAATACAATGCCGTTATTCAAGAAATTGTTGATTTGGTGGCGCAAGGCAGACCTGTTTTGGTGGGTACTACGTCGGTCGAAATTTCCGAATTGTTGAGCAGAATGCTTAAAATGAGGAAGATAAACCATAATGTGTTAAATGCCAAGTTGCACCAAAAGGAAGCGGAAGTTGTTGCCGAAGCCGGTAGGTCGGGTATGGTAACCATAGCTACCAACATGGCGGGACGTGGTACCGACATTAAACTTACGCCCGAAGTGCGCGAAGCAGGCGGTTTGGCAATTATTGGCACTGAGCGCCACGAAAGCCGTCGTGTTGACCGTCAGTTGCGTGGACGTTCGGGTCGTCAGGGCGACCCGGGTTCTTCGGTGTTCTATGTTTCGCTTGAAGATGATTTGATGCGTCTGTTCGGTTCGGAGCGCATATCGGGATTGATGAACAAAATGGGTTTTGAAGAAGGCGAAATGATTGAACATTCGATGATTTCAAAATCGATAGAACGCGCCCAAAAGAAAGTGGAAGAAAACAACTTCGGTATTCGTAAACGTTTGTTGGAGTACGACGACGTGATGAATGCTCAACGTAACGTAGTTTATACGCGGCGCCGTCATGCCGTAATGGGCGAACGTATCGGAGTGGACATTGTAAACACCCTCTACGATACTGCGGAAGTGCTTGTAAATCAGAATTATGATGTGAGCGATTACGAAGGTTTGGAGTATGATTTGATGAAAGTTTTCGCTATGGAAGTGCCGTTTACTCAAGACGATTTTACATCGCTGCGCGTGGGAATGTTGATAGATAAAGTAGGTGCGGCTGCTTGTGAACAATTTAAACGTAAAGCCGAAACAATGGCGCAAGTGGCTTATCCGGTCATTAAGCAGGTATTTGAAACGCAAGGTCATCAATATGAAAATATTTTAGTGCCGGTTACAGACGGCAAACGGATGTACAACATTCCGGTCAGTCTCGAAGTTGCCTACAATTCGGAAGGAAAAGAGTTGGTAAGAGCGTTCGAAAAAGCGATAATGCTACACACCATCGACGAAGCGTGGAAGGATAATCTGCGTGCATTGGACGATTTGAAACAATCGGTGCAAAACGCCAGCTACGAACAGAAAGACCCGTTGTTGATTTACAAACTTGAATCGTTCAATCTATTCAAGGCAATGGTGGAAGATATTAACCAAAAAATTACGGCAGTACTGATGCGTGCGCAAATTCCGGTGCGCCAACCGGAACAGGTGCGCCAAGCCACTGCCGAACGGCGTTCCGACTACAGCAAATACCGCACGCAAAAAGCGGATTACCGTAGTGGCAATGACGATGTAATGCGCCAAGATACGCGCGAACGTCAAGTAACGCAACCGATACGCGCCGAGAAGACTGTAGGGCGCAACGATCCTTGTCCTTGTGGCAGCGGTAAAAAGTACAAAAACTGCTGCGGAAGATAAAAATCAACTGTCATAAAAAAAGCGCAATTCCTTGAGGAGTTGCGCTTTTTTGTGTGGTGATGGTAGTTTATACATTGAAACGGAAGTGCATAATATCGCCGTCTTGCACCAAATATTCTTTGCCTTCGATGCCCATTTTACCGGCTTCTTTCACTGCATTTTCGCTACCGTAATGCACAAAATCGTCGTATTTGATAACTTCGGCGCGAATAAAACCTTTCTCAAAATCGGTGTGAATAATGCCGGCGCATTGCGGGGCTTTGTAGCCGTTCACAAAAGTCCAAGCACGCACTTCGTCACTGCCGGCGGTGAAGAAAGTTTTGAGGTTCAGTAGTTGGTAAGCCGATTTAATGAGGCGAGCAACGCCCGATTCTTTGAGACCCACTTCTTCGAGGAACATTTGGCGTTCGTCGTAGGTTTCCAATTCTGCTATTTCCGATTCTATTTTGGCAGCAACTACAAGCACTTCGGCAGCTTCGTCTTTCACGGCTTCGCGCACCTGTTCCACATAGCGGTTGCCGTTTACCGCTGATGCTTCATCGACATTGCACACATACATAACGGGTTTTGCCGTTAGCAGAAAAAGGTCGCGGGCAATGGCTTGTTCATCTTTTGTATCGAAAGTTACGGTGCGGGCAGATTTGCCTTGACTGAGAGCGGTTTTGTATTTGGAAAATACTTCGTAGGCGAGTTTTGCCTGTTTGTCGCCACCTGTTTGTGCCTGTTTTTGGACTTTTGCAAGGCGGTTTTCTATGGTTTCCAAGTCTTTCAATTGCAGTTCGGCGTCAATAATTTCTTTGTCGCGTATGGGATTTACCGAACCGTCCACATGTACAACATTGTCGTCATCGAAGCAGCGCAGCACGTGAAGAATGGCGTCCGTTTCGCGTATATTGGCGAGAAATTTGTTGCCAAGCCCTTCGCCTTTGCTTGCGCCTTTTACCAATCCTGCAATATCGACTATTTCTACCGTAGTGGGCACAACACGCTCAGGTTGGCAGAGTTCAGCCAACTTATTGAGGCGTTCGTCGGGTACGGTAATAACGCCGACATTAGGTTCTATGGTGCAAAACGGAAAATTAGCCGATTGCGCTTTGGCGTTCGACAAACAGTTAAAAAGAGTGGACTTACCAACGTTGGGCAAACCAACAATTCCGCATTGTAGAGACATTTTTGAAGAATTTTAGAAATTGTTACTCTCGTGTAAGAGCGTGCAAAAGTACACTTTTTTATGGTACGAAACAAAAAAATCCACCGTTATGCGGTGGATTTGTAAGCAAACGCTTGTTGGTGTTAAAAGCTGTATCCTACGCCCAAACCAAGTACCGATTTGAATTGAACGCGTGGGCACTTGTGACCGTCTTTGCCGGCAATGAGTACGGAATCGTAATATTTGAGCGAAGTGCTTAAGGTTACATTTAATACTTTTAGGAATTTGTACGACACGGCTACGTCCCAATCCACATCAAAATTGCCGAATTTTTTAGAGTAAGGTGTGAAAAGCGATAGTGCCGACAGTACTTTAAAGTTCTCAATCTTGTCGTAAAGCACGTTTCCTTTGAAAGTAAGACCAAATTCTGCACGGTTGGTTTTATCGTTGGCAACGCCGTAGTTTTCCCTCAGTTCCGGTACGGTACAGCTGGTGATACGTCCTGCCACGGGCGAGAGGTAAACTGAAAAAATGCTGTTGGGTTTCCAGTCGATACCGACTGACAAATCGGTGTACGAAGGCGACAGAAAGTGCGATATATATGTTTTTTCATCGTTTTTGTAACTGTAACCTTTGGCGTATTGCGATTTGAAGCTTCCCAAAGCTGTTACATACCAACTTTTAGCAAATTCGTAGCCAAATTTGGTGGAAAAGTTAATTTTATCGCTCGTTTTTTGCCATGGAAATTTGGTTTGGTCAATAAACGATAATCCAAAATCGGTATCCAAATTGCTGTCCCACGCAAAACGGTCTTTTTTGTAGAGCAGCGATACATTGGCGAACAGATGTCCGTTTGCATTGTTGTTACCGCCTGCTGCCCAGTTCCATAGTCCCGTAACGGACATATCGAAGCCGACAATACCTGTGCATTTCCAATTATTGGCGGGAGCTTCTGCTTTTTGTAACGCATCTTGCGCTGTTGCAGCTGCTTTGACGTTGTCCACCACTACAGCTTTATCAACTTCCGGTTCAACTTCTTGTTCTTGCGTATAAGCGCAAAGCGGCACAAGAAGGAAAAAAGCACTAATCAATAAATTTTTTTTCATACAAATAAGTTTTAAAATGTTAATATTAAGTTTTATAAACTGTTTCTAATTTTCGCATAGCAGCATCGTAGCCGATATCGAATAGTTGTTGACTTTTGGAGATTTCAAACATACCGAAGTTGCGTGCTTTTATCGGTTCTATCACAATGTCGCAAACCTTTTTTTCGGCAACGGTGTTGGCTTGTATGACTAAATGGTAAACGCGTTCAATTACGTCGGGAACGGAGTTGATATCGCTTTCGCTCAATATAGGGTTTACGTGTACGCCGATAAGCGTTTGGCATTTCGGTCGAATAATTTTGGCGGGCATATTGCAAAAAATGCCGCCGTCAACATACATTTTTCCGTCTATTTCTGTGGGATTGAGAAAAATGGGTACACTAGACGAAGCCACAATTTTGTCAATGAGCGACCCCGAGGTGAAATAGACGTTTTTGCCGTCAATCAGTTCGGTGGCGTTAATGATGAGCGGCAGTTTCAACTCTTCAAATGTTTTGCTTGTCAGATAATTGTCCAAAAGGTCGTAAAAGCGTTTAGAGGACATCAATCCTTTATTGGGACTGATAGATACGAATTTGAAAAAACTCGATTCTTTGAAAAACCGACAAATATCCTTAGGTCGTTTTCCATCGGCATACAAAGCCCCGATAATGCTTCCGGCACTCACTCCGGCAATGATTTCGGGTTTTAAACCAAACTCTTCCAAGGCTTGTATCACTCCAAGATGTGCAATACCTTTTGCGCCGCCACCACTCAGCGAAAGTCCGATGTTATAGGTTGTTTCGTTCATAGTTGCTTGCGCT
>Ga0255343_1006384_pt1 | contig 10519 bp, 6 predicted proteins | sample wastewater_treat_4_FD_192413 | JGI IMG/M metagenome (GOLD analysis project Ga0255343, IMG submission 192413) | Wastewater microbial communities from Lulu Island WWTP, Vancouver, Canada - plant16 | ecosystem: Engineered > WWTP > Wastewater > Unclassified | place: Canada: Vancouver, British...
TGTGGGGGCATCTCAAGACGCACGAAATCGCCAACTTGATCGCCACCCAGGCTTGGGAACTGAGCCTGGAGGCCACGGCCGCCCTGCGCCGGATGCGCCGCCGGCACTCCGTCATCGCCGCCTGTTACTCCCAAGCTGAATTGTGGCCGTAATGTCACTGTATTATGCGAGTCTCAATAAGACCGCGCCGACCAGGGCTGGAGCATGGCGTTGGAGGATTTGGAGCGGGCTTTGCCATTCCTTGCCGCGATTGGGCCGCACCAGATTGAAGTAATCCCAGTAGGTGGTGGTTTTAGCCCAAAAGTCGGGCGGATCGCGGAAGGTCTCCCGGTCAAAGAACTCATCTTCGACGAGGCGATGGACCGTTTCGACATCGCTCTGCCAAGTGTACCGCTTGGGCGGGATGTAACGACGCTCACACCCCAAGGCGCGCACGGTGGCGGGGAGTCCTCGTTCCTGCTGATTTTCCAAGAACTCACTGCCGTTGTCGGTTGGCCAGACCACCACGGAGAGGTCCACGCCGTGACCGGCCAGATGCACCGACAGTTGTTCCGCCAGGAGCGTGGCGTAGCTTTTGGACAGTTCATCGGCATAACCGGTAAAGCCGGCGCCGGAGACGGGCTCGCGGACGGTGTATTGGAAGCGGGGCAGCTTGAGATGGGTCATTTGCGGCCAATAATGGGGGATATCCTGGAGATATTTGGTGTCGACGGAGAGCTGGCCAAAGAGTTTCCAGTGGCGTTTGACCGCGCGGAGCTGTTGTTTGGTGGCGGGTTTCTTTTTGCGGGGGCGCACCAGTTGATGCGTTCGAAAGACCCGGGCGATGGCGTTGTGACTGCAAGGCAGGCGAAATTCCCGCTGGAGGCGTTCGGCGCCGAAGCTGGTTTGGCGGCGGAGCTTGACGATCTGGCCTTCCAGACCTTTGGAGATCTGGTTGGGCGACCGTTTGGGCCGGCGACTGTGTTCGACCAAAGCCGACGGTTTGCCGGGTTGATCACGCCGCAGCCATTTACGGACGGTGTTGCGGGAACAACCGAATTCGCGGGCGGCGGCCTGGATGCCGCTGGCGCGGGCGAAGGCGACCAGTTTCTGATGCAACCAATGACGGTCGGTCCGCATACGATAGAGTTCAAAGTAGGTGCTATGCGCCCGCAGAGGATGGCCGATTTTCCGCGCCGCGGCAGCGCCTCCTCCGGAGGAGGCGCTGCAGCTCCCTTCTGCGCTGAGTGCTCAACACCTTGAGCTTCACCATCGGGGGGTCACGATGTCCCCAGTCTTTCCCAGTTTTGTCGAACCTCAGCATTGACAAGGGCGGATGAAGTGACGAGGCTCTTGGCCATGAAATCCCGATCAATAACTCGGCGTCAGACCACGCTTTTACCTCCAGCAGGTCGGCTTGCCTCGAAGGGAAAAATTCAAACAATCCACGGCTGGCGGCTAGTATCGTTGGGAACGCTGTTGATTCTTGCATCAACGTTGTCCGCCACCGCTGCGCTGCTTTTTGAAGATGACTTTGAGCGCAGTTTTCCCGGGTGGACGGTGGTGCAGCCTCCGGGACAGTACATCGACGGACCTTTGTATTGGCAATACGACATGATCAGCGGTGCCTTTGCCGAACAAAGCAACATTTACACGGACAGTGCCAGCTACTCGCCTTCGGCAGTGGCGCCCATGTTGATCAATGATGCGACCACCAGCGGTGCTTTCACCTACTCGGCGCACCTGACTGCCGGGGACGACGATGGCTTCGGTTTGGTCTTTGGTTATCAAAATCCCACCAACTTTTACCGGGTCGTTTTTGCGCGACAGGCCCGCAGTGCCGGTTTTCCGTGGACGGGTTGGAGCGTGGATCGCATGGTCAACGGCACTCCGACCAATTTGTTCGGCTTCGGCAAACCGGGTTACACGCAGACGTTTGTGAATCGCGCCGGCATCCCGTTTGAGGTGACAGTGACGGTCAACGCAGCCCAGCAATTAACGTTGACCGTAGTGGACAATCCAACCGGCGCGGCAACGACTTATCCGCTGGTCAGTGCCCGTGATCTGCCCGGAAGCGCCAATGGTCAAGTGGGCATTTTTACCTGGGGCATGAGCGGCGGCTCACCGGGCGGCTTCCGCATACAAAATTTGACTCTGTCTCCGGATGGACTGACGGGCAATCCAAACGGCTTGACGAATTGGACACCGGTAATCCCTCCGCGTATGGCGGGTAACAGTATGTCGCTTTCCGGACAACCGTTCTGGTCACTGGCCGCGGGAGCGGACGGTCCATACGGGCGGTTGGAGGAAAGAGGCGATTGCTTTGCAGGGAATGACTCCGCCGGTCAGGTGGATTTTACCGGGCCGATATTGGTGGCGGGAAACGAAAGCTGGTCCAATTACGTTTTCGCCACACGAATCACTCCATGGGACGATGATGGCCAGGGGATCATTCTGCGTTATCAGAACCCCTCTAATTTCTATCGCATCGGACTGCGCGCGCAGGTGTCCAACATCGGTATGCCCACCGGGTTATCCATTCAAAAGAATGCCAACGGTGTGTATTCGGAAGTTTATCGCGATAACCCACCCAGCTATCGTCCGGCCAACGGCGTTCCTTACGACCTGATCGCCCGGATTCACGATGACACTTTAAATGTTACGCTGGTGGTGGATCCTGTCGGAACGGCCGCGGTTTACAACTACGGTCCGTTCACGGTTACGGGCAGTTCCCACGGTAAAATCGGGTTGCTGAGTTGGGCCATGTCGCGCACGGACTTCGACTGGGTGTCTGTGCACGATGGGGCAACGATTTACGTGGCATCAGCCGAAGGTTCGCCCAGCCCGGAACGTGGATTGCACAGTTATCCACTTGGTCAGACTGTTTCGTTGTGGGCCGGACCGCCGGATACCAGCGTCCCCGGGGTGCGCAAATTCCCGATTGGTTGGACGGGTGACGGAGTCATTCCTGCAACCGGCAACGCCACCAACCTGACCATACGCGCCAGTGATTTCTCACGATTGACTTGGCAATGGCAAACAGAATACCAACTCACGGTGACCGCACAAACCGGCGGCACCGTTAGCTTTCCGCCGGGGGAATGGTTTCCGTCCGGCAGTAACATAACCATCACGGCGCAAGCTGGCACCGGCTTCGTCTTTGCGGGTTGGTTGGGCGAACTGCTCTCCAGCTCGCCAACACTGCAATTCCCGATGGATCAACCTTATCATTTAATCGCAGTTTTTACTGCTGACACCGACGGCGATGGTCTGCCGGACTCTTGGGAGCTTGCTTATTTTGGAAATCTCGCGGAAACCGCGGAAGGCGATTCCGATGGCGACGGCCGCACCAACTGGCAGGAATATCAAGACGGCACGAATCCCAACGTGGCCGATATCCTGAGGATCGAACGGTTGGATTTGATTAATAATCAAAGCGTCCTGACGATCTCAAACAACACCGGCACGCGGTTCAGTGTTCAGGGTGCCATTACGCTGCCCGGCACTTGGACTACCATTGCAACGACGCAGTACCTGAATACTTTCACCTCAGCGTTGCCCTCCAGTTCCACGGGTTTCTGGCGCTTGCAACAACCCAAACGTGCGCCCGACGTTTTGCCGTTTGTCCCCGGCTCGTGGACGCTCGTGCTGTTGCCCGATACGCAGGTTTATTCACAAAATTATCCGGAACTCTTCAAGGACCAGACGCGTTGGGTGGTCGCGAATCGGGATCGTTACAACATCAAATACGTGTTGCAACTCGGTGACATCGTTAATGTCCCGTACGCCCTGCAACAATGGACGAACGCCCGCGCTGCCATGTCCATTCTTGACGGGCATGTGCCTTACGCGATTGCCACCGGTAATCATGATCACGGTAGCACGGGAGTCTCTTCGGATCGCATCACGGTGGTGAATGACTTCTTTCCCGTATCGCACTTCACCAATTGGCCCACCTTTGGCGGCACCTATGAACCCAATCGCATCGAAAACAGTTACCACCTGTTCAGCGCCGGAGGCGTGGATTGGATTTTATTTGCGTTGGAATGGGGACCGCGCAACTCGCCGGTCGCGTGGGCAAATCAAGTGCTGGCAGCCTACCCAGACCGCCGCGCCATTTTGATCACCCACGCTTACATGTACCATGACGAGACGCGTTATGACTGGGCGACGCGCGGTGCCACCCAGCAGTGGAACCCGCACTCTTATGGCACCGCCAACGATCCGGACGGCACTAACGACGGCGAAGAGCTGTGGCAGAAACTAGTTAAGCTCCATCCCAATTTTGTGTTGGTTTGCAATGGTCACGTCCTCGGTGATGGTTTGGGGCGTCTCAGCAGCACCAACGATTTTGGAGGCGTCGTGCACCAAATGCTGGTGAACTACCAGATGAAAGCCCTCGGCGGCGAAGCTTTCCTGCGCTTGGTGGAATTCCTGCCGGACGGCAAAACGGTGCAGTTGAAGGCATACTCACCGCTCTATGGCACCTATAAAACCGATTCGCAAAATCAGTTTATCCTCACCCTGGACCCGCCGTTGACTGAAAATTTGAGGCGGTAGCTTGGTAGCACGTATTGAGACCTCTGAAAACCCCTTTGAACAAGACACGAAAAAATGGTCTAGCGGCGCATGGTTCCTCCTTTTCCGCCGAGACAGAGATTGGATACAACGGCAATTTGGTTGTGAGGCCAGACAATGCCGCTCCTGAAGGGGCTTGACTAACCTCCGACCATGAGCGTTCGACTTTCGGTTTTCTTGAGAGCCGGTGGAACGGCCAACGCGTCCGATCCAGCTCGACCGAAAATCGCAACCAAAACGACCGCATTCTTCGTATCAAACACGATCTCCGTCCATTGTGTGAAAGCGCTGTAGCGGTACAGCGCTCGTAAGGCTCCGCCTGAGACCACCGGTTGACGGCGAAGGCAACCGGGTCAACCGCCGAGAGAACCGCACCTTACGAGGTTCCCGTATCAGGTCGAAGCCGTCCCCAGCACGTGGCGAAGCGTCCGTCACAAAGAAAGGACCGCGTATGAAGCCGTAGAAGCCACCTCATCAATGAGCGTCGCAGTCAAAAGTCTGAAAAACTAATCCGCAGATGACGCGGATTTCTCAGATTTTTCCCAGTACTCCATCGGCGTACATCGTCGCAATCTGCGGACGAAAATATTGAGACAGCTTCTCGAGAGATTGCACCTCTGGGTCCTTGCAATCCGCTGCGCCGACAGAAGGGTTGCACGTTGGATCGGTATTCGGGGACTTTACTGAATAAGGGTAGCTCCCAAGAAAGGGTCGCTACGGGTTCCATCCGAACGGCCTCAAGCGCTATTCCCAGCCGCAGATTTTTGCGGCTCTTCAAGATGATCTCTCCCGGAAGCTGCCGGGGCAGTCTGTGGATCAATGGTTATACCCGCGTTACCGGTAAAGCATCGGCTTTTCCTTCCAGTCTTTGTCCTTGTCAAAGCCGTATTCGGTGACACGGGGACGGCGCTCGCGCAGGCGCACGGATTCGATGCCGCAGTAATAGCCATCGGACATTTTGTTTTTGCCCACACACTCCAGTCGCAGGGTATAGCTCCCCGGCTCCGGCCAGAAATCCAGCAGGTGAAATTCATGGTCCGTGAGTTTGTCGCTGTAAAAATCCAGCGGTTTGCCGAGCTTCACACCATTGAGAGTGACCTGATACTTCCCGTAATCGTTGGCTTGGGTGGCGTTGATCAGGAGCCGTAACGGCTCCTTTTTCTGCACATCAAAGATGAATTCCAGCCACGCATTGTCGGCCGATGGCGCGCGATAAAACAACTGCTGATCATCATAAAAATCCAGTTGCTGCCGGACAACCGTACCCGCGCCGTGATGTTTGTCATCGGCAAAATCCCGCGCGTAAACTGTCAGACGTTCGAGGCTGGGTAACTTCCGCGCTTTTGCGTCCGGCGCGCGCGCCGCAAAAGTGGATGGACCGGTTTGATACCAGAACGCCACGCTGGAATAATCGTCCTGCCGTTCGTTCCAACTGGTGGACTTGTTCTGTGGATTTTCATCGGGCGAGATCCAACCGAAGTGTTCAAATGTCACCTTGATGCCCTTATCGAACACCAGTGGATCCTGAACGTGCCAGCGATAAGCACTCGTGTGTCCGCCCACGATGCCCCATTGGTCAAAATACGGCACACCGAAATAGGGCGTACTGGTGGTCTTTAACCCCCACGCCGACAGAAAATAATCCTCCGTGCCCGTGCCCCAGATGGACGGTTTGGCTTCGCCATTGATGTAAATCTTCTCGTCGCCCTCACCAAACCAGGCCGGACTGCGCGTGCGCACGGCCAACACCGTGCCCACGTAATGCCCTTTGCCTTCCGTCTCCAGCACCACGTAATCCTGCCCCGGCGTGACGGGATACTCCTGCCGATATTGCGCGTAGAAATAGGGCGTGTCCTCCGGCAGCTCATCCAACTTGATCCAGTCAATGTTGTAATAGAGCAGATTGATCTGCTTCTCGCTCTGGTTCACGATCTCGATGCGCGCGGATTTGCGAAACGGCATGCGCCAGAAACAATTGTAGGAATCCGCATCCTCGACGATGACCGGCACGCTGATGACTTCGCTGCGACGGCCGAAACAATTCGCAAAAAAATCTCCCACGGGAGCTTCAACGGCCGGACGCGGATTATCATCCCAATACATGCGCAACAACATCTCCTGATGGTTGGCCGAACCTTCCTTGGCCCAGTTTTGTCGCTCCGGTCCGAGGAAAGTGATCCAGATGTGGGTGATGGCGCCCGGCCCTTTTTCATCCAGCAAAACGTGCGTGGTACCCGGTGGCACGCGGAAGTTGTCATAGTTGCTCGCCTCGTTCAAATCGCCGCGCGGCTCGGCTTTGGGATCGTATTTACGCTCGCCTTCACCACGCCGATTCTCCCCCACCCGCATCGTGGACGTAGCCCGCATGGAACGGCCCTCCTGCGGCTGCGCCAGACGTTCAAGATCGCCAGCGCCAACCCGCAGCGGAACGGACAACCAGAGCGTTACGAGGCAAGGCAACATCCAAGCGAGTCCGCCAGAGAAAAATGAAGATCGGGATTTCATGGTTGGGGCAGCATCGTTTGCTCAATAAGCTTCTGCAAGACTTTTGGAAGGGCGACATCGTGCCTCCCCGGTCAACATCCAGGCGTTAAGTGCGCGCCGCAAGTTGGCGTTGGGCTGCGCTAACCAGTTTGCCCTCCCGGACTGAGCCATCTCTTTGGGATTCTATCGCATGAAGACTGATCGCCCCCCGGTTTGCTTCAAAAGCTCGTCACTCGCCTACTCCGGCAACGATCCGGGGATCGATCCCGCTTTGCTGCGGCGACTTCCACCTTTCATTTGGCGACGGTGCTCCTTTATCTTCCGGGCCGTGCATTGGAAAAAAATCACCCTCGTGGGCGTGGGGTTGCTGGGCGGTTCGCTCGGACTGGCCTTGAAGCGTCGACGGCTGGCCCGCGAAATCGCCGGCTGCGTACGGCGCGCGGCGAGTGTGAAAGAATGCGCTGAAGTCGGCGCTGTGGATTACGCCACCACCGACCTGTTGGCGGCCGTCTGGAATGCCGATCTCGTCATCCTTTGCACCCCCATCGCGCAAATGCCGGCGCTCGTCGAACAGATGCGGCCGGCGTTGAAACGCGGGGCAATCGTCACCGATGTCGGCAGCGTCAAGGCAAACTTGGTTGAACGGTTGGAGGGAACAATAACGGCGGCCGGGGCCCATTTTGTGGGCAGCCACCCAATGGCAGGGACGGAAAAAACCGGTGTTTCGGCCGCCGACGAAGATCTGTTTGCCGGTGCCATTTGTGTCGTCACTCCCACCCGGCACACACCGCGAACCGCATTAAATAAGGTTGAGCGGTTCTGGAAATCCGTTGGCTGCCGTGTGATGAAACTCTCCCCCGAAGTCCACGATCTGCTCGTCAGCAAGGCCAGTCACCTGCCCCACGTAGTAGCCGCCACGCTGGTGAGCCTGGTGCTCGACCCCTCCCAACCGGAACAGCAGGCAACCCTTTGCGCCACGGGCTTTCGTGACACCACGCGGGTTGCTTCCGGCTCGCCGGAGATGTGGCGGGACATCGCCGTTGCCAACCGGAAATATCTACGCGAGGCGTTGGACGATTTCGTCCGGCAATTGCAACGGGTGCAGGCGCTCTTGCGGGAAGGCAATCCCGACCATCTGGCTCGCTTCTTTGAAACCGCCAAACGTCGCCGCGACGAATGGAGCCACGGCATGGCCGCGCGTTCCCCGGAATAAACCCGCCTCGCATGCCCCTCCCAGAGCTCATCGAAATCGTGCCGCTGGACGACAAGCGCGTCCGCGCCGAAATCACCGTCCCCGGCTCGAAGAGCATTACGAACCGCGCCTTGATTCTCGCCGCATTGGCGGCGGGTGAGGTCACACTCGAAGGCGCACTGTGGAGCGAAGACACCCAAATCATGGTCGCCGCCCTGCATGCGCTGAGATTTGAAGTCCAAGTGCAACCAGACCCGAACGAATCCGGCAACCGCCGCCTCACGGTAAAAGGACAGAACGGACGGATTCCGAAAGCCGGCACCGCCGAACACCCCCTCGAATTAAGGGTGGGCAATGCTGGAACGGCCGCGCGCTTTTTGGCGGCGCTGGTTTGCTTGGGCCGCGGGGTGTATCGGCTGACCGGCGTGCCCCGGATGCACGAACGTCCGCAGGCGGCACTGTTCCAAGCGCTACGAGAATTGGGCTATCGCGTGGATTCGCCAAACAACAAATTGCCTGCGGTGATCCACAGTCCGGCGCGCCCCGGAGCAAGTGTCCCCCCAAGTTGCACTGTCAGGATCACCGAGAGTTCGCAGTTTGCCTCGGCGTTGTTGTTGTGCGCGCGCGCGGGCGGATGGCGGGTCCGGATCGAGGGCGAGGATTCCGAGGAAGCTTCCTACGTCGAGATGACCCGTCGGCTGATCGAACAATTTCCCGCCAACGGCGGCTCGTTCCGAATTGAACCGGATGCATCGAGCGGCAGTTATTTTTGGGCGGCGAATGAACCTGCTGCGTTAACGCACAGAACTTCGGACGCGGATGCGGCGAGCGATTTCTCCGCTTGGCCGATTCGCGTCCGCGACTGGCCGGCCTCGAGCCTCCAAATTGACCACCGTTGGCCCCGGATATTGGCCCGCATTTCTCAGGCGACGGCGAACCCGCCTACATCCCCGGAAGCCGGCTACACGATTTCCCGGCGCGATGATCTCGCCGACGCGATCATGACCGCCATTGTCCTGGCGCCGTTGATGGGCACGCCGGGGCAGTTCACGGATCTCGGGCGATTGCGGCTTCAGGAATGTGAGCGGGTGGCGGCGCTGCGCACTGAATTGACCAAGTGCGGTGCCCGCATCACCGAAACCGGCGACACCCTCACTGTGTATCCGTCTCCGTTGCACGGCGCGGTAATCGCAACCTACAACGATCATCGGATGGCCATGTGCTTTGCGATTCTGGGATTGAAAGTGCCGGGGATAAAAATCCACAATCCCGACTGCGTGAAGAAGACGTTCCCAAACTTTTTCCAAAAACTGGCCGCCGCACCGCCCAACGGATTGGGCGCGATCATCCGGGACGCACGGACGGGACGGCAGTTGGCGGCGGAAGAATTGTTGGCGGAGTAAAACATGGCGAGCGCGTTTCCTGAATTGTTAAGGCGCAATAAATTATCGGTTGTCGCACCCGGCCCGTCAGCTCTCCACGATACTTCGAAGGGAAAGAAATTCATGCCGGTAAAAAATCTCCAATTTATCGCGGGGCCGCCGATGGCCCGGCCCCGTTAAAATTGCGCAATGAAATCACCCATCGTCATTGCCATTGACGGCACGAGCGCCAGCGGCAAAAGCACCAATGCCAAGCTGGTCGCCCGGGCTCTGGGTTTTGTCTATGTGGACACCGGCGCGATGTATCGCACCCTGGCCTGGCATTGTCTGCAAACTGGCGTGGACGTGCAGCAACCCCGCGCGGTCGCCGCCGCCTGTCGTCGCTGGAAAACCGCGTTGACCTGCGTGGACAACCAAGTGCGCCTGCTCGTGGACGGTTATTATCCCGAGAAAGAAGTGCGCAGTGACGCCACCAGCGCCGCCGTGTCACTGGTGGCCGCCGTGCCCCAGGTGCGCAAATGGATGAAGCAAAAACAACGCGAGTGCCTGAAGTTTGGCAACCTCGTCATGGAAGGCCGGGACATCGGCACCAATGTCTTTCCGGAAACCGATTTCAAGTTTTACCTCGACGCGCGACTTGAGGAACGGGCCCGCCGTCGCGCCGCCGACGGCGTCAACGAAAACCTGGCCGCGCGGGACCAGCGCGACAGCCAGCGGGCGGTGGCGCCGCTCATGATTCCGTTGGGGGCGCGCGTCATTAACAACTCCCAGATGACTGCGGCGGAAACCAGCGCCCTGATTCTTGAGGAAATCCGCCGGCGCTTGGGATCGGACGGGGCGGTGTGACCAGCCATGCACGGGATGAATTGGATTTACTGGCTGGGCTGGGTGTTCTTCCGCACCC